>Ga0207056_1023_pt1 | contig 27865 bp, 23 predicted proteins | sample Alteio_BWMinCont_58_FD_153289 | JGI IMG/M metagenome (GOLD analysis project Ga0207056, IMG submission 153289) | Enriched cells from forest soil in Barre Woods Harvard Forest LTER site, Petersham, Massachusetts, United States -... | ecosystem: Environmental > Terrestrial > Soil > Temperate forest >... | reverse complement strand
TCAGCCCACTCATCACTCTGCATGCCAATATCCACTTCCCGCTTTGTATAACCGTTGAGATCAGATAAATAGCAGAAGGTTTTCTTTTGTTCATAAAAGACAGCATGCAGCGGTATTGCAAGGGCATCTTCTAATTGGTCCGCATGAATAATAATCCGCATTGTCATTCCCGCTCTTCTCCAGAAATACCCCACCATGTATTTGTAGCCCTGTCTTCTAAGTAGTCTGCGACATTTTTTGGGCCGCTAAAAGTACCGAGTGTTGTTCTGATTATACCTAGGCAAAAATCTTCCCAAGATGCTTTTACGCGATGAAAATCGAGCATTAAACAGCCGATTTTGCTGTTTGCTGCTACTTTTTTAAATGCAAAATTCAAGCAGCAAATCGTAAATATTGCTATTTGCTGCTTGATTTTTCTTTCCATTATCGGTATGCTCATACCATTAATAATAGGAGCTAAAATGAAACCATCTCATTTCATAGGACGTGAAGCTGAAATGACTAGGCTTAAAGGGCTTTTAGACAAAAAGAGCGCCAGCCTTATTGTTGTCAGGGGAAGAAGACGTATTGGAAAAAGCAGGCTCCTTGCAGAATTTGGAAATGAAATGAAGAGTTACTTTTTTTCTGGAAATCCTCCAGTTCGCAAGACAACCGCTCAAACTCAGCGTAACGACTTTGCACGTCAGCTTGAAAGAGCTGGTATTGGTGGCGTTAAACCAGATGATTGGAGTAATCTCTTCTGGCATCTCTCCAAGGAAACTAAAAAAGGTCGAATCCTTATCGTTTTCGATGAAATCTCATGGATGGGAGGAAAAGATCCTCATTTTTTAAGTCACTTAAAAACTGCTTGGGATATGTATTTTAATAAAAATCCACACCTAATTATCGCGCTTTGTGGATCCGTATCTTCATGGATAGAAAAGAATATCCTAAGCAGTACAGGGTTTCTGGGAAGAATTACCCTCGATCTTATGCTGGAAGAGCTTCCATTAGAGGTCTGTAATGCTTTCTGGCATCCAAAAGAACAGCGCATTACTCCTTATGAAAAGTTCAAGCTTTTATCTGTAACAGGAGGTGTACCGCTCTATTTGGAACAAATCAAACCAAATCTTCCTGCGGAGCGAAATATCCAAGATCTCTGTTTTACAAGAGGAGGCTTGCTTGTGCGAGAGTTTGATGAGATATTCTCTGATCTTTTTTCTCGTACTAAAGCTAGGCATAAAGAAATTGTCCTTTGTCTTGCCAACGGCCCAAAAGAGCTTGTACAAATTTGCAATGAATTAGGAAAAAGCTTAGGTGGGGTATTTACTAAACATTTAGATGAATTGGTAAAGGCGGGCTTTGTAAAAAGGGACTTTACATGGGATCTAAAAAGTGGAATAGAAGGAAAACTGAGCCGTTACCGTTTAAGCGATAATTATTTGCGCTTTTATCTCAAATATATAGCTCCCAATCGTTCTAAAATCGAAAAAGAAAACTTTTCCATTTTAATGACCCAACTTCCAGGGTGGGAAGGTATAATGGGATTACAGTTTGAGAATCTTGTTGTCCATAATAGGAAAACTCTCTGGAAAATGTTAGGGATCTCTCCGGAGGAAATAGTAATGGAAGGCCCATTTTTTCAAAGTCATACGACCAAGCAAGCAGGATGCCAAATTGATTATATGATTCAAACTCGCTTCCTTAATCTATATGTATGTGAGATTAAATTCTCTAAGGGTCTAGTCAGCAATAAAATCATCGAAGAAATGGAGAAGAAAAGAAAAAGTTTGAAAATTCCTAGAAACTGCTCCATCAGACCTGTGCTTATTCATGTGAATGGGGTAGAAGAGAACGTTTTGGATGAAAGATATTTTGATAAAGTAATCGATTTCGGTCAGTTATTAGAATGAGATTTGAACTTCTCCTATTTGAACCTTTTGACATTGCTAGACAACCTCCAACCTTTGGCTTGATCTACAACAAAAATACGATCTTATGTAAAAAATTAAACGCAAAGGCGCAAAGACCCAAAGCCGCAAAGAAAGAAGAGGAGAAGAGATTTGATTTTCATTTTGGCTTGAAAAAATATCTTCCTCTTCTCTTTGCGGCTTCGGGTCTTTGCGCCTTTGCGTTGAATTTTTTTACATTACATATGATTATGCCCATTTATTCCTTGCGCAGAGCGACGATGGGGTCCAGAATGGCTGCTTGGTAAGCCGGATACAGCCCAGAACATATTCCAACTCCTGCAGCCATCCCCAACGACAACAGCAAAGACCACACCGTTACAATCGTGTTCCAACCAGCGAAATAATTGATTGCAAAGGCGCAGCAAACGCCAATAATGGCTCCTAAAATGGCTCCAGATAAGGTCAACAGAAGAGTTTCTGTCAAAAACTGCAGCAGAATATCTCTTTTTGTTGCACCCAATGCACGTCGGATTCCTATCTCTTTAACCCTTTCAGACACGTTTGCCAGCATCATATTCATGATGCCAATTCCTCCAACTAAAAGTGAAATAGCGGCGATGCTGCCCAAGACTAGATTAAAAGTCCTTTGTGTTTGCTGAGCTTGGTTGAGAAGAGCTTGTGGCAAAACAATCTGATAGTCTTGAAAGTTTCCGTGTAGTCTGCTGAGAATGTTATCGATCACCTGTGAAATAGACCATAAATCTTGGTTGGGCTGTACTTGAAGGATGATTTCGGAAAGCATATCATTTTCCGGCGTTTGATAGGTTCTTAAACCCTCTTCCGATCCCAGTGGAATAAATATTGCCTGGTTCACATTTGTTGAAGCAATGACGGCATTTTTTGATTCTTGCCATTCTGTCGACTGCAAAATGCCAAGTATCTGGAATGGGATGCTTCCAATCCGCAGCGTTTTTCCTTTATGTCCTGCTGTGCCTAAAGAGCGGGCCACTTCAGCTCCAAGAACACAAATTAAGTTTTTGCGCTCTTTATCCGCATTGCAGATAAAGCGTCCTTCGGATAGCCTGAGGCCCTTTATCTCCTTATAATCATTAGTAACAGCTAAAATCTCAGGGGCAGTATTTTGAAGCGTCCCTGGCAATGAGGCCTTGATCACCTTCACAGGGGCTTGCCAGAGAAGATGGGGGACCCCCTTATTGAGTTTTAAAGAATCTTCGACCGTTAAGCCACGCGATTTTTTCGAGCGGGCATTTCCCTGCTGTTCTTCAGAAAGGCTATTTTGCCGGATTATCAACGTATTAATTCCCAATTGTTCGATCTGTTTTAGCGTTTCCTGTTTAGCACCTTCCCCAATAGAAAGCATTGCAACCACAGCAACAACGCCAAATAAAATACCAAGAGTGCTTAAAAGGGTACGTAAGCGATGGAGCATTAAAGAACGGAGGCTTCTAAGCAGATACTCTTGAATCATGTGTACCTTTCTTCGATGATTCGTCCATCTTTCATGCGTACAAGCCTTGGACAGTGGGCTGCAACAGAAGGATCATGTGTTACAATAATGATTGTAACACCGCGAGAATTGAGTCCTTTTAGAAGCTGCAATATAGATTTACCATTTTCACTATCTAAATTGCCCGTGGGCTCATCGGCTAGAATGAGCAAGGGTTTCGTTGCCAAGGCTCTTGCGATAGCAACGCGCTGCATCTCTCCTCCGGATAGCTCGTAGGGATGATGATTAATCCGATGAGCTAAGCCCACACTTGTAAGGGATTCCGTAATCATCTTTTTAAGCATCTCTTTATCTTGTTCCTTCCTTTGATATAAGAAGGGCATTGCTACGTTTTCAAAAACGGTGAGTTGAGGGATTAAATTGAATGACTGAAAAACAAATCCAATCTTATTAGCTCGGATTTCTGCCAAGGCATTGTCGCTGAGATTTGAGACCTCTTTTTGATCTAATAAGTATTTTCCTTCTGTAGGTGTATCTAAACAACCAAGAAGATGCAAAAGGGTCGATTTGCCTGATCCCGATGCCCCCATAATCGCCAGCAATTCACCTTGAACAACTTTTAGATCGACCCCTTGCAGCGCATGGACAATGCTGTGACCCATCTGATAGCGTTTCATCAAGCCTTTGAGCTCGATAATTATTTGTCTCGAGGCATTGTTAAGCACACGTGCTCTCCCTCATCTAATCCTGATTTGATTTCAGCCCACTCATCACTCTGCATGCCAATATCCACTTCCCGCTTTGTATAACCGTTGAGATCAGATAAATAGCAGAAGGTTTTCTTTTGTTCATAAAAGACAGCATGCAGCGGTATTGCAAGGGCATCTTCTAATTGGTCCGCATGAATAATAATCCGCGTTGTCATTCCCGGACGTATGCGTGAATCACTTTCATCCAAAGAGACGCGAATTTCGAAGTACTTTTCTTCGCTAGGCCGCATGGGGTCTGGCAAGGCCAATACCCCAATGGATGTCACTGTGCCTGAGAATAGTAAGTGAGGGTAGGCATCCACTTCAATAGAAGCTTTTTTTCCAATTCCAATTTTGTACAAATCAACTTCACGTACCTTGCTTTTCACTGTCATAAAATTTAAATCAGGGAGGTCCATGATGACTTGATTTCTGACCAGCACATCGCCAATTCGAGGTTTACGCCGCTGTCCATTGCGATAATCTTCTTTGTGTACAACCATTCCCGCGGATGGAGCTGAAATTTCAGTAAGAGTCAGTTCCCTTTCAGCCTCTCGAAGTTGGCGAAAGGTATCATTTAAGAGATTTTGAGCTTGCTGTAATTCAATTTTCGCTTTTCCGATTGCATGTTCATGAACCTTAACATTATCTTCCATTTTTATTTTGACTTGCTTGATAGAGGCTTCTGCCTTTTTTATGTGCATGGGATTTACATGATTTACATAGCTTTCGTATTGCAGCTTGGCAGATTCATATGCCTCTCGTTCCTCCTCCAGTCGTTTTTGGGCATGCTTTACTTCGACTGGGTTTAAAAACCCCTCTTTTTCTAATGCTATTAAATCATCAGAATACCCAACAAACTCCTCATACTTTCCAAGAGCCTTTTGCATGGATGCCTTAAGGCGTGAAATCTCTAGAGGACCATCTCCATGCAATACTTTTGACAATTCTAATTCAGCTGCTTCGATATCAAAAATTGCTCCTTTATAATCGCGTTCTGCTTGGCTGACTTCCCACTCTAAATTCTTCTCTAAGGCCACTATGTGGGATTGATGTTCCTTAATTTTATAGCCTATTGCTTCTATCTTTTCTTCAAATGGAGTCGGGTCCATCTTCACTAATGGTTCACCCTTGTTGACATTCACACCATCAGAAACGAGATGGATGATTTTTCCTTGGTCACCGCGAACAGAGGACATAATCGATGTCGATTTCGAAGCTTCGAGCTCTCCAATAGTGCGTACATCGACTGCAAAGCTCTTTCGTTCTACTGGGGCGGTCAGAATTTCTTGCGAGATGATTTGAGCAGGAGACATGTAAAGGAAGAGCAAAGCAAGGAATAGCACTGGTAAAGCGATGAGGACGAATTTTTTAAACTTCTTTTTCATATATTTAACACTGTGGTTTTTCTATAAGCATTCCGAGGCTATTTAAAAGGTGATACTCTTCAACAATGTGGTCAATAAGCGCATTCCAGTAGTTTAATTCAGAGGTGCGCAGCGTTTTTTCAGCTTGTATCATATCGAAATTATTTGCCATCCCTCTGTTGAATTTTATTTCTGATAAACGCAACTCCCCTCGGGCTGTATGAATTTGTTTCTCTTGCAGTTCAATTTTTTGTCTCGAGCGCTCAAGACGGCGCAAAACACGTTTAATATCAAAAGTAACATTTGATTTCACCTGATCCAGATTTCGCCCAGAGGCAGATATGGCAATCAATGTCTGGTCTACAACAGCCCTTTGAGCAACTGGATTGAAATCTGTAGAAGTGGTAAACCCAAAACCCCATGTGGTTTCACGTCGAGTCGAAAAGCATTCTGTAAATACCTGGTCAGCACCGCAATTTGAATAGTTCAAAACAAAATCTAGCGCGGGCCATAGTCTATCCTGAGCCAATTTTGAAACGCGTCTGTTATCTTGCAGCGCATCCTCAGCTTGATCAATTTCAATTCTGTTGGTTAATGCCGTTCCTATGGCCTCATCCACTGGAATATCCGTATGGGTGAATATCATAGGGATATCAACCTCCAAGGGAATGTCTGGAGGTAAGGCAAGAATATCTCTCAAATGATCTTCCACTTCCTGAAATCGCTCTTTTGAGGATGTCAGCATATCCTCAGCCTGACGCATTTCTGTTTCAGCACGATAAATATCTAAAGGATCGGCTAACCCAATTTTCGATTTCAATTTTGCGGCTTGGTAGAATTTTCTAATTCTTTCAAATGACTTCTCACTGAGCTCCACGCTTTTATAGGTTTTGATCAGGTCGTAAAGGGTGCCTACAGTTCGGATGATCAATTGACACTGTGCCAGATATTGAGCGCGCATAGCTGAACGCCAAGAAAATTGTGCTGCATAGACATTGGCATACGTAAACTCCCTCCCCAACCCTCTCAAAAGTGGTTGAGTGATCCTTGTCCGCGCATTTGTATGCCAGTTATCATGCACTTTTTCCAAAGAAGGCATGATATCAATTCGGGTTCCCCATGGGAGCCTTTTGACAAAATCAACACCAGTACCCCATGCCAATCCAGAGCCTGCATATCCCCCTCCAACATATCCCAAGTTGCCATTGGGATATATCATAAGGTCGAATTCCCCATCAGCTACACTCACCTGATACTCAGCTTGTGTAACGTTATCATCAGATCCTAAAATACTACGGTTGAAGTTAAGAGCTCGAGAAATGGCAGTTTCAAGGGTGAGAACAAACGGTTCACATTGCTGCGCACTAATTTGAGGCAATAGGACAGCTAACTGCAAAAAGAAGAAAAAAATTTGAGCTCTCATCAAAATCACAGCTTTTTAAGGCTTTTACCACAGAGAGAAGAAGAGATGGAAGGAGAGATTATTTTTCTCTGTGTTCTCTGTGGTAAAATCCATTTATTTTTTAACGGGAACTACTGAGGCTTTGAGTAAGTCATCAGAAAGTTCGATTTCCATTTCTAATATCGCCTGACCGAGCGCCTTTCCTTGCGCATCAATGCGCAAAGAACGACTCGCACCACCAGCCAAAATATCGCGCAAAACAAAATTTAAAGCCCAAAGATTGGGCAGTTCATACCTTATCGTCGAAGTGGGTCCAAGAGGAGAGAAATAGTGATGCACGCGCTCAGAAGAAAGGTAACTGACAAGAAAACTATAACCCTCTTTTGTGTAGGCAATCACGCCAACATTGGCGCTAGAGCCCTTATCTCCGCTACGTGCATACGCGATTTCTCTCAATGGCACACTGACTATCATAAAACTTCTAATATTTGTATCGTTGGTTGGACGAGATTGCGCTCCACTAAACACGGCCAATAAGCAAACACTTCGCGAATATGGGGTCTTCCAGTCATATAACCTGTTGTTCCTTGAGGGCCACTAGTCACTAAGGAGTACACTTCTTTGGCAAAAAATTCCAGAGTTTCTTGCTTTCTATCTGCTAAACCCATCCGCAACACACACTCTTTGACAGATTCCTTCGAAGTAATGACCCCTGGAACTACTGCTCCATCCCCCAAACATTCAATAGATGATCTCTGAGGAGGATACCCTGCAGCTCTGCAGCGATTGAGCAACATCTCAGCCGCGCGTCGAGCCTTTAAAGGGGCCTCCTGACCAAAAATCGTCAACATCGCCTCAACGCGATAGCCATCGCGATAAGTACTGCTGACCTTATATGTTAAAGGGGGAGGCTTTCCTTTTGCCCCTGTTATTCTCACTCGATTTCTGCCGATCTCTTCCACCTCAAGAGATAAAAAGGAAACGGTCACATCGGGGCTTAAATAACGATCAGGATCTCCGATTTCGTATAGGAGCTGCTCCTTTACAGTCTGTGTTGATACCTCTCCCCCAGTCTTCTCAGGCTTGGTAACTATGCAAGAACCGTCAGCAGAGACTTCGGCAATGGGAAATCCTATAGAGTCACCCATAGGAATTTTTAGCCAATGTGTAGAGATCCCCCCTGTGACCTGTGTGCCGCATTCAATGAGATGCCCTGCTATAGTTGCACCAGCCAACTTTTCATAATCCGTTAGTGCCCACCCAAAATGGGCAATACATGGTCCCACAGTAAGGCTTGGATCAGCTACACGTCCAGTAATGACGATATCTGCCCCTTGTTTCAAAGCATCAGCTATGCCATCCGCGCCTAAATAAGCGTTCGCAGTCACCAACCTGTCATGCACATGTATCATTGAATCAGCCATTTCTAAATTGTCGAAAAGGGGATTCTCTGGATTCTCTCGACATAAAGGAAAGATGTCATCCCCAACCACAACGCCAATGCGGAAAGGGCGCTTGAGCTCACCCTGTAGGACATTTCGACATTCTTCTGCACATTTGATGGGATTGAGACCGCCAGCATTTGTCACAATTTTAAGGGGCGAGCCCTTCTGCCACAGAGGAATCATTGCTTTGACCATTTGAATAAAATCCCGAGCATATCCCACATTGGGGTCTTTTTCCTTTTGAATCGCCATAATCGACATGGAGGCTTCTGCAAGATAATCTAAGGTAAGATAATCAAGATATGGTTCCTGTGATGCCAAAGTGAGCGGGGCCGAAGCGCTATCTCCCCAAAAACCTTGACCATTTCCTATACGTAACGGGTTAGTAGTCATTATTTAACATCCTTTGAAAAAATTACTTGCACCGCGCTTTGTTGTTAGATATAACGAAAAAAGAACGTATTTCAACAACTAGAGGCACAGCATGACAAATCCTAGCCAGGGCCCAATAGAACCTATTGAGCCCCAGAAGTCAAATAATACCAAACCTCCATATGATTACAAAAATTTATTTTCACCATCGAGCACTCGCGATATCGTTGCATATATACTTTTAGCATGCGGAATCATTCTCATGCTGTTTCAGCCTATATATGGGGGATTATTGATTGGGATAGTCACTGGAGTTTATTTTGCGCCAGAGATGATTGCGCGATTACGCAATATTGAAGGAATTATTGAGGAGGAAGGGGTTGCAAGAAGCGTTATCCTTGCAGTGCTATTTCTGGCATTGTTCATTGCGCTTCCTTCGGTGTTTATAGGGATGGCAATCATTGTAGCAATCCGCCTCTTCATCAAAGACGAACCGCCATCTCAGCAGTAACAAGATATGCATGCATGTGCATCAGGCTAAGGCAGGCAACCTCTCAGTAAGATTTTTACCACAGAGATCACAGAGAAAAGGGAGAGATGGGGGAGGAGAAGGTGGAATAGTTCCTACCCTTCTCCTCCCCCATCTCTCCCTTTTCTCTGTGATCTCTGTGGTAAAAATCTTACTGAGAGGTTGCCTGCCTTAGCCTGATGCGTATGCAAATCCTGTTACTTTTCTTTTTGCAAGCCTGAGTCTGTTACTGAGCAGATGGGGCAGGTGGTGGCGTCATGCTGGCGCGCAGTGCAGTACTCTCGCGCAAAATAGATAATCTGCAAATGCAATCGAATCCAATCTTTCTTAGGAAAAAGATCCTTTAAATCCCTCTCCGTTTGCGTCACATTCCTTCCAGAACTCAGCCCCCACCGCTTAGCACAACGATGAATGTGGGTATCCACAGGGAAGGCTGGGATACCAAAAGCCTGCGCCATCACCACGGAAGCTGTCTTGTGACCTACTCCAGGAAAGGCTTCCAGCTCCTCAAATGTCTTGGGAACCTGTCCATCATACTTTTCTAGTAAAATCTTTGATAAATGCCAAATAGCTTGGCTTTTTCTTGAGGCCAATCCACAAGGGCGGATGATCTCTTCAATCTCAGGAATGGTAAGCAGAACCATTTTTTTCGGAGTTTTAGCCTTTGCAAATAGCTTTGGAGTGATTGTGTTCACACGTGCGTCTGTGCATTGAGCCGACAAAAGAACAGCGATAAGAAGAGTATATGGATCGAAATGAGCCAAAGGGATGCTCGGTGCCGGATAGAGCTCATTTAATATTTTGGCGATTTTGTGAGATTTGTCTTTTTTATTCATTTCGATTTCCAAAAATAGCGTTTGAGGAAGAATACAGTAGCGCCGAGGAATACTCCAAGAATCAAAATATAAGAAGGGATATGGGTCGTTGAGGATGATGTGTCAACGATGATAGGATCTTTAAGAGAATAAAATGAGTGAGTTTTTGCAGATAAGGTACCTTCTATAGTTGCAGCACAGTTGCACCATTTTTGATCAAAGGAGCCTAACAGATTGATCTGTTGAGTGTCTTTTGAAGGATCACCCACACAGCAGCTTTTGAGATGGGGTTGACCAGCCAGAAACCACTCTCCAGTGGTATTTTGGTAGAGGAAACCTCTAATAGTTATCGTTTGATCGGTGTAGCTTGAAAGGTCAAGAGTGTTTGTAAGCAGGAGCATGTTGTGCAGTGCCTCGGGGTGGAAATAAGGGGCAAGGGACGTAAAGGACATAAGGGACATAAAGGACAAAGGACGTTATTGTTGTCCTTTATGTCCCTTATGTCCTTTACGTCCCTTGTCCCTTATTATGTCGAATGGGTCGCCGCCTCAACGTATGTCAAAGGCATCTCCAGAAACACCTTCCCCAACGAACGAAATTTTTCTGGGTCATCGGAAACAAAATACTTATATGTAGGCAATTCTACTTGATCATTCCTTAACCTAGAACCACCTAACAACACATTTACCGCCTCTGCACAAACCAACGCTGAATCGACAATTGCAGTATTGGAATTCAATTCTTCGGCAATAAGTGAACGCAATAAAGGATAATGAGTACATCCCAAAATCAAGGTATCGACTTCCTTCCCTTCAAGAATTTGCAAATATTCCTTCACCACCAATTTCGTAGCGGGATGCAAAATAAAATTCTCTTCGATTAGCGGCACTAATAAAGGACACGCAATCGCTGTTACCTTGGCCTGAGGAAGTCTTTCTGTAATAGCTCTTTGATAAATTCCTGAATTGACGGTGGCCTTCGTTCCGAGAATAGCAATATGGCCATTTTGAGTAAGCTCTACAGCCTTTTCAATTGCGGGAAAGATCGTTCCAATGACAGGGATATTAAAGATCTGCTGCAGCCTATCCAAAGCACATGAAGAGGCCGTATGGCATGCTACAACAAGCAATTTGACATCATGCCCCATCAAGAAGATAGAGTTTTCGATCGAATAACGAATGATCGTCTCAGCGCTCTTTCCCCCATAGGGTAAACGCGCTGTATCGCCAAAATAGACGATGTTTTCCTTTGGCAGGATCTTTGTCAGCTGCTTCATGACCGTGAGTCCGCCAACACCCGAATCAAAGACGCCGATAGAACGCGAACTACGTTGAGATTCAGTATGCATTATTCACCTCAAAGAGATTGGTTTGTTCCGGCCCTCCGGGACGGAATTATTGGTTGGCGTTTACCCAGGCTTCGCTTACCCCTCCGGGGAGCTTCAGCCTGGGCTATTATGTGAACAGGCCCTCCGGGCTGTGGACGTTTTCGTTTAAAATCAATTATTCACACTGCCCGGAGGGCTGTTTACGTAATAGCCCAGGCTGAAGCTCCCCGGAGGGGTAAGCGAAGCCTGGGTTAGAGCCACCAAATAATACCGTCCCGGAGGGCCGGCACTAAACCATTTTTTCACAGCCTCTAAGGGAGCTGTAGAGATTGGCCAACAATGATCCGATCGTTTGTCAAATTATTCATTTCTTTAAGAGCCTTCACAGTTGTGCCATGAGCCTTTGCAATCTTTTCCAGACTATCGCCGCTTTTTATCCGATAAGTCTTTCCAGAATCTGCCACAGCACTACTCCCCTCTTTAACCTGTAACACATCAGTAAGGGAACGCAGAGCAGCTTGAAGATTGTCGATATTTTGCCCTTGCATCTGAATCATTTTCTCCAGCTCGCCAATATGCTGCTTATACTGAGTCAAAGCTTCTGACGATTCGTTTGCATGAGTTTTTAATTGCTTTAAATCTGCTACAAGCCCCTTGTTAGCAGCTTCTAGACTGCTTATTCGGGCCTCTGTATTGGCTGCAGCCCCTCTCACTATATCTTTATTGGCTTGAGCAGCATCCAACACCTGCTGTCGGAGTGATGAAATTGTCCCTTCTTGATTTTCCACTCTTTGCTCGGACATTCGAATCTCAATTTCATGATTTTCGACCTCATGTCGCAAGGAGTCGATGCTGTCGCGCATCTCACGTAACGAATTGTCTCCATCGTCATAAGAACGCCGAGGCGCACCTGCAAGAGGGAAAAAAGCTGAAGCACACAGAAAGAGGAAAATCACTCCCCCTTTCCATGGAAAACATGTTTTATCGCTCATATACTTTAAATTCTGCTCGTCGGTTTTGCAGCCAAGATTCTTCGTCGTGCCCCTGTACAAGAGGTCTTTCACGTCCATACGAGATTGTGAAGATGTTATCTGGACTTACCCCTTCACTAATCAAAAGGTTACGTACGCTGTTGGCTCGGTTAGATCCCAGAGCCAAATTGTAGGCCTCTGTACCTCTCTCGTCGCAGTGTCCTTCAAGAAATACGTAAGTTCCCGGATTTCTCCTCATGTAATCACCCGCATTGCGAACAATGCGCAGATTGTCATCCCCTTTCACCAAGGTGCTGTTGTAGGCAAATGTGATGTTTTTAAAAATGGGAGCAAGACGGGGGTTTGTACTTGGATCACGGAAGGCTTCTATCCCTGGAATCGAGCTTCCTGGGTCGCCAGGAGTCTCGTTTGGAGGGCGTGTGACCATTTCTGCCATGGAGAGACCAGACATATTAGGATCATCAGAAAGAGGAATGAAGTCTCCGCTCATGCATGGCTCGCCGTCGGCATTGCAGAAGAACTCATCGCGACTGCGAATTTGACGTGAGTCGCCATGTTTTCCTCCCAATGTGCGGAAGCCTCTGTTGACGTGACGTCCGGCACTTTTTGTGTCTTCCCATACAGCATTGCTGTTGCGTCGGCATCCTGTGAGACATAAATTAAGTAGTATTAGTGAACAAATGATAGCGCATTTAAATAATTGCATAGGATTCCTCAATAAGGTAATGATTGCTCTGATTGAAATGGCTGCATACTAACACACCATTCCTTTTCGAGCCAACACCCTTTTTCCCTTTCGTGAACGCGCCCGAGCCCCCGCCCGCGCCCGAAGTCCATACATACGCATCAGGCTTGAGAAAGCAACGTCTTTGAAGAAAAGTAACAGGATACGAAGGATAGCAAGCATCCTCTCTTTAAAGGATGAAATATGAAGGCTGAAGGATGAATTCTGCTATACAATTGCTCTTCTTTATCCTTCAGCCTTCATATTTCATCCTTTAAAGAGAGGATGCTTGTTATCCTTCGTATCCTGCATATCCTGTTACTTTTCTTCAAAGACGTTTCCTTCCTCAGTTTGATGCAAATGCGTATCCATGTTCCGTTTAATCTATGATTGGCTTAGAATGTTCTTTTCAAAACCAAAGTTTCTTATGCAATTATCAGCTTTATTAAATGATTGTACTGATCTCGACACGCTTAATACATGGATCAGACATTTACAACCGCGGATCGAACGCGGTGGACGCTACCTTGTCATCAATGAAAAGATCAATGGCAAGGAGATTACAGGTTCAGTTAATTTGAATAATATCGTTAAAGTTTCTGTACGCATCATCGAAGGAAGCTCCCCTACTGAAAAAAATAGAAAAAATGCTCATGAAATTCTAGAACTCATCGAACAGAAAAACCAGCAAGCGTGGCAAGCATATCGGGAAAAAATACGAAACACTTGCTGCTGCTGTCGCAAATTGGTTCGCCTTATTGGCGCAATAAAAAGACTATTGGGGAATTGTTGCTATAACAGAAATAAAGCATTAAAAAAACTCGAATTAAACTTGAATAATTCATCCGCGATACCTGATTCTCCAAGCGCCAAGCTATTTGGATTTGCAAATGATTTTTTCGCATGGACAAGAAGATTCGACGCAGAGGAAGGTGAAAAAGAAAAAAAAGTCGAAAAAGAAGATCGAGATCCAAAAAAAACCGAAAAAAATTGGGGTAAGGAAGATTGGGAAAAAGAGAAATCGTGCGGCGGTTCCGCTAGCGATTATTATAAACAACTTCAACTTTTTGGATTACTTTGTCATAAAAAACCTAATCGGTCAGATTCTGATTTAGAAAAAGCCATTAAAGAAAAAATGAATTCATGGTCAGAAATTGCCGCAGCTTATGCCAATTCCGCTGACGATGTTAGAAACACGGATCAAATGATCACTTTAATTACTAAGGAAGTGTTTGATCATTATAAAACACTGACGGAGCAAGAACTTCTTTGTAAGTTGAAAAGTGTCCGAGAGGAAGATCTTTTAGAGTGCCACAAAAGAAAAGGTGAGTCTCTTCAGGGACGGCTTGCTCCTATATTTGCTCGAATTTCTGAGAAGGGGGCTGAGTTGCGCGCGGGGACGGTCCCAAGTGCGCTTTTACCTACACATGCTTAGCCGTTGTGTTGTGTGCTACGTCTTTGGCTGCGCGCGGGGACGGTTCTCGCATGCCAGCCTAACGTTTTAACGCAGGCCACTTAAAAAGCACTTTGCTCACAACGCTTGGCCTGTGTTAAAACGTCAGGCTGGCATGAAGAACTGTCCCATGCGCGCTTTTACCTGCACATGCTTAGCCGTTGTGTGTGTTGTGCAACGTCTTTGGGTGTGCGCTTGGGACAGTTCTTCATAACGGCATCACCCGTTAAGTGAGAACCGTCCCCGGCGCAATCTTAGCATTCTTTCATTATCTTTTTCTATTGCAAATAATTTATTTCGTTTTTTGTAGATTAGTTATTGATTGTAAAATCATTAGTTTGTATAATATAGTTATATAATGTGTTAAATAATAACTTTTAAATTCTTTAATAGAGGTTTTACTATTATGTCTAGTTCTTCAGATTTATCTGGGATTTCTCCTTCTTTATCATCTTCCTCTTCTTCTTTTCCCCCTCTTTTATCTTCTTCTTCGTCTTCTCTTCCCAGTTATGCATCATCCTCTTCAGAATTAGTTTCAACTTCATTCACAACCCCACCCCCGTCCTCAGCTGCTCCTCTCACCCCGAAACGGCCAGCAGATAGAAAAGCAGCAGCAGAAAGAGCCTCCTCTGGCATCACTCTTACAGAAGACAACAACTTACAGATGCCTGATGGAAGTGTTTTTAGTATGACAAGCAGTGGACAGCGCTTGGATAGAGCTCAGACAGAAAAGTTTGCAGCCCTCCTGTCCGCATCTCTGAGCCAGCAGCTGGCAAAATCTAAAGATTTTCAAACTATTAATATTTCAATGAACCCGACCGGAGGGACAATCAAAAGAGTCAAAGCGGCTGCTACTGGTGTTACCGGAGCAGAAGGGGAAAGCAAGGAAGAAGTACAGAATGTTACCTTTGAAAAATCTCGCACTAAGGTCATTTCTTCCCAATTTACTGAAGCAATATCTTCTTTAAATAGTGACAAAAAAGCTAGTGCATCCGCGTCAACACGTGCCGATCGCGAATCAAAAGAAGGTGCTTCAGCGGACCGCAAACGTTCAGGGGAAACTGATACTTCAGAACCTGAAACTTCAAGTCGCCCTGGAGAAACAGACAAAAAAGGCAAAACTAAAGCTGCAGAACCTGTTGAAACAGATCCATATAGGATTGCAACCGAAAACGCAAGATCAAAGCGCCTCGACGAGACCTCAAGAGACCATTCCCGAATGAATTCTGACTTTCACCAAAAATATACGACTGCAAATAACGTTGTATACGCGACCGAACGATTAGAAGCTCATCATACAATTACTGATGCAATTGCTATGGCACGGGCTAATATAAATAGACTACAAATAGCCTTGAAAGATCTTGATGAGCCTACCTCTACCACTCCCACAGCTTTAGTACAGCATAGAAAGCAGCTTCAAATGGAACTTGCACATTACCGACGCATCGCAGCCGATGCCGATGCTTATCAAAAAAGTTATGGCGGAAACGTTGCAATTCGAGGGAAGCATCACGACAAGACATGGGCCGATTGTAATATGTTCCGAGATACCTGTGTGGATACAGATTATGATGATGCAGTTGCACACTACGTTCCCGTTCCTAGCAATCTCCATACCGAACATGTTCAAGCAGCAGATAAAGCTGAAACGGAAATTGCAAACTTTGCCCGTACTGGTGTTTTTACTGATGAACGAAATGGGTGGTTTAGTTTAGAATTTCTCAAATCTTTAGAAAAACATTCTCTCGACAGGGTCACTCCAGAGAAGTTTAAAGTCGAAATCTATAAAAAAGCAGCACATATTATAAAAACCCTCAAAAAGAAAGTTACTGTTAGCAATTTGAAAAAAGAAGTTAAAGATATGGAAGATATTCCTTCTGCTATTTCGACAATTGAATCAAAATTAAACAAATGTAAAGAGGAACTAGGATCTATTACCAATGCAAGTGATATGATGGAAATGCGCATCAAAATCAGACAGTTGCAGTCAGCTCTCCATGCCCTTAAACAGCTGCAAGCAATACACATGAAAGAGGAGCTTGCATCGATTACATTTGATCGCAAATTGATCTTGCGTGATAAATTCATCCAATTATTAGCTGAAAGGGTTAAAAATAATAAGGGACTAATTCGAGATGGGAAATTTAACTTATTCCATTTGGGCCTTGTTAAGGGGACACATAGAAAACTTGATGAGTCTGGTTGGATGCATGACGAAGGGGTCATGATGGAAGACATGGCTGCAATCTTTGCTGAATACAATGGTAAAACTATTAAAAGGTGTCCCCCTGACAGAAATACAGCCTATATTGAAACAGATGCAGCAGGAGAAGAGGTTATTTATCTGCCAGCTGATTGTTTTCCAACAGAAGCAGACGCAAAATTGGGTGATGGAGAACGTAAGGAAGCAGTAGCTGATGGCCGGGGCATTAGATTAAATGCAATTTTTGCGAATCTATCGCCTACAGGGGATAACCATACAGGTCCTCAAGTAGAAACCAACAGAAGAGCCCTTGCAGCCTTGAATGCAATACCTGTATCGAAACCTGAACATTTAATATCGGCAATTAGAGAATACGATACAACGACAAAGAATTGTCTAAGAAGAGTTAAGTCTAAGCCATGGGATTACTACTATAAACAAGCTTGTAAGGTATTGGACAACGCTAAAAAGGAAGGTTTTGCAATAGGTACAGGATGTGCTAGCGGAAAAGATCGAGGTGGTACCGTATCAGAGCTATTGAAATTGCATATATTAAATCAGGATAAAACTGAGATAACTATAGGTGAAGAACCATCAACTATTGGTGCAGCTCATGCTGCACGCCATCAGCATTATTTGGATCACATGTATGATGACGATTCCATTTTGACCAAGGTAGTACAAAAAAATACCGGTGCTGGGATACCTCCAAAAGTTTGGCTCCATAACGTGCCCGGATACTCAAAACTCAGGGTCATTCGTTATGGCATTACTTTTGGACTGAGAACCGCTTGGCAAAAAATGACGGGACCACCGGGTCAGAAAAGATTTAATGAGGCTGTGAAGAAGGCATTTGATGAGAATGTTGAGCAGTATCGTACAGCACAAAAACAGCGCGACAAGCCTATAAAAGCTAAGAAGGGTGAGGAACCGGTACGTACAACACCCTATGAAGATTAAGCTGAAGCGAATCTTGCAAACCAGTGCCGCATTCGCATAGCCATCAAGCTAAGGATGCTAGACCTGAAGGTTTTACCACAGAGAAAGCAGAGAGGTGGGAGAGATGGGTTGAGATTATTAATCGCAATTTTCGGCTATAGGGTTAACTTTGTCCAAAACGTAGCTTTAGTGACTTATAATTCCCTCTGCGTCTCTGCGTTAACCATTACAACAATTTTAACGCAGAGACGCAGAGGCGGGGAGACGCAGAGGGAATTATAAGTCGTAAAGCTACATTTGGACGAAATTAAGACAATATCCCCGATTTTTCTTAAAATTCAATAATCTCTACCCTACCCTCCAATCTCTCTGTTTTCTCTGTGATCTCTGTGGTAAAACCTTCAGATCTTGCGTTCTTAGCTTGATGGCTATGCGCAAGGGACGGTTTGAAATGAGAGGACAGGAGATGAAGATCAAAAACCCTCACTTTTGCATTCAGTTTTGACTCAATAGTTGGCCTCGATGTGATCAAACCAAACCATTAATCATTGACCATAGTTTTAATCATTGGATCTACTTTAGATTTATTTAATAGAAATCGAAATTCCAATGAATTCCCGGTGCCAGACCTTATAAATCCATAAGTCAAAAACAATCCCAACGTCCTGACGTGCAAGTCCTTATCTTCGTCCTTAATTTTCCCTATAGCTTCTTTATATCTATCAAGCAATTCTTTTTTCGTTGTGGGAGATGGTGTTGTTAAATATGCGTCGAATAGCATGGTTAAAAAGTGATGTACTTTATAAGAAACTTCATATTTTCTGTTATGTTCATCCTTGTGATATTTATCACGGCAATTATGAGCTAAGTATTCACAAGTTTTTAATGTATACATGTCTTTGGGATGAGCTAAAGATCCCAGTAGTGTTGCAAAGACCACGAAGACCTCTGCAACAATACTAAAGGGAATAACAAGGGTTTTCAACAAACAAAGACCAGCATCAGACAAGTAATTACATCGATTTTTGCAGCGAAAAATTGCGGCTAGGAAATTAAAAATCAACAGGACTACAGCTTCTATTAACTCTGCAACCTTAGACACTAACGAAATTGCCAGACTGATAGCACAAACAGGAATGGCCAGTAACCTGCCAACGCAGGGGGAACATTTGCGCACGCTATTAAACAACTTAGCTTGAATGTAAGATGATTCAATTGATACATTTGCTGGTCTCATGGATTTTTCCTTTAAGTATTATTAATCTTGAAATTTTCCCGCAAGGCTTCAATAAAGGGATCATCCTCGGAGTCAAAAATAAATCGATTGCCCTTAAAACAGTATTGTTGAAATAATTCGAATGCGTCTATGTCTTCTTGTTTCAGCACAATTTTTTCTGTCTCTTCTATAATTGTAATCCCATATTTCTTTTCAAAAATTTCTTTTTTATCACCTACTGCAAGTCTCCTAGCCGGTGACACTGACCCCAGCAACATCACCTTAACTGCTAGTAAAGTTAGTGGACCATCCCACGGCACATTAACAGCCTTCAATTCTGATGGCACATTCACCTATGTCCCAACCCCAGGCTTTTTCGGAACCGACAGCTTCGTTTATAATGTCTCTAACGGAAATATTGCTTTAGACCAACAAGCTACTGCTACAATTACCATAGATCAAGCACCTCCTATTGCTGGTGCTGAATCCTATACAGTAAATGGAGGTCAGACTTTAAATATTGGTGCTCCTGGGATTCTGGCTGGTGATAGCGATCCAACGAGTGGTCAATTGTTAAGCATTATCGCAACCTCATCGACACAACACACTGCAAATGGACAGTATGACTTAAATGCCAATGGCTCCTTTGACTACACACCAAATGCTGGCTTCATTGGAACAGATACATTTAACTATACCGTTTCTGACACAAACGGCTTGCAAAGTATAGGCACTGTCTCCATTAACGTCACTAATCCAAACCCAATCCTCAATAACGATAGCTTCAACGCCACTGAAAACACTGCTCTAAATGTTGATGCTGCCCATGGTGTTCTCTCCGTCGATTCCAATACTTCCGGTGTTACTTTGAGCGTTACCACATCCCCAACTCGCGGCTCTGTCACATTGAATAACGATGGATCATTTGTTTATACTCCAACTAATGGGGATTTCGGAAACGACACCTTCGTATATAGCGCATCAAAAGGAAGCTTCGTCGGCAGCGCAACTGTAACGATTGATGTTGCCCAAGCACCTCCAGTTGCTGCTCCGGACATATACACTCACATTACTGAAAATGGAACTCTGAATGTCAATGCTGCAAATGGTGTTTTGAGCAATGATAGCGATCCTAGCAATCTAGCTCTTAGTGCAACCATCAATACTGGACCAGCTCATGGCTCTGTCGTATTAAATCTTGATGGATCCTTTGTCTATACTCCAAACACAGCTTTCTTTGGACAAGATACCTTCACATACACACTTAGTGATGGAAACCATAGCCTAGATACTATAGGCAGCGTCACACTCAGCGTTGATCAAGGCGCTCCAGTCGCTGTTCCCGACACCTACAATCACATTGCTGAAAATGGAACTCTGAATGTCAGTGCTGCTAATGGTGTTTTGAGCAATGATAGTGATCCAAGCAATCTGGCTCTTAGCGCAACTCTCCAAACCGGAACAAGTCATGGTTCTCTCGTACTCAATGCAGATGGATCCTTCACCTATACTCCGAACGCAGCCTTCTTTGGGCAAGATAGCTTCACTTACACTCTTAGCGATGGAAACCATAGCCTAGATAGAACTGCAACTGTCACGCTCAATGTCGATCAAGGCGCACCTGTCGCAGCTCCTGATAGCTATATTGTCGTCAAAAATATGCCATTACTCATCACTCCTGCCGGCGTTTTAAGCAATGACTCCGACCCAAGCAGTTTGCCCATTAGCGTCGTCAGCTACACACAACCCACCCATGGCGCTGTCTACCTCATTAGCGATGGTGCCTTTGCCTATGCTCCCAATTCAAACTATCTGGGACATGACAGCTTCACCTACACAATATCTGATGGCACTCTGACAAGTACTAGCACAGTCAGCCTCAATGTTATCGCAACAGCTCCATTGCAAGCTAAAAATGACTCATATAGCGTCAATGAAAGTACAGTCCTTACCTCTACAGCAGGTGTCCTCATCAATGACATCAGCCCCACAGGCCATGCTTTATCAGTGATAGGTCACACAGATCCATTACATGGCACTTTAAGTATTAATGCTAACGGCTCGTTCGTTTACACTCCAAATGCTGGATACTTTGGTCCAGATGCCTTTGCCTATACCGCTTACGACGGAACCTTGACTGGTACCGCTATTGCAACCATTGACGTCGATGGTGTTAACGACTTAAGCTCAGCACCCGGCGCTCTCACCGTGAACGAAGGCACTGCAAATAATGCAGGCAGCGTCGCTTCTTTAGTTCACGACGTAGAAATGGCCCCCATCACATTTGCACTTAATGTTCAAGCCTCCCATGGTACTGTACACATGAATGCCGATGGAACTTTCACCTATACACCCAATGCAGGCTTCGCTGGCAAAGATAGCTTTAAATATAGCGCTAATGCCGATTCTCCAGATCATACCATCAATATCGTTAACATCACAGTCAACCCAGAAATGGTTGGACAAGGTGTTGCTATAACCGGATTTGAAGGAATCAGCTCGGGCGTTGTTACCTTAGCTCATTTCACAGATACCAATTCTAGCGTAGGCGCAAGTAGTTTCACTGCTTCGATCAACTGGGGAGATGGAATCACTTCCAACGGAACTGTAGTAGCTAATGTCAGTGGAGGCTTCGACGTCCAAGGACAACACACCTATGGAGCAGAAAACACATATACAATCACAGTAGCAGTCGCTAATATCGATCATTCTACTGCAAGCATCAAAACCAATGCCGTCATTGCTGTCTCCGCACCAAGCAACATCCTATTAAGCAAAAATAGCGTTGTCGTTGGTTCTGCAGCAAATACTGTTGTTGGCACCCTGACAGGAGTTGACCCAGGACAAGCAGATGGATCCACCTTCGTACTGAACAACAATGCCAATGGAGCATTTAAAATCAGCGGAAGTCAACTGGAAGTCGCCAACACCTCTAAATTAGTTGGAGGAGCTACCGACACTATTGTCATCACTGATACTAATTCCGATGGCCTATCATTGACAAAAACATTTACTATCAGCATCGCCGATCTGGCTCCAGTTGCCGTTAATGATTTCTATAATGACTCACACAATCTCAATGCACCAGCAACCCTATCTGTTACCGATCCTACAAAAGGATTGCTCAGCAATGACAAAAACAACAGCAATAATGGAATGGCCCTGACAGCAGCACTGGTTAATGGTCCTGCTCATGGACAATTGATACTCAATGCAAACGGTACCTTCACTTACACTGCCGTCAATGGCTTCAGTGGAGTAGACACCTTCACCTACCAAGCAAACGATGGACTCCTAAGCAGTAACATTGGCACTGTCAGCATTACCGTTAATACCAATTCCACTTTGGCAACGACTGTATCGAGCCCAGATAGCTACCATGCAACTAGCAAGCCAATTTCAATCTTGTCTAATTTGACTGTAAGCGACGTTGACAATACCAACTTCAACGGAGGGATCATGACAGTAAGCATCTCTAACAATGCAGCTTCGGGTGATGTTCTGTCGATCATTACATCGTCAACCATAACAACTGATACATCCAAAGATATTCTCTATAACGGAGTCATCGTTGGTAAATACAGTGGAGGAACTAGTACTAGCCCATTGATGATCACCTTCAACGCAAACTCTACTGCTAATATAGTCGGCCTGGTTTCACAAAGCATTGGGTACTCTAATAGTTCATCTTCACCATCAATGTTAGATCGCTCGATACAATTTAGCCTCACCGATGGTCAAGGTGGTACCAGCAATGTTCTTACAGAAATAGTTAAAGTATTGCCAAAGATATAAGATGTGAAGAACTAACAAGTGAATAACGTAGACGCATAATACAAAAGAATTAAACGCAAAGGCGCAAAGCCGCAAAGAAACCATTTGCAGCTTGCGCCTTTGTTTTAAAACACACCCCTTCTTTCGGCTATTGGTTTAACTTCGTCCAAAAGATAGCTTTAACGAAACTTATAATTCCCTCTGCGTCTCCCCGCTTCTGCGTTAATCATTATAACGAATTTAATCACATATCGAAAATCATGCCCAGGACAGTCTGCAACAAAAGAATGGAATTAGATTTGGTGACAAAACATCTTAATTACTGACAAAAACTGTGGTTTAGTGACAAAAAACACAGGTTTACTGACAAAAACTGTGGTTTAGTGACAAAAAATACAGAATTAGTGACAAAAAATGTGTTTAGTGACAAAATAGGGGGAGTTAGATAGTACGATGGGGATACATGAGCAAACAACACGAGTACGATGCAATATTAAAAAATATGGCATATTTTCCTGAGGGAGCATCTCCAGAAGAGATTAGAGTATCAATGCAATGGCCTATAAGCCATTTGCGTACAATGCAACGTCGTCTCGCAACTTTAGTGCAGGAAAACCGTTTACTTGTTGAAGGGGTATCGCGCACGAGGCGATATCGACTACCTCAACCGAAGAATGTTCCCGTTGTACCCACTGCTATACCAGTGGAAATGGAAAATCAGTTGAGGATTCCATTGTCTGCCGCCGCAGAGATCATCAGAGAAAAACTCCAGCAGCCCATGCATTTGCGTTTGCCTGTAGGTTACAATCGCGAATTCATTGATCAATACCACCCTAATAATACATATTATCTGCCAGAGTTTACACGGACACATCTATCAAAAATAGGGGGATCTCATGGAGATCTCCCTGCAGGTACTTATGCTAAACAGATTTTCAATCGTTTGCTTATCGATCTGTCATGGAATTCAAGTCGTCTAGAAGGAAATACCTACTCTCTGCTCGAGACAGAACGCTTGCTTAAATTGAGCGAAGTCGTTGAAGGAAAAGACTTGAAGGAAGCTCAAATGATCTTAAACCATAAAGAAGCTATTGAGTTCCTAGTGGATTCAACAAGTAATATTGGAATTAACCGTCGTACTATTCTGAACCTACATGCAATCCTTTCTTATGATCTACTAGGAGATGCTGGAGCGTGTGGCAGACTACGTTTAATCCCAGTCCGCATAGCAAAAAGTGTCTATAATCCACCAGGAGTGCCACAACTGATAGATGAATGCTTTCAGCACATTATAGATTTAGCCAGCAAGATCCGAGATCCTTTTGAGCAAGCCTTTTTCTTGATGGTGCAATTACCTTATCTTCAACCGTTTGAGGATGTAAATAAGCGAGTCTCGCGCCTAGTTGCGAATATTCCCTTGATCCTTCACAATTTATCTCCACTATCATTTGTGGATGTTCCTGTACAAATATATGTACAAGGACTTATGGGAGTTTACGAACTCAATCGTATCGAGCTACTCCGCGAGGTTTTTGTGTGGGCTTATGAGCGTTCTTGTTTGCATTATTCAGCAAAACGCAAGGAGCTTGGTGAACCAGATCCTTTTCGCATGCGATATCGAGAGCTGATTAGGGAAACTGTAATAGGGATTGTGCGAAATCAGATGGATCGCACAGCTGCAGTCGAGTTTATTAAACAATCCGCCAGAGAATCTGTGCCGTCAGAAGCACAAGCACGATTTGTAGAAGTAGTTGAAACAGAAATCATGAGCTTACATGAAGGCAATTTTGCCCGCTACCGGCTCCAGCATCAAGAATACATAGCATGGCGAAGTTTGTGGCAATAGCCGCTGGAGACAGTTCTGCATAATTTTTTTTACTATTCATCCACGGTTGGCGTAGTTCAACTCAAGCCAATTGCGGTAACTGCCGCTCTGTATTTCTGTGACCCAATCCAAATGCGTCAAATACCACTGAACCGTCTTTTGCAATCCCTCAACAAACTGATGATCTGGCTTCCAACCGATCTCTTCCTTAATCTTGCTGCAGTCGATCGCATATCGGAAATCATGTCCAGGACGATCTGTCACAAAATGAACTAACTTCTCAAGCTGTGCACGAGGCTTAAATTGTAGCTGCGCCACCATTTGAATGATTTCATGGACCAAATCAACATTGCGCCACTCAGATTCTCCACCAATATTGTATGTTTCACCACGTTTTCCACGTTCTAATAACATCCATAAGGCCTTCACATGATCCTCGACATAAAGCCAATCCCTCACATTTTTCCCTTCTCCATAAATTGGCAAAGGCTTGTTTTGCAAACAATTCAAGATCATCAGTGGAATCAGTTTTTCAGGGAAATGATATGGTCCATAATTATTGCTGCAATTGGAAATGCATGTCGAAATGGCATACGTCTTGCCATATGCACGTACTAGGTGATCTGAGGCTGCCTTCGATGCGGAATAGGGTGAATTCGGGCTGTAGGCTGTTTCTTCCGTAAAGAACCCCGTATCACCTAAACACCCGTAAACTTCATCTGTAGAAACATGATGAAAATGGATCGAAGGATTTCGCCTAACCACTTCCAATAAGTGAAACGTCCCCATTACGTTGGTCTCAATAAAACTCTGCGGAGAAAGAATGCTGCGATCGACATGGCTTTCAGCTGCAAAATGGATGATTGTATCGACCTGATACTCGAAACAGAGACGTTCAACCAGCTTTTGATCACAAATATTGCCGTGTTGGAATAGATATCTGGGATCTTTTTCAATCTGCTTTAGATTGCTTAGGTTGCCGGCATAGGTTAGCAGGTCAAGGTTGATACAGCTTCCTTTGAATAACGCAACCTGAGTCAAAAGAAAGCGAATAAAGGCCGATCCAATGAAACCAGCTCCCCCGGTTACTAATATATTTTGTGGTTTTCTTTCCATAAGCTTTGTCTTTTTATCGATAATTGGTTTGAAGGGACGTAAAGGACATAAGGGACATAAAGGACTCTAAAGGACAAAGGACGTAAAGGACCAGGACATAAGCAAGGTCCTTTAGAGGCAATTGCAGAAGTGCTCATCTTCAGGCCAACGGCCTGACGTATAAAAGCCTAGGGCACCGCCCTAGGTATAATGTAAACGTTGTTTCAGGCTGAAAGCCTGACGTATAGCTATACGTCAGGCTTTCAGCCTGACATACATCCTTGCATCTCACCTAGGGCGATGCCCTAGGCTTTTATACGTCAGGCCGTTGGCCTGATAATGGGCGCTTCTGCAATTACCTCTTTATGTCCTTTACGTCCCTTCTTTGTATTAATTTGCATTAAATGGCTTTTGCAAGTTGCACCAAGTATTGGCCATATGCACTTTTCCCAAGGCGATGCCCTGCCCTCTCCAACTGCTCTCGCGTAATGAACTTCTGACGGTAAGCAGCTTCTTCAGGCGCTGCTATCAGCAACCCTTGCCGCTCTTCTATTACCTGCACAAAATGATTGGCCTGCATTAGACTGTCATATGTGCCAGCATCAAGCCAGGTAAACCCTCGTCCCATCACACTTAATGTCGCCTTCCCTTGTTGGAGGTATACTGCATTAATATCGGAAATTTCTAATTCTCCTCTCGCGGAAGGCTTTAGAGAAGCCGCTATCTCCGAAACGGTATGATCATAAAAATAGAGACCAGTGACAGCAATATTGGATTTAGGTTGCTTTGGCTTTTCTTCTATGGAAAGCACATTGCCTTTGGCATCCATTTCAGCGACCCCATACCTCTCAGGATTCTTAACTTCATATCCAAATAATGAGGCCCCTGTCGCCTTTTGGGAAGCATCTGCTAGCAAAGAAGCCAACGAATTGCCATAGAAAATATTGTCCCCAAGAATCAAACAAACAGGGCTTTTGTCAATAAATTCACGGCCTATAATAAACGCTTCTGCAATTCCATTGGGTTTTGATTGGCTTGCATATGTGAATTGAATCCCAAACTGAGAGCCATCTCCCAGCAATCGCCGAAATAGCCCTTGTTCTTCTGGAGTCGTGATGATGAGAATGTCTCGAATCCCAGCTAAAATAAGCACTGAAAGTGGATAATAAATCATCGGTTTGTTGTAAACGGGCAGCAATTGCTTAGAAACTGCCAATGTTAAAGGATGCAGACGTGTGCCGCTGCCACCTGCTAAAATGATCCCTTTTGTGTTTGTCATGCCTGTCCTTTCGTTGGTCGTTCTTCCAGAAGATGAGAATATTAGGCCCCATTTTTGAAATTGTCAACGGGTAAAGTTCTATGCATCGATCAGAAAAAATCGTGATAAATTTTGGGCTATTGTTTAATTTCGTGCAAAATGTAGCTTTAATGAACTTTAATGACTTATAATTCCCTTTGCGTCTCTCAAAGAAGGGACATAAGGGACAAAGGACGTAAAGGACATAAGGGACGTAAAGGACTCTAAAGGACAAGGGACATAAAGGACGGACCTTGCTAAACCTGTCCTTTATGTCCTTTGTCCTTTAGAGTCCTTTACGTCCCTTATGTCCTTTACGTCCTTTGTCCCTTATGTCCCTTCTTTGAGAGACGCAGAGGGAATTATACAATCATTAAAGCTACCTTTTTGTAATATGCAATCGTTTTTGTGATAAATTCATAATTCATAATAAGATTTGACTTAAATTTTTAGTTTTGATATGATGATAGTAATTTCTTAACTTAATTATATTATTGGATGGATGATCAATGTACCCTAGTTACTCTTTGGCTGCAGAGTCTTATATTAATGCACATATGTTTAACAAATTAAGTCAATGCTCCCCTTGTACAGGTAGACTACTTGCACTTCCTGTTACACTTATAGGCATAGCGACTCATCTTCTCGCTACTGTTGCTTGCACAGTTGAAGCAGTCGCTTTTTTAGTTATTAATATTATTAGTGGTATTTTTTGTTCAAAAAATCGAAAACAAAGCTTTCGAGATGCCTTAATTTGCGTTGTTGTCGTGATTACTTCAGTTTCTATAGGATTAGTGACAGTAGTGATGAGATTATCTATTTTAATAGCCTTAATTAATCCGCATCGTTATTACAAATCGGTTTCTCGTAAGTGTCTACACGAATATTGTAAATCTAAATTACGGATAAATCATAAAACGGTTAGCACGTTCGAGAAGTTTACACATATTCTTACGATATTTTTAGAACTAGAAAGTC
>Ga0207056_1034_pt1 | contig 28442 bp, 22 predicted proteins | sample Alteio_BWMinCont_58_FD_153289 | JGI IMG/M metagenome (GOLD analysis project Ga0207056, IMG submission 153289) | Enriched cells from forest soil in Barre Woods Harvard Forest LTER site, Petersham, Massachusetts, United States -... | ecosystem: Environmental > Terrestrial > Soil > Temperate forest >... | reverse complement strand
TTGATTCTTTTACAAACACAATTACTGATTTGAGAGCAAATCCTGTTTATTCCTTTTCAATAACCTCTGATCCTGCATCAAGCGGTACAGGAAGATTTCAATTGGTGATATTTAGCCCTGGTGCATTACCTGTAAAATTGTTGAGCTTTACTGCTGCAAAATCCTCTGATAATAAAAATGTGCTCCTGAATTGGTCAACCGCATCAGAACAAAACAGTGATAAATTTATAATTGAAAGGGGAATAAATAAAGATATTTTTACTGATATCGCAGAAATAAAATCAGCAGAAAATTCAAAGAGGATAATCAATTATTCATACACCGATCAAAATATATTAAGTGATTTAAGTTCCGAAATTATTTATTACCGCTTAAAACAAACGGATATAAACGGAACATCAACATTTTCAAATGTAGTATTGGTTACAAATGATAATAATATTGCCAAAAATATCAGCGTTTATCCTAATCCTGCAAAAGATGAATTGAACATCAACCTTAAAGGTTCAGTTGAAAATAACACAAAATTTGAAATAGTGGATATTACCGGAAAGGAAATTTTAACTTCATTCTCAACTGCTGCAACAGATCTTACAACCATCAACATTCAAAAGTTACAAAGTGGAATTTATTTCCTGAAAATTTCTTCAGCTAATTCTAGAGATATAACTTTTAAATTCAGTAAAGAATAAATATATGTTCTAAAATAATTTAACACTAATTGCTGTTAGAATATAAAAGTTGTAGCCACAAGTGAACTGATTTATGCAGACTTTATTTGTGGTCAATACTTTTTCTCCATTGCCCCCGCCCGAAGTTATAATTTATTTTCCGCGTGCGGTAGCGTGCGAACATCATTGAGCAAGTTCAAGACCTCCGTCATTTGTGTGCGCTGAATCTCTTTAAAAGATTTAGTCAATAATTGGCAGAGTTTCTGTCAGAGATTTAAATTTTGTATTTTTGAAAACCTTAATCATTTACTACTATGGCAAAACAGGATTTTAAAAAAATCATTGGAGATGAGTACAATGAAACTGCATTTCTATTTTCAAGGAAATATACTACAAATCTGAAAATTATTTTTCTTTCAACTCTTTTTGAAAATATGAACTTTCATAAAATGAAATTCAAGTTAGATCATTTTAAAAAAGAATTAAATCCTGATAAATCAAAAGATGATCAGTAAAGAGATATTCTACAGGCATCAATTGCGTATCCTCCAAACAGAAGTGATAAAGATGAAATTAAACTATTTGGAATTAAACCGGACATCCTTAAGAAAGATAGGAAAAAATATGAATATAAATACGATTTCTTTTATTTAAATGATTGGATTGATGACAGGTTATATGAACTAAATGATAAAAATACTAAAATCAGAATCGAATGTAAATTTTATCCGAATGAAATTGTATTTATGATGAAACATTTTATTGATAATGGCTGGATAGATGAAAAAATTAATGGGAAAATAAATAATACTGAATTTTGTCGCATCCTTTTATGCGCATTCGACATAAGAAATCCAGAAGAAGACCAAATAAAGCCTCAAGCACTTGCAGCAATATTTGGTGAAATAAGAAGTAAATCGAGTAATCAATTCAAAATTGACTTCAAAACGGGTATTAAACATATTAGTTTATACGGCAGAAGTGAAAATCCATGACAAAACATCCAATAAGAACTTTATTTTTATCCCATATTATCAGATTTGATAATAATTTACATTAATCAGGTAGTCCAGAAAACCCTCCTATAGTTGTATATTCAGTCTTTCACGCTAATTTAAGAATATAATTTTATTTTTCTTTGCATCGGTTAATTTCCTTTCAAATGAAAAATACTGATAATAAAACTATTCAAAATTCCACAACGCTTCTTACTGAAAAGCTTTATTCTTTTACTCAGTTGTGTGCTTTATTTTCAATCACTCGCCAAACTGCTTACAACTGGATCGAACTGAAAATTCTTTCACCGCGAAAAATTCGGGGACGTGTTTACTTTTTAGGCTCTGATCTTATAAAGATCCTCAATGAAACTAAATAAATTCAATGACCAACCAGCACAACAACAATTCTCTTGAAAGCCGTTTGGCTGAACTCGAAGAAACAGTGGCGGATATCAAAAAGTTATGCCACTGGTTGTTTAATAAAAAGAAAAATATTCAAAAAAAAGATGCAGTTAAAAATAAGATACGTGAAATCCTTAAGAAAAATATTGAACAGAATAATTCACGAGTTCAAAACAGAATCAATAAGAAATAAATATGGCACATCAAAAAAAATGCCCGGGATGCGGGAAGGAATTCTGGGGAAATATCAATAAAAAAACATGCAGCGAATCCTGCCGGAAATATTGCAGTCGTAAAAATATTGATTTAAATACTGTAGTCAATTTTCCTGTTATTAAAACCGATAACCCTCCCCTCTTGTACCGCAAATGTCACGAAAAAGCGGGACATCTGGCGGTAATAGCTTCCTTTCTTATGCAGGAAAACGCTTAATTGATCTTGGTGTCGATTATGTAAAAAATAAAAATAAAGCCATCAAAGGAACAACTCCTACATCACCATTAGAAGTTCATAATTTAGGATTAGCTGAATTACCCTTTATAGGTTTAATGACCTCCTTTTGTTTTAAGCGAAAAATATTCAGGCTTTCTCGGTGAAATCTGTCCTCCATTTAAAATTCTTTTATGGGGTATTCGCGGTGGTGGTAAAAGTACGTTCGCTTTAAAATTTGTGAATGATTTATGTAAGAACGGTCAGTCGTTATATATATCTGGGGAGGAGCAGCCCAAAAGTTTTACATTCAAACAGAAAGTAAAAAGAACGATAACAGATGTGAATAAAGGAAAGGTGATGTAATAAAACGATTACCACAAACCGCATCCGAATGGCGGCAGATTATGTATAACTATAAAGGTGAATTAATATACAAATTCATATTTTATGACTCTATTCAGGCACTGAAGTTGGAACCTTTTTACGCTCAGTACGTGGATTCTCTGATTGGGAACAACGATTTTACCGAGCAATTAAATCATATTTTCATTTGTTACGCTGATAAGGAAGAGCAAAATTTTATGGGACAATCGTCATGGGGATATGATGTTGATGTCGAAATATAATGCAAAGCCGGAATTGCCATCATCAAAAAGAACCGGTTTGCAACAGATACTGATGGTTTAAACGGGGCGGAGTTTATTATTTATCAAAAGAAAGATTAAAGCCTATTTTGGAAATCTCATTCTGCTAAGATATTTTTTTATGCTTTATAATCTTTTCCTTTTTATCTGGATAAATAAGTTTTATTTCTCCAAGTTAGCCATCTTTATGTTGTTTTATTGTGATAGTTACCAACCTAACACAACAACATAACCCGCTACTCAAAAAGAACTACTGACAGAGTTTTGGCAGAGTTTTCGATTTTCAAAAAATCTTAAATCCCTGAAAACCCTTATCTTTACTTGTTGCGGAGGCAGGACTTGAACCTGCGACCTTCGGGTTATGAGCCAATCTATGATTTTCAATTATCTGGTAATCAAAGAACTGGTTTATAAAAATAGCTGGTTTTACACCCCATTTGGCGCACTTGTGGCGCATTTTTTATATTCTGAAATGTAAAATCAGGTCAAATGTAGGAAAATAATTGTAATGAAAAAATTGGTTGTTATTTTAAAAAATATTTTGAATGACAGAAAACTAAAAAATAGCTATAAGTAGGTATATAAATCTAAAATTGCCTGCTTAATATTTGCAGCATTATTAATCTTTAAAATTAAAAAATATGAAAAAAAATCTCTTTAAAATTGGAATGATGATTTTTATTTTATCTTCCGTCCTCTCTTGTCACAATCCTGAAACAGAAAAAAAATTACAGATGAAAATTGATTCCCTGCAAGCGCATATTGATGCACTTAAAATTAATGTTAATGCAAAGATGTTGGATACAAATAATATCATATCCACGACAGATGCAGCAGTTTTAACATCACAATTTCGTACCAGTGGTTCATTTACAATTCCACAAGCATGGCTTTTCCCAACGGATGAATTGCTCGATTTAATAAACAATACAACAGACAATCCAAGCGATATTTATGGTCTGCGTTTTTATGCCGGAGTTAATTCAGATGGCATGATGCATCTTGTTGTAGCCCCTGTTGGTAACGATAAAAATGACATTCTCAAGTACCGGTTGTATGATTTTGCCCAGATATGTCCGATTGCTTGCAGTACTGCCAATGCCATATATGACGGAAGCACGACAACACAAAATGGTGGGTGCTCGAAAAAATAAAAAATGGGGTCACTGCTTTTTTATATCAGAATTTCTCAGTTGAGTGTAGTGATACCCTTAATTAGTGGTTTGATTTTCTTTAAAAAATTAGACAAACCATTTAAATTATTATTTGCATTTATCTGCTTTAGCGCTTTAATTGAAATTGGATCTTCTGTAATGGTGCATCTTTATAACAATAATATGCCATTACTTCATTTGTATATTTTTTTTGAGTTCTGCATATTCATGTATATTATCCACTTGTTTTTTAAAGAAAAAAAGATGCTTTCAAAAGTCATTCTTATTTCACTTATCGTTTTTGTTTTGACAGCAATTGCTGATGCAGTATTTCTTGATGGAATATGGAAGTTTAATCTATATGCTCATTCTTTAGAAAGTATGATACTTGTTGCTTTTTCACTTGCCTATTATTATTTGTTTTACAAAGAAAATCAGGAAATGCTTGTATGGAGGCAGCCGATGTTTTGGTTTATTACTGGAATCTTTTTTTATTTTTCGCTTAACTTTTTTTTCTTTTTGCTTCAAAAATTTTTGCTCATTCAGAACCCGTCAACGTCAACCATCCCAACATTTATACATGCAATGACCAATATTATTACAAATATACTTTTTGCCATTTCATTCAGATGTTTCAGACGAGCAACGAATTGATACTTGTATATTTTGCAGGAACACTATTTGTATTTCTGTTAGTGGCTTTCCTGCTTTTGTATGTTTACCTGCATCAACAAAAGGTAAACAGATATACTTTACGATTGCGTGAGCAGGAAATAAAAAAGCAACAGGAATTGTTTATTGCTCTACATGAAGGTGAGGAAAAAGAACGAAAGCGTTTAGCGGAAGAATTGCATGATGGAATTGGAGCGAAATTATCCGGTTTAAAAATGAGTCTGGAGTATTTAGCAAATCAAAAACAATTGGATGCAGCAGATAAAGAATTATTGCATAGAATATCTTTAGGTATGAACGAATCAATAGAAGAACTCAGGGAAATATCGCAAAACTTAAAACCAAGCATTTTATCAAACAAAGGTTTGCCACTTGCATTGAATGAATATATTTTTCATTTAAAAAATAAAAGTGATTGCTATTTTCAGCTTTTCGTGGATGATTTTGAAGAGGAAATTCCTTTTGAATTTCAAATAACTATTTATCGTATTGGATCGGAATTGTTAAACAATATTCATAAGCACGCAAAAGCAACACACGCTACTTTGCAAATTCTTGTATCGGAAAATATGTTGCAAATAATCGCTGAAGATAACGGTAAAGGTTTTGATGAACATAATATCGTTACAGGAATAGGACTTGCAAATATCAAAGGTCGGGTTGCCATCTATAAGGGAACTATCAATATTGACTCGAGTGTAAGCGGAACAACCATCATTATTGAATTGCCCATACAGGAAAATAAATGAGAGAATATTTAAACATATACATTGCAGATGACCACCAGATAGTAATTGACGGATTAATGCTGTTACTAAAAAATGAAGAAGGAATTTCGATCATTGGTTATTCAAACAACGGTCAAAAAGCATTTGAAGATATTTTATCTCTAAAGCCTGACATCGCTTTGCTTGATTTAAGAATGCCTGATAAAGAAGGTATGGAGGTGATACGAAGCCTTGCTGGAAAATCAAAAACCAAATGCATCATTCTTTCAATGCATTCCGATAAAAGGTATATCAATGACGCAGCCAATTATGGAGCGTATGGTTATTTACTGAAAAACACCAATAAAAATGAATTGATTAAGACCATCAGAAAAGTAGCATCAGGTGAAAAGTGTTTCCCGACAATTGATATTGTAAAGGATAAAGCAAAATTATTTTTAACACCACGTGAATTAGATATTTTTAAATTAATACTTCGGGAATTTACCTCACAACAAATTGCAGATAAATTTTCGTTAAGCCATTTTACAGTAAGCACTCATCGTAAAAATATTCTCAAGAAAACCGGAATGAAAAACATAGCTGGTCTTTTAAAATTTGCAATGGATCATAATATCAATATTGATGAATAATCAAAAACTATTAATATGAATGAACTGAAAAAAATTATTGAATCTGAAAAAAAATTGATTACTATCTTCGATGCGCTTGAAGATGCGATCATACTTTTTGATGAAGGAAACAGAATTCAGTGGTATAATAAAACCGCTGAAAATAGACTTTCATCAGTTTTGAAAAAACCGCTCGAAAAAGGAATGAAACTGCAAGAGTTTTTGCCTGAAAATGTCAGAGTCGCTTTTTACGAAGATTTCAAAAAAAGCTTAAACGGTGACGTGATAAAATTTGAAAGAATCATGCTGAATGAAGACGAAAAGAAATTTAGTTTTTTTGTAACAATGCATCCAATCTATGATGAAAATAAAAACGTTATAGGTGTTTTATTCATTTCAAAAGACATAACAGAATACAAACTTGCAGAACTTGAAAAAGATAAAATTGCAAAAGAAATTGTCGAGCGTAGTAAGGAAATGGAACAATTTTCATTTATTACTTCACATGAACTCCGTCATGAATTTTCAAAGATGTTGATTAATGATGCAAAATTATCAGATAACTTAAACGATGAGTTAAAAGACTTTTTTGTTGAAATTGATATTGCTGCAACAAATATTAATAACGTAATTGCAGAATTAAATAAAAAAATTAATACGCTTCAGTTCCAGCAAAAAAGCTCATCACAATTTCCTCCGATAACCTCTGTGGAAGAAATTTGTTTGTTAGACGATGATGCATTATTCAATCGTTTGAATGAACGCATAATTTCAAATACTTATCCCGGAATTCCAATAATGATTTTTGAAAATGCTGATTCAGCACTTGAACATGTCAGGGCAAATCCTTCAGTCAGCAGGTATATATTTCTTGATCTGAATATGCAAAACAAATCCGGATGGGATTTTTTGGATGAGTATTCAAACATTGAATCAAAAAAAGATTCACCTGTCATTATTCTTTCCTCATCAATTGATCCAGTTGAACAAAAAAGATCAGAGGGATATAAAGAGGTACTGAATTTTTTCACCAAACCGTTGTACAAAAATCTGCTTGAATTGCTGAGATAATCAAGCAAAGAATTTTATTATATTTTATTTTTTTACAGGAAGTAATATTTTGAATGCTTTAACTACTTTTTGTTTGAGGTTGTGTATTTCTTCTTCTTTTACGGGTTCGTAATATCCGAATTTGATGGCAAAGTTTAATATATCAATAGTTTTATGTCCGCCAATTTTCTTTAAAATATTTCGTCTGTGAGTGGCAATTGTTGTTTCACTCTTGTTAAATCCAACACCAATATTTTTATTTGATTGCCCGACACAAATTAATAGCATAACTTCAACTTCGCGGAATGAAAGTTCATTCTCATTTTTATTATTACTTTTTTTATGAGCCTCCTGAAAATGGAAAATAATTTCAAGTGCTCTGGCATTAAAATATCTTTCATTTTGAAGTATTATTTTATCAATGGCACTTTTTAATTCTTCAACATTTGCATCTTTACAAATATAACCATCAGCATTATTCTGATAAGCACTGAAAATTAATTGACCACTGTCATAAGTGCTGAAAATTAAAACTTTTACATTTTTGTATATATTTTTTATGTCCTTACAAACTTCAAGTCCATTTTCGTCTTTAAGCCTGATGTCCAACAATACCAAATCATATTGCTTCTTCCGCATTTTAGTGAGCATTTCTTTTGCTGTGGCAAACGTGTCAACCTGATCAATATATTTTATCCTGCGCAAAGCATTGCCATAACTGTCGAGTATGCCCCAATGGTCATCAACGATTGCAGTATTTATTTGTTGAATTTTCATACTCCGTAATTTTTTTATACTGAAACTTCAATTTGAAAGAGAATAAATTGATTTCTATTTTGCAGGAAGCTTCTTTTTAATCCAAACAGGTGGTAATTCAAATAAAGACAAAATTCCGTACAATCAAAATTAATTAAAAGTTACTACTGCTTTTAAAGTAGTGCTTATTTTTTGTTTAACCGCTACCCTTGAACCGATTAGCACATATTTACTATTAAATTTTCTGAAAGAATAGATTTTTCTTCTACTATAAAAGCAGTAGTGCTCTACTATGAAAGCAGTAGAGACGAATACTGCTTTTAGAGTATTTTTTGATGAAAATATTCAATATAATCTTGCCTCTCAATTATTTTAAACACACTCCAAAATCATGCAAACTAAATTGAATTAGTAGGTCGGCAATAACTCTTTTCAAATGAAATCGCAAAGCACTCTGCCAATGTGAGGCAATAAGTATCACATACAAAAAATTTATTTTTCAATTCTTTTAATCTTTAAATCAAATTAGCATGAAAAATTTAATACCTAATATAAGAAATAGTTTAATGCTTAAAAAATCCTATTCATTCAAAATGTTAGTTCAAAAAATATTTATCACTTCAATCTTTTTTTTAACATTTTCGAATTCTTATTCACAACCAGATGCAATATGCACATTTCCGGGGAATTCATCACCGTCACAAAAAAATGACGGTTATATAATCAGTAGTTTTTCTGGTGGTGATATAGATGGTTATTGGATTGACTTTTCATTGTCTTCAACTACATATCTTTCAAATTTTTTAGGTGTAGTCAATTCGGCAGTTCAAAATGTTAATTCTAAACATTACGACCCTACGGATCTACCTGATTATTATCCAGTTAATATGGGTTATAAAATAGAATGGACTACAGCACCTCCTATGTGTCAGGAATATCATATATATTATACTATTTATGGTAATAATCATTCCACAGTTCTTTATACAAAGGACATACAAATTGTTAGAAACGATTATATTGATAATGCCCATATTGATTTATTGTATGTTCCTGATTTATTTATGAAAGATAATTCAGATGATATTGGAGAAGAACCAAATTATAGATGGAAGCCCAACTCTACATGGAAATATTTTTTTGATGAGAGCCCCGATTTAATAAATCGGTTGCGAACTGGAGATCCTTTTGCATTTACTGGACGAGGTAATGAACCTCCACAAAGATCCACTAAATCTAACCATAATAATTTATATTACCAAGTGTGGAATAGAAGTTGTGCTGATGTTACAGGATCTGTAAATATTGAATTATATTGGACTATAAACAGAACTTTTGAGGATTGGGGACATGATTGGGTTAATTATTCTAACCATAGTTATGCACTTAATAATAAAGTAACTGATTTTAGCATTGATCACCCCCTTGGCAATGAAATACATCTTAGCGACATTGATAACTATAATTCTTCCTTAACAACAATCTCTTTAACAACTCCTATATATGCAGGTAGTAATTATACTAATTATTTTCAATGGGCAGCACCTGACCCTGCATGGTATGGTCCAATCAACCCTAATATCCATTATTATTTTGGTAATACTTCGGCGCCAGTAATTTGTTTGCTAGCAATATTAAGAGAACAATGGAAAACTGACTACACAGATGGGTTACCTTATAATCCAGATATAATATACGCAACACCTATTTCGGAATTAGTTTATAAAGACAATAATGTAGTTACAGTAAATACATATCTTGCCACACCAAATTCATCATATAAGAATGGTCCAGATGGAAATGGTAATTATTCATCTGATGTTGGAATAATATTGGTTACTAATCCTCATGACACTTCAAGAACAGTGAATTTGAGAATCGCAAATTTAAGTACTACTGGTACTCCATCTTTTAGTAATTACGGAAACATTTATTTTGCACTTGATATAGATTTATGGAATCTTTGGAAAGATGGGGGATCTGCATCTACTGGTATATCGTCTATTGAAGGTCAAGACGGTTTATTTGTAATTACGGATTTTGATAATGCTACATTACAAAACATTAGCTTACATGCAGGTGCTTTCGATAATATTGGTTTGAGTTTCGAATATTCTGGAAGTAGTATTCCAGGATCAAAAATTGATTATCATTATGTTGTTGGAGAATATGATATAACGAGTGATGACCAGACATTTCTCGGAAGTCCTGGACATTATTTAACTACAGTTTTAGATACTCCTCAAGTTTGTACAGATACTTCTATAATAGATTATAAACGACAAACGGATATAAAGAATTTGAACAGTACTTCAAAAGCATTGTTAAGTATTTACCCTAATCCTGTATTATTAGGTAAGGATATTTTAACGGTAAATTATTTTCTACCAAATGAAACAGAAGTGAATATAGAATTATCTGATAATATTGGAAGAGTTATTGAACAAAGGGGATGTAATGCAAATGCTAACACTATATGGGAAGAAAAATTTAATGTCGAAGGATTGTCAAATGGTATTTATTTTATTAGATTAAAGACAAGCTCCGAAAATTTAATGCAGCGTTTTGTTATTAATAAATAATTAGTTCTAAATTTGGGCGTGAGTAAATTTTATGTGAAAATATCAAGAAACATATTTTATATATTTACGCTCATTTTTTTTTGCCAAAATATTTTTGCACAAACGAATCTAGTTCCTAATTATAGCTTTGAAAAATATAATGAATGTCCGAAACTTGACTCCTTTACTGGTAATGACGTTGGTTTTTTTGTAAAAGATTGGTATGTAGGTGCAAGTTCAGCTGAACAATATTTCAATACTTGTGCCTATGGTCCTGCAGTATATTGCAATAATGTTCCCTCTAATTTCTTTGGTTATCAATATCCTTCAAGTGGTAATGGGTATATAGGAATAGGAACATACAATAATGTCTTTTATAGGAATTACCCTTGCTCAAAACTTTTATCGCCATTAATTAAAGAGCATTATTATAAAGTAAGTTTTAAAACTGCATTGTGTGAGAAATCTGCCGGTAGTATTAATAAACTTGGAATTTTGTTTTATGTAAATAATCCGCTTAAATATTTATTTAAGTCGGATTATAAATATGGTGAAATTGTTAATTTTCCTAACAGGTCACATATTGTATCGAACACTCAGATTGCAGACACTGCCAATTGGACTGAAATTTCGGGGATATTTAAAGCTGATTCGAATTACGCATTCTTAATTATTGGAAATTTTTATGATTCATCTCAAACTACATTTATCGAAAATAATTATTCAATTCCTGTTTCGTGGCGAAAATCGAAGATAGTTAATTATTTTATTGATGATATATTTGTTACCGAATACAGTAAAAAAATATTTGTTAGTGATACAATAGTTTGTGAAAATCAAAATGTTAATTTATTTGCAACTGGTCAATCCGGTTTGCCTTATTATTGGTCATTACATTCAAATGGTTCAGATACCATATCTCTTGATAGTATTTTTATTATTAATAGAATTTCAAATGATACTTCTATTTATCTTATTTCGCCTTACAGTATTGATTCAGTAAAAATTCATGTTTATCAACCTTTGATAGTAAAAATTATTGGCAATAATGAAATATGTAATACCCCATCATTAAATTTATCATGTAATGTAAATTACGATCACTTACCAGTTAGTTATATTTGGTCAACAGGTGATACGACTTCGTCAATTGAAATTACTAATGAAGGGAAATATTTTATAAAAGCAATACTAGGTTCTTGCATTGCATCAGATTCTAAAGAAATATCATATTGCCCGAATACGATTTTTATACCTGATGCTTTTACGCCAAATAATGACGGATTGAACGATTATTTTCAGATTAAAGGCGACAATATTGAGAAAATACACTTTGAGATTTACAACAAATGGGGAGGGAGAATATATATTTCAGATACTATAAATAATTTGTGGGATGGTAAATTTAAGAACAATCCATGCCAACCTGATGTTTATTATTACAAAATCATTTTTACTACAAAACAGAACCCTGCAAATGAAAAAATATTAACAGGTAATGTAACCATCATAAAATAATTTTACTTTAAATCTTTAATTATGAAAAATTCATTCTATTACATATTTCTTTTACTTCAATTAAATCTTATTTCCAAAACAGATCATGCACAGTGGGTAACTAAATATGATATGGTAGGTCCTGCTGGAACAATCTATGATTTAGATTTTTTCAAGTCGGATACGGGTATTTTTGTAGGATTCGCGTATGACATGAGTAATAACCAACATGCACTTATTATGAGAACTACTGATGCCGGAAATACTTGGAATGCTATTAACACCAACACCATCATTAACATCGATGGAATATTTGGCGTTTCCTGTGCTTCATCAAATGTAGCTTATGCAGGAGGAACTTCTTTTCTAATTAAAACTAATAATTCAGGTACTTCTTGGGATTCAATAATATTCAAAATTGACAATTCAACTCCCGTATCAGGTACTATTTTCGGGCAGATAAATTTCACAAGTGTAAGTAATGGGTTAGTTATTAACCGAACAATGTCAGGTGGTAAACTTCTTAGAACTTCCGATAACGGAGTGAACTGGAAATCTATTTTAGCATCTGTTAATTCCTTTTATACAAGAGATGGAAAGAACATTTATGCTTTAACTGATAGCAGTTTTAAGAGTTCTGCTGATAGCGGTGTAACATGGGGTACCTCATCAATTCCTTCTGATTCATCTGTATATCCAGGATCAATAACACCAAATGTATATTTTCGGAATGCGAATGTTGGTTTTATAACCGGAAGTCTTCATCTTATTAAAACAGCAGATGGAGGAAAGACCTGGACAAAAATAACGATTGATCAAAATGATAGTTTTGATTTAACCAATATTCAGTTTATTGATTCATTGAATGGTTTTATAACTGCTACTTCTGAGCGTTTTTTCTTTACAACTGACGGAGGTAACACTTGGATAAAAGGTATGCCATCAATAGATGTATTTGATTTTATTAAACCCTATTACTTCAATAAAAATAAAGGATGTTTACTTGCACAGGCTTTCGATATTGAAGATATTTTCGTAAATAATAATTTACAATTAACTACAGGAATTAATGAAATACAGAATTTATCTATAAATATAAAAGTATATCCAAATCCAGCAACAAATGATTTGCATATTGATACAAAGTACACAGAAAAATTGAATGTGCAAATGTTTGATGTTACTGGAAAACAAGTAACATCAACTATTTCATTCTCCAAATCTACAATTATCAATACTCAATTAATTTCTGAGGGAATATATTTTATCAGAATTACTGATCCAAATATTGGTGCGGTAAGTACAAAGAAGATTATTATAATGAGGTAAAAGCAAATGCTTCCTACTTCTCAAACTTAAAAGAGAATTATGAAAGCGGTCTAATCTATCAGTTGACTCACCCGTATCAATTTCGGAAGGTTAAGTATCGTTATTTTCTTTTTGTCGAGTCCGATAAGTTGCTCATCGCGCAATTCATACAAAGTGCGGATGGCAGTTTCCGTTGCAATGCCGGCAATATTGCGATGCTGATAATGCAATGAGAATGTTAGGATGGAATGCAAGGGGTATGAATGTTGTTTCTGGTAATTTTGTATTTACCGATGCTTATGGAAATCCTATTGCAACGTATTATACCAGTTCTTCTGAATTAGTATCAAATTATAATGGTTGCCCTGATCAATATATAGCTTATTTTTACAGCAATACAGATTGTTCAAATACATTTAATGAAATTGGTGGAGGGATTGTTTCAGGAGGCGTTCATGATGATTTAACGGCTTCAACTTATTCTGGAACTTGGAGTAGTAGCTCCATTTCTTATCCTTTAGATATTTATTTTACTGATGGTGCAACCCCACCTGTTAATTTATTAAACTATCATCACCAATCAGCGACTGATCCTGCATATATTCAAGATATTATAAATGGTACATGGTGCAATGTAGATGCATGCGAACAAATAACAAGTACACCAAATGGCGGTGCACCATCCCGCGGATTATCATCAGGAAGAGTAGGGCAGCATGGAACCGGTGGAAATGGCAATGCATACCCTTGTCCAAAACCTTACACGGCATTGTTGATGCTCCTTCAAGTTGGAAACGTGCCTCAACAGCTATCAATACACCAACAGACATAAACCCACTTGGGGCAAAAATTTACACGAACCCTGCGGCTAAAGACCTTTGGATTGAATTGGAAACCATCACACCTCAAAATACCACCATTAAAGTATTTGACATAAGTGGAAAATTACTAATTGAGCAGAATGCAAAAATTACTCAAGGACAAAATAAATTGCATTTAATTACAGATGCTTTAAGCAAGGATACTTATATTTTACAATTAGAAAGTGGAGGAATAATGAGCAAGTTTAGTTTAATGATTGAGTAAATAATTTGTATTTAAAAATCGGTGGTAGGAATTGCCACCGATTTATTTTACCTTCACATATTCAGTATTGTAATGAAAACCTCCTTAAAATATTTTTTTCTATTTATTTTTTGTGGTTTTTTCTTGACCGGTTTTTCTCAGAAAATTTTAAATGGAAGTTTTGAAAAGAATAAGTTTCTTCACCCTCCTTCATGTGGTCTTGATTATTTGGTATCATCTTTCGATTCATTACATTTACCAAATGTAATTGCTACCGGATTAGATGCCGAAGAATGCCTATTTGGTCAACATAATCCATACACTTGTGGTATAAATGATTACCCTTATACAGACACCTTATTTCCTTACCCGGACGGAGTTTATTGTGCTCTATTAATCCATAGTACAAGTTACCGCCCTTATCCTGTATTTGGACCTACCACACAAACCCCTATGATCAATTTGAAAATATCATTGCCGTTAATTTCCATGCAAAAATATTTGTTGGTTTACTATGACTATACTCCTAATTTTAATTCATTCACTGTATATGACAGTGTTCTTGTAGGCACGAGCATTTCTGGAAATATTATGGATGACACATTAAATGTTTCGACACCTGTAAGGGGAAAATGGTTGCGTCATTCTAAATTATTTACAGTGAGGTCTGCTTCAAATTATATTTCAGTCAGAAATTACAAAGGACTTGTCGGGGTTGTTGAAATTGGAGGAGTGAATGATATTGATGATTTCCAATTATATCATTTAGATACAATACATAAACAAAATGTAAGCATTTGCCCCAATGACAGCATAAAAATTTATGCAACTCAGCAAGGTAAAAGATATGAGTGGAGCAAAAACGGAATAGAATATGAAAGAATATTTGTTGATTCAATTGCAGGTTTTAATAAAAAGAATTATGGAGAATGTACCAATTTGAATGGTGATAGCACTGCGAATATTTACGCTGTTGACACAGGCTGGTACTGGAATATTACTTATTTAAGCGACAGTACAATTTCAATGGATAGTATTCACGTTTATTATGGTGGTTTTGAATATAACCCGACTAAGGATATTACCTTTTGTATCGGTGATACCTTTACACTTATTGCACCAACAAGAACATATCTAAATCCAACTTATTTATGGAATACTGGTGAAACCAATTCATCAGTAAATAAATATAACACCGGAATTTATTGGGTAAAAACAACTGTATCATCTTGCTTATATCTTGACACATTTGATGTGTCAATGAAAAATAAAAGTTCAATAAAACTGGTAAATGATACCTCAATATGCTTTGGAACTAAAATTAAATTAAATGCAATTTCACCATTCTATAATATTTATAAATGGAACACGGGAGATACTACTTCATCCATTATTGCAAGCAACGCTGGTAAATATGTGATAATAGCATCGGATGGAATTTGCAGTATTTCAGATACATCAACCATTACAACTTTTTTTGATTCCATTGTTTCTCTTCCACAAGATACTTCATTTTGTTCAGGTAGGTCATATATGCTTAATGCAACAAATAATACTTATTCAAAATACCTTTGGAGCACCGGAGCAAATACTTCATCAATAATAGTAAATATAGCAGGAATTTATTCGGTTATCGCTTCTGACACTTTCGGGTGCACTGCTGCTGACACAGTGAAAGTGTTCATGTTTAATGCAACACCATTGAACATAGTTAATGATACATTTTTTTGCATCTGTAATAATTTAATTATTGATGCAAAAGATTCGGTTTACAATAATTATAAATGGAACACCGGAGAAACAACATCAAAAATAAATATCACTCAGCCGGGGAAATATGTTGTAACAGCAACAAATGGTATTTGCACCACAAGTGATAGTGTGAATGTAAAAGCAAATTCGTTACCACAGCTTCATTTAACTAAAGACACTGTTATCTGTTTTGATGATATTCAGAAAGTAGTTTTAGATGCAGGAAAATTTAAATCATACTATTGGTACCCAACCGGAGAAACCACAGAAACCATTTATGCAACAATTGCCGAACAATATGTTGTAGTTGTTACTGACACAAATAATTGCATCAACAAAGACACAACTCTTGTTGAGGAAAAATGCGGAAGTAGAATATATGTTCCAAATGCCTTCACTCCAAACGGTGATGGAATAAATGATATATTTTACGCTTTCAGTAGAAGCTCGCAAAGTTTTGAAATGAAGATTTATAACCGCTGGGGCGAACAAATATTTTCATCAACAGATATTTTAAAGGGATGGGATGGAACTTTTCAAAATATTCCTTGTATTAGCGATACTTATGTTTGGCAAATAAATTACACACTCAAAGGAGCAACTTCATCGCAAACTGCAAGTGGAAATGTGCAGTTGCTTAAATGATAGTAGTTTTTCAGACAACACTCAAAATAAACTTTAAAATCCAGTTATGCATCAGCACAAATTCCTTAAAATTTATATTCTTTTTTTTATTTTAACTTTTGCAACTTCCAGCAAAGCTCAACAACTTATAATTAATCCCGAGTTCCGTTTGAATTATGACACTAATTCTTTCTATCCTTTTACTAAATGCAGTGAATCTAACATAGATTCTGTGTTTAACAAGAATAATTGCAAATCAAGTATAAAAGCATTTACATTTGGAGAAAAAGGATATTATTACAATTTGTATTCCTTTGGTTTTCATACTAATAAAAAAGACACAATTAACTATACCATCAACGCATTAGCAAATTGGGATGACACTCTAATTTATCCAAATATTTTTAGTATTATGAAAACACCTCATGGATATGCTTACCCAAGTGGTTATCAGTATCCCCTTCCCCAAGGGCTAAATTCAGCAATTGGTCGTATTTCTATGGAATTGACACAAAAAACCATACCCAATGCTTATTACTTTTTAAGGTTTTACGCTTCTATTTATCCAACCGTAATACCATATTATTCAAGTCCTCTTGGTTATTTCCCAGGAATATTTTGTTCTTCATCGAGTTTAATCATTGGGTTAACATCTGTTGATTCGTTATTTGGTAATCAAATATTAAATGTTACTCCTCCAATAGTTAGCGCTACATGTGTAACATTTACAACTCCTCAAAAATATACCAATGTATTCACCGCAAATGATTCTTCCGGTTATTTAACATTGATGGGAGATTATGACACAGCAGTTTTTGCTATTTATCAATTTAGGAGTTTTGTAATGTATCCTGCACTTTTGCTTGGAAAACGCAATGTTCATATTTGTTATGGGGATAGTATAAAAATTACTTCATCAATAAAAGGTAGTAAGTATGATTGGACTCCACCTTCCAGCATTGCTTCTATGGTTGACACAGTAACTTATTATCTCGCAAAAGATACCGGTTGGTACGTAAATTTTATTTATAGAACAGACAGTGTGCTTGTGGACAGCATTCATGTGCTATATAATTCGGTAATCATAAATACCACAAATGATACTGCTTTTTGTCAGGGGGCAAACATTGTTTTGAAGTCAACAAGTAAATTAACGGGAAATAAATATTTATGGAATTCAGGCGATACAACTTCGCTCATTCAAGTAAATAACTCAGGTAATTTTTGGGTTATGACAACAATAAATAGCATCTGTACAAAAGTCGATTCATTCAATGTTCAGTTACAAAATAAAGTACCTTTGCCTCTTTCTTCTGATACTATTTTTTGCAAAGTAGGAAATTATACGCTTAATGCTTATAATAATTCTTACAATAAATATTTATGGAATACTAATGATACAACTTCAAGCATTACTATTTCCAATTCAGGAAATTATTTTGTGACGGCATCAAATAATATTTGTAAAACAACCGATTCGATAAATGTTCAAATAATAAATCTTCCTGCAATAAAAATAAAAGATACTTCTTTTTGTATTGGAAGTTCCCTATTACTTGATGCAACCAACAATAGTTATAAAAAATATTTATGGAACACAAGCGATACAACTTCATCAATTAAAATTTTCAAACAAGGTCTATATATCATTTCTGCATCCAACAATATTTGTTTTGTAGTAGATTCAATCAATGTTTTGACTTATTCTCCAAAACCATTGTATCTAACTAAAGATACTGCGTTGTGCCAAGGAAACATTTTAAGCATTGACGCAAAAAATATTGCATACAATAACTATCAATGGAACACAGGAGAAGCAACATCAAAAATAAATATTACCCAACCGGGGAAATATATTGTAACCGCTACTAATGGAATTTGTACAATAGAGGATAGTATAAATGTAAAAACAAATTCATTGCCTCAACTTCATTTAACTAAAGACACAGTAATCTGTTTTGATGATATTCAGAAAGTAGTTTTAGACGCAGGAAAATTTAAATCTTATTATTGGTATCCCACAGGAGAAACTTCTGAAACCATTTATGCAACCGTTGCAGAGCAATATGTTGTTATAGTTACCGACACAAATAATTGCATCAACAAAGACACAACTCTGGTTGAAGAAAAATGCGGAACTAAAATGTATATTCCAAATGCATTCACTCCAAACGGTGATGGAATAAATGATATATTTTACGCTTACAGCAGAAGCTCGCAAAGTTTTGAAATGAAGATTTATAACCGCTGGGGCGAACAAATATTTTCAACAACAGATATTTTAAAAGGATGGGATGGAACTTTTCAAAATATTCCTTGTATTAGCGATACTTATGTTTGGCAAATAAATTACACACTCAAAGGAGCAACTTCATCACAAACTGCAAGTGGAAATGTGCAGTTGCTTAAATGATGGTAGTTTTTCAGACAACACTCAAAATAAACTTTAAAATCCAAATATTAATTTAAAATAAGGTGATCATTTCAAGATAAGTGCAGACATTGCATAAGCCTCGAAGTTTTTTTGAAAATAATCAGAAAAAAGTTTTGTAAACATTTTTAAAATAATTACTTCGTGTGATAATTTAGAATCTTATTTCATAGTAATCAAAAATTATAATTATGAAACTTTATATAGAATATAACAAAAGCAAAAATCCAAACACAGATAAACAATGGGAAGATTTTCTCACTGATCCCATGTTCAAAGGTGATATTAAGATTGAAATAATGCACAGATATTTTGATGAAATAGGTAATAATACTAGTACCATAATCTACATTATTCTTTTATTTCAAAAATATTTAGAATGGGCACGAAGTGAAAATACAAATATGTTTAAGGACCTTATAGTAGATAAAAGTATAACTAATCCGCAAATGGGTAAAATTGATTATAGGTATGAGAATATTGGAAAGTTCAAAAGAACAGAGCCTTCATTAATTCAAACTGAAAACCAAAGAAAATTTGAAAATGACTATGTAAAAAGAGAGAGAAAATTACTCGCTTATAAAAATCTCTTCAATAATTGGAATTTAAAATTTGAACACGATAGGTTTCAAAGACCATTTGATTTTCTCACAGCATTATTAGAATTTTATCAACCAAACCCTGAAACAGAAAAAGTACAGATCAAATGGAATTTTACGGCAGCAGAATTTTGCTATTTACTTTTAAAATTGGAAGAAAAAAAATGGATTCAAATGCCTTCAACTAAAATTGACGCAATTAATTCACTACAAAAGATTTTTATTATACCGAGTCCTTTTAAAAAAAAGGTTCCATTGAAAAATGGAACTATGAAAGAAATAACTAAACGTGCTGATTTTGGAAATCTAAAAAATGAGTTTAACATTAACTCGAATTCATCTAACCCTGTTTTTAAAAGAGAATTAGATCTCTTAAATGATTTTTCGAGCATATTTGAAAAAAAAGTTATTGAAGAAAACAAGAAAAGAAAGAAAAAAGTAGAGAAACACTTGGTTTCTTAAATTCTGAGTCTGACTGCAATGAATAAGACTTGGAAATGCCTGTAAACAATACAATATACAGATTTTTTAGCTATATTTTTGGAGCCGAAAGGCGGAGAGGTTTCTGTCTTAAAACTACAAAAATATGTCAAAAAATAAAGACCAATTTTCGCCCGATCTCGGAGATTTGGCGAAAAACCTTTTAAATCTAAAAAACGATCCACATCGTTTTATCAAATCCCGAATCTTTTCAGTCGCTGAATTATGTACTGAATTAAAATGCAGCCGCCAGTCATTAAATAACTGGGAACGGCAGCACATCCTCAAGGCTCGTTATTTCGGGGGACGCAAATTTTATCTCGGCACTGACCTGCTCGAATCTTTATTAAAAACTACTGAATAGCATTTGTTCCCCAACGAGCCGGAATATGGTGAACTGTGTGCGGAAGTCCAACGGCTGCGCAACGACATGACGGAGTTACAAAAACTCTGTCATGCTTTGTTGTGTCCTCAAATTCAAAATAAAAAAATAAGAAAGCAAAATCAGTTTGAAATAAAACTTAAAAGCATGGTGGAAAAACATAATAAGAAATTTAAAAACTAAAGTATGAAACTATCTATTATTAAAAACATGTATCAAGTAATTGGCGAGATGGAATTTGAAGATGTCATTGCAGAAATTCGTACCGGAAAAGTTAAAGGAGAGATTGAAAAAATTCGTTCACTTTTCCGTACTGGCAGAATTCCTGAAGCCCAAAAACTGAAAAAAAATCTTCCTGCATTTACAATTTCCGGCACATTTAATCAACGAAGGGCAGAATATAATCTACTGGATTATTCTCAAATGATGTGTTTAGACATTGATGGTATTTTACTCGAAACTCTTGTTAAGATTATATTTGATAGAGCCTGCACTGATAGATTCACTTATGCTTGTTTTAGATCACCGTCCGGTCGCGGGATTAAGATATTTGTGAAAGTGCTAACAAATAAAAATTTACATAAGAAGACTTACGATAAGGTTGCCACCTATTATGAGCAGTTATTAAATACTAAAATTGATCGCTCCGGCTCGGACATTGCAAGAATGTGTTACTATTCTTATGATCCTGCAATTTATTATAATAAAAATCCTACTTCATTCATTTCTGAATCTGGAGGGCTTGCAGTTATTGAAATATTAGGATCAATGAAATCAAAAAAAGACGAACCTGCAATACTCACAGATAATCAAATATTGTTTGAAAAATTAATTGCCTTTACTGAAAGAAAAGTTCAGTTCGTTGAGGGAAGTCGCAATAGTTTTGTCTTTCAATTGTCGTGTAATTGTAATCGTGTCGGTTTATCTTTAGTGACTGCGCGCGAACTTATACACGATGGATTTACTTTTGATGATAACGAAGATGTCAAGACTATTGAAAGTGCTTATAAAAATAATAAGCAACAATTTGGAATATACTCATTCGATGAACTTATTGAAATTGTTGACGAAGTATATACCGTATGTTTTCCCCCACATATATATGAGCAATTACCAGAACTACTAAAACGATGTTGTAATGTATTTGAATCCCCTCATGAAAAAGATATTATACTTCTAAGTTCCGTTACAGTAATTTCCGGTTTGTTGGATAAAGTTACCGGGCAATATGATAATAGAAATTATACACCGGCATTATTTTGTTTTATAGTTGCACCGCCTGCAAGCTCAAAAGGAATTTTGTCTTTTACAAAAGAACTTGCAATGAAAATTCATTCACAAATGATCGAACTTAGTAGGGAAGCTATGAGTTTATATAAAGCACAATCTGAAAGTAAAATAAAGAAAAAGGATAATGGTGACGATCCCGAAATTCTAAAAGAGCCCCCTTTTAAAATGTATTTTATTCCCGGCAATTCAAGTTCTGCTGCAATTATGAAAATCCTGCAAGATTGTGACGGTAAGGGAATGATTTTTGAAACTGAAGCAGATACCCTTGCAAATAGTTTTAAAAAGGATTGGGGTAATTTTTCGGATATGTTAAGAAAGATGTTCCACCATGAACCCATATCATCTTATAGAAAAGTTAATAATGAATATATTGAAGTCTCTAATCCACGAGGGTCAGTTCTTTTATCATCTACACCTTCGCAAGTATCCGGTGTGTTACAATCCGCTAAAGATGGATTATTCAGCCGGTTTATTTACTATATGTTTAAATCTCCCCCTGTATGGAAAGATGTTTCACCATCATCGGAAAACAATTCGGATTTGAAAAATCATTTTGCGGCACTTTCACATAAAGTAAAAGAAATGGTACAATTCTTTGATACCAATGAAACGATTATAGAGATGAGTCCGGTGCAGTGGCAAAAACATCATGATACATTTGAAACATGGCTGGCTGAAGCCAACACATTTTACGGAGAAGATATGATAAGCATCATCAAACGTTTGGGACTTATCGCTTTCAGATTTGCAATGTTTTTTACCACTCTAAGAAAATTTGAAGATGGAGTTGGAGAAAAAAAAATACTTTGCACTGATGAAGATTTTGACACAGCCATGTGCATTGTTGAAGTATGCAAGCAGCATGCTGTAAAAATTTATGAAACACTTCCAAAAGCAGATAGGGTTGATGGTGCTATATTCCGTTTATATGAAGCCCTACCTTCAGAAAAATCCTTCCAAAGAAAAGATGCCGTTGAAATTGGGCAAAAAATCTCCATCGAGGAACGTACGGTTGATAAATACCTTAGTAAAATGAAGTCAAACGGGCTGCTGGTAAAGGGCGGAAAATATGGCGGCTACGTAAAAAAATGACCGTGCAAAGTGTGCGAAGTAGGCAAAGTGGCTAATATTTTGCATGGGTTGCATACTTTGCACGGGAGTATTTCAGATTATCAATAGAAGAAATGATTCATTAAGTAAGTACAATACTATCGGCAGAAATAAGTACAGGCGTTCTATGCCAAACAGTATGCTCACCAAAAAATTCCCCTGTTATTTTTATTTTTTTATTTAATAGTGATTTAAAATTTTTATAAATTTCATCACTTGCTGTAATTTGTATTCGAGAAATATTAAATCTACTCATGTCAAAACTGTTCTTCTCTAAAGCCATTACGTTTGACAAAACAGAAATTGGAGAATTTAGTTCAATATAAAAATAACGAGCATATGAGAGTTGTTCAGGCTCATTTATGTTTTCTTGCGGGGGCCATGAATGTATACCTTCTTTTAGTAATCCATCAATTTGAATTTTATCATCGTAAAAAAATACTGCTTCCTGATTAGATAACACACTTAAATGAGTTTCTAAATATCCAAGAAATGTATCAATTTGACGATTATAATTCACTAAACTAACCTCATTATTAAATAGTTTATTCCTATGATCTTCATAAAACTTTAGTAAATCAACCCGATTATTGAGTTTTAGTTGTTGCGTATTTGAATGAAGAAATCCAACATCATAATTCAATGGAGGAATAACAATTGGAATAATTGTTTCACATAATACCCATGCGGCTCCCATTTCGTTTAAACAAATTTCACTTTGTTTATATTGAGGAGACATTATTTGAATCACTACTTTGCACTTTAATAGTTCATTTTTAATTCTATCCTTAAAATCTTCACCTGATTTTATCCCAGTACCATCTATACTCGTACAAAATATTTCATTGTTTCTTAAACCTAAACCAAGTTTTAGTATATGATTAATAAATAATTCTACTAATGCACTATCTTTACTTGAATGGCTTATAAAAAATTTATTTCTCAAGTGATTTGGTTGATTTATATGAGTGGGGTTTTCATTTTTACGATTACCCCAATCACACCCCTTTAGAAATTTATCCGTTACATTTGTCCCATATAACCCATAAATAAATAAACTCATTTTTCCTCTTCCAATAATTCCTTTCTCTTTGTTTAAGTTAGATTCAATGGATTCCTGTGTTCCCCCTAATGAATTACTTGTTATACTGTAAATTATAAGTTTTCGGGGATTCTCGATATTTAATTTACTCCCTTTAATTCGAATAAATTTTTCACCATTTAAAAAAGCATTTACTAATAGATTTATTTGATTATCATCTAATGCGATTTTGTATGTTTTTTCACCAGTATTATCTTCAATATATAAGTTGTAAAAGTTCATCAGTGTAAATTTAAATTATTTATTTAAAGTTATTTGTGGCTTCAGTGCAAACAGAATAAAGGAAAATTTTCCAAATCAGATTTACTAATAACCTGAGAACAGACGCCATGAGCAAAAGCCTTTAACCATTCTTTCCCTTTTGGGCACAAAAAGGAATTCAATACTACTTTCTGAAACTTTTTTGGTACACTTATCCTGTAAATACAATCAGAGTTTATTACACTACCGGAATTTATTATTGCAACCCTACCAACAATCCTTTTACCGACTCGACTCATTAAAATATCTCCTGCATGAGCAGCATAATCATAATGCTTTTTCGGAATATGTTTTTCAAAGCAAATTTGAATTTTAAAATCTTTGAAATGTGTTGAATGAAAAAAAGAAAGTTTTGATTCTCTCAATTCTTTGAAAGAAAATTTACCCCTTTTAATTATCGCACCAATATCTTTAAGAGACTTTTGATTATATGTTGCTATAATCTTAGATTTATGAAACTGATAATCCATCCTTTCAGATAATTCACTTTTATTTAAATCAATCTTTTCAGACAATTTTCCTTCAACGTTTGCATTGAAAAGTTCGCAAGTTTTACTTGCCGACTTTGCTTTTGAAATAAATATAATGTGGGTTCTTGCTTCTGTCTTATTGAAAATTTTATCCGGTAATTGAATTACTTTGCGAACATTAAAGTTTTCAAGAATTGTTTCTCTAAAAAGTTTAAAATCTTTGCCGGTAATCAAACTATCTGAAACAATAATGCCAAGTTCGCCATTATTTTTTAGCAACATTAAATTATGAACAAAAAAAACAATTTCAGAAGTAATCCTTTTCAAATTGCAAAAGCTGTTACAGCCAACTGATTTAAAAAGACGATCGTATCTGCTCTTATTTTCTACCCTTGTGTAAGGAGGATTGCAAATTGCAATATCAATATTACCAAATTTTATTTTAAGTTTTGTAGATGCGTTTGGTTTAAGTGTATCGCAATTAATAACTTTAATAAAGGATAACTTTTTCTCAATTTTACTTGTTTTGTTTTTTTCTATTTCAGTAGCAAAGTATTCAGCTTTTGTCCATCTCGCATAAGCAGCAATAGTTAATGATGCATCGCCAACTCCTAAATCAAGTATTCTCTTCGGTGATTTCGTTACAAAGTTATTTATCAATAAACTTGAAATGACATCTCTTGTATAATATCTTCCTAATGCATCCATAGCTAGGCGATAAATTTTGAAACATTATAAATATCTGCTTTCAAAACGCTTTCACTTCTATATTTTTTTTCTACCGGAAAATCATAAATCAAATACGCACTTCTGTTTTTTGAAACAAATAATGCCGCCCCTAGACAATGAGGTCTTGTTCCTAAAGGAGAAATGTAAATGTCATATTTATGATTATGTCTATGAAACTCTTCCTCCAATAACTTAAACATTTCAAAGGGGCTAGCAGCTTCACAGGTCTTAACCATATCAATGCATTCTGCACCTTTCAATACCATAAAGTTCATTTTTATTGCAGTCAAGTTCCACCCTGGAACAAAAGAAGGAAAACCGACTATCGGTATTATACTTCGCGGCTTTATATTTTCATAAATTGTTTGTAATCTTTGGCTGTCAAAACCTATTGGAGCAATAAGCATTATATCCCTTGGGCTTTGGGGCTTAGTAAATCCAGGAACTGGATTTGAGCTACCTACAATCTTATCATACAAGTCGTATTCTTCTGTTTCACCAAGAACAGATATTTTACGCTTTTTGTATTCTACAGGTTCAGTGTAAGCTGCAAAAAATCTAGCTGGCTTAACTCTATTTATAAGAAGGTTTGTAAGAATAAAAAGAATGCCTTGCTTTAGGGTCGTTATATCAACACAGATATTCGAACCTGTAATCTTTTTGTCTCTTAACAATTTTTCTAAATCAGGTATCAGAGATTTTCCGGTTACTTCTTCAATAATTTTGCCCTCATTCGACTCAGTTCTGTAGTTGAATCTTTCTGCATTTTCGCAAGTATCAAAAGAGTAAATTACACCCTTGAAATCAGGAAGTGATTTCCTAAAATAGTTGTGTCTAATTTCATCTTCATCTCTCCAACCAGTGATTAAAATTTCAAACTGTTTAGAAAAGTGTGAAGCATTAGCAGATGTTATTTCAAATTTTTCCTGATAATTCATTTGTATCTGAAAATAGATTAGAAGAATCTTCCTCGATAGTTCCCGATAATTTTCTTACAACTTCTTCCAACTCCTTATGTGATCCGCAAAAGAGTTTCGCTAAATCTAAATGTGAAATTGGGATCTTTCTTTTTCTTAAATGAGAAATTTTAAAGGCAGGGCAATAAATATGATTCAAGTGATAGTCAGTAAACTCAACTATTTCATCTGATTTTGTTTTGGTCGGTTCTACTTCTTCCAATATTTTGTGCCTAATAGCATGCTTTAACAATAATGCTGCATCTTCTCTATCTCTCTTTAAATCATTTGCTTTTGTCTCAAAATGATTATGCTCCACTTCTCCTAAGGTTGAATTAGGATTGGTATGTAACGCACCAAATATTTTTCCGAGTGCAATCGTGAATCTTTTTAACTGCAAGCCACTAGGCTCATAACTATCAATTTCTTTAATCTTAAAATTACTTACAAAATAAACAGCTTTTGTTTGTTCCTCAATTGTAAATTCTCTAGGGTTATCAAATTTGAATGGATTCACCACATTATTAAATGCATAATCAAAGGCGTATTCTGCTAGTTCCAAAAAATTTCTGATAACTCCAGATGATAGCGCAGAATAAACTTTAAAACCGTGATATTTTTTTTCAATTTTTAACTCGTGGCATAGTAAAAATATAATTGCTGACTCGGTGTTATGAATCCAATCAGAGTAAACGCTTGTTAATTCTTTCTTTTGCCTGACTAACTCCTTTGCTTGAATAGAGTTCTTTTTTTTTCTCATCAATAAAGCAAGGTGCATCCTTATATTTATTGGGGAGCCGCTTACAAGTTCATTGTAATATTCCAGAACATCTTGGGGAGAATAATTGTATACCCTTGCTTGTCTTTTTATTTCAACTAAAATTCTATCCTTTATTTTTTGCAATTCATGCGAATTTTCAAAAAATATTTCTTCGTACCTTTTCCCATAAGGCTTTAAATAAAATTCAATGTCTAAAAATTTTTCTTCATAAGGTTTACCAGATTTCTCAAGTTGCTCTTTCAGTCTTTTTTTACAAATTTCTTTGAGCAAACTATTGTACTCATTGCTCTCATAATATCCATATCTATCTGGGTTAAGAATAGCAAAGTCGTCTAATTGCTGAATAGTTTGTTCAGTTGCAGTTTTATACGTTTGAATGCCATTTGTGATTACGCCAAAGTCATAAACTATATTACTATTACTTTGTTTCAGCAATGTATTTAATTCAATTTGTTGATTCGTATTGAACACTTCGTATTCATCAACAAAAACATGAAAGGTAGTTGTTGCTAATACTTCATTTTTTTTCAAGGCAAGAAGTAAATCCTCAATTATGGTTCCCGAATTCAAACCAACTGGAATAGGTTCATTGGTGTTGTTAGCAAATTGCTCAATACCAATTAAAATTTCATCAAACAGCGATTCAAGTTCAGATAGCGATTTAGCCTTTTCCTTTTTTAGTCTGAGACAAACATTCTTTATCGCAGCTTCTAAAGACTCATCAGAAATTAATTTTTCCTTCTTAAGTTCTGCAATCAGTGCGATAATTTCTTTGGAAATTATGACATTGAAGTAGGCATTAAATATTCCAGTCCAAATTGATTCTTCAATGTTTTTTTTATCTAAGCTTTTCACAAAACGACCGTCTGCTTTATAATAAAATCCTACATGCTTATTTTTACCAAGAAATTGCTCTAATGTCAATC
>Ga0207056_1033_pt1 | contig 28794 bp, 30 predicted proteins | sample Alteio_BWMinCont_58_FD_153289 | JGI IMG/M metagenome (GOLD analysis project Ga0207056, IMG submission 153289) | Enriched cells from forest soil in Barre Woods Harvard Forest LTER site, Petersham, Massachusetts, United States -... | ecosystem: Environmental > Terrestrial > Soil > Temperate forest >... | reverse complement strand
GGATTTGGCGGCGGAGGCGGCGGTAGCGATGGCTCTGGAGGATTCGGTGGTGGCGGTGGAAGTGGTGGCTTTGGAGGCTTTGGCAGCGGTGGCGGCAGCAGCAGCTCCAGCGGCACTGGTGCCACACCAGGCCTCACCACACAAGGCGGCAATGGCGCAGCTTTAGGTGGCGCCGTCTTCCTCGGCAGCACGAATGCCCAACCCACTCTCACCCTCACCGGCAACTGCAGCACTTCCCTCAACTCCACCTCGAATAATTCCGGCGGCGGCTATGCCGGTGGCAATGACTTCTTTCTCTACTCAGGCACTACTCTTAACCTCATGCCCGACACTGGCGAAACGATCTCTATCAGCCAATCTATCATCGACGACAGCGTACAGTCCATTCCAGTGTCCCCTAATTGGGAAGCCGGTACCGGCTCTGGCGCCAATCTTCAAGTTACAGGCGCAGGAACCGTCATCCTAAGTGGCACAAACAGCTATATCGGCACCACGACCGTCTCTTCAGGCATCCTCAGCCTCTTCAATGGTACACTTTATGCAGGTGGACAGGGCACTAACAGTCAAGTCAATGTCAGCCAAGGAGCCATTCTCAAAGGGACCGGCACAATTAATGCACCTACCACCATATCTGGGACCTTGTCTCCAGGCAATTCGATCGGTACTCTATACTATAACGCACCCCTCACATTGTCCGGCATCTTGACCATCGAAATTGCCCCAACAGCTGGTGACAATAGCCGAATTTCTTCTACATCAACTGTCGATGTTACGGGTGCTACGATCCAGATCGTTCCAGATTCTGGGCATTACACGGTAGGAGCTCAGTACACTTTGTTGACAAGCGCGGGGCTAACAGGCACGCCATCCCTCATTATGCCCTCACAATTTATTGGAGAACTCAGTTATCCTAATAACTCTATAGTGCTTACCCTTTTGAGGGTGCCCCTACCTCCCTCCCCCTCCTCTTTTAATGGAAGAATTGAAAACAATCAGTTCCTAACCCAAACAGATATTACGAGTGTGCTCAGTTGGAATCCTCCTGTTGATTCTTCTGAAATTGTTTCTTATCAAATTAGTCGAAATGGAGTTGTGATTGTAGTTGTGCCAGTTTCAGGTCCGAGAGTCTACTACGACCATAATCTGAAAAAGAACACGAGCTATACCTACACAATCGTTTCATTAAACGCTCAGGGGGTTCAGAGTTCCCCTTTATCAATTACTTTAAGAAGTTCTAAAAAGTGAGAATATGCATTAGTTTGCAGATGATTTGCTCATCCATCAACTTCGAATTGCAACACAGCTCTCAAATCGTTGATTTTGTAAAAGTTTTATATATTCTTCTGGGGGATGACCCGGCACTAAAAAAGTGAAGTAATCATGCCATCTCTGACCTGATAGGAAGGCACTTTCAGTTTCAGTCATCTCCCTCGAGTAACCATGGTAATGTAATGCTAGATTGGTAATTTCAAGCACAGCATGATCATTACCCTTCTCAAGAACTCCATGAAAATCCCATACGAACAATTTCATTTTTTTCTCATTTTTATTATTTAGAATTCAAAATAACCTGCGGGTGAGAGCGGTGAGCGCGCTGATGAAGCTCTTCATTGAAAATTAATAATTTTTGCATCGGCTGATCCAGATGCAATTGACTCTCTTTATAATGTTCCATAGCTAATCCAATGAATTGAATTCCCTTGATGTCAACTGCAGCATTTGAAATCACTGAATGAATCCATTGAGCTCCATCTGTAAGATTCCCAACAACTTTATCACTCAGAGATTCCACAAATGGGTGAATGAAATCAGCTACAGGCACTCCTAAAATGGTTGTTTGGTCTTTATGATAGTGAGAATTTTTTGGCGCCCATGTTACGACAGGAATTTGGTTAACCTTTGCCCACATCATTTCTGCCCCTACACCAAGTCCACGGCGATCTCGGGCGTCTACAAAAACAATATTGCTACTGAAGACTTGAAGCATATCCCTGCCAAAAACTGAGAATTGATCGGATAAATCATCAGTTCTAAATGCAGGATTTAAGAAGGATACCTCATATCCCTGTAAGTTCTTTTCTAAAACATTCATATCCTCGTCAGTCCAATAAGACTCGTCTGATTTTTCATGTCCCTTCTTGATAGTGCCTGCTAAATAAATAGCAATTTTTGTCTTCATGAAATAACTCCATAATTTAAGTCGATCAACGCTACCCCTCCAGAGTATAATCATAAAAAATTAATGATTTCCAGAAAAAATGACAAAGTGGTTTTGCAACTGCCTGGAATCTTATAGCATAAAATCATGGCGATACCATGAGCCGATGACATGCCTGCAATGCCATAATCTAACTTTAGAAGTAGCAGTTCAGATACCCCCTTCACACTATATGTCAGGCCTTCAGTCTGAAAATATGCTTGGTGGGCGGTGGAACAAAGACAAACAATGAAATATATTGTATTATCATAGGAATAAGGCCGGGTGGAAAATGTCGAATTTTTGGAACCTTCTTCATATTAAATATAAGAGCCTTTAGACCGGCTTCTAATTCATCTTCAATTACCCTGTTAACAGTACCATCTGCCAAAAAAATAGTGCCATCTGTATCTGAAAGCGCACCGTCAAGGGGAGGAGTTGTGTCTTCCCAACGCCATAGCGCATTCCCAAGACTAGGTAAAGAATTAGCTGTTGGTCGTTTAATTGAAGGTCTTGCGTTGACCAAAGCATCAAACGTTTGTTCGGAGAATCTGTAGACGGTGCGAGCATTGTTGTGAATGTAAATGCGTGCACGACCTTCCGAACAGCCAGACTTACGATCTAACTTTACAAGTTTGAGTGCTATTTTCCTAACTAAATAACGAGACTCCAAGCACAGACTGTCAGATGATTTTAATTCATTGAATTTTTCCAGAAGATCTCGAAGCATGAAACGTTTTCCGTTTGGTAAAACAAGATCTGCTCTTTCACCACTCGGACTTTGAAAAAGTGCTGTTGTTGCATGAGTCACGGCATGAAGGCTATTCTGTAAATCGTCAATCGAGGCTACTTCGGGATCGCAGTGTTTCCAAAAGTCCTGAAGCATGTCCGCATGCTCAGCACAAATTTGTGACTCTAGTGCAGCCCCTGATGTAGCAGGATTAATAGATAATGATACGATGCTTGTCATAAACTGCTCTATATAGTTGTAGGATATCCTTGAGTTGGAACAAAGACATACAATGAAATATATTGTATTATTTTAGCAATAAGGCTGGGTTGAAAACGTTGCAACTCTGGAACACTTCTTATTTCAGTTCCCATAGCCTTTTGACCGGCTTCTAAATCTTCAGTAACTATCCTATTAACTGTACCATCTGCTAAGAAAACGACATTCTTGTCAAGTTTCGGATCGCCGAATTCCACAAGAGTTCCATCAACTACAGGTGTAATGCCATTCCAAAACAGTATTGATTGTCCAAGGGCAGAAGAAAAAGTTGCTGCTGGTTCCTTAAGATAAGATCTTGTTGGGCTCAATCCATCGATTGTAAGTTTCGAGAATTTGTAGAAGGTCAGAAAATTCTTCAAGATTTGACATTTTGCAGCATGAACCTGAATATTAACCTGACGATCTGATGCACAATATAAACTTACAAGTCGTAGTACTATTTGTCTAACTAGATAACGAGATTCCAAGCTTAGATTACTGGCATCCTCAAACTCACTAAATCCAAGCAGAAGAAATGCCAGTGAGAATCGTTTCCCGTCGGGCAAAACAAGAGATGTGCTGCCTTCAGCGTTTGTTGTTGTTGCATCGGCCAAAGCAGTAAGGCTTTGTTGTAAATTATCAATCGAAGCGGTGGGATTACAGCATTCCCAAAACGCCTGGAACATGCCCTCTTCTGATTTAGCAATAGCTTCGTCATGCTCAGCGCGGGTGCGTGCCTCTAGATCAGCTACAGGGTCCGTACAAGGGAGGCGGGGGAGCTCCAACATCACACCCCACCTCAACCATGTTCCTGCGAATGAATTGCTTGGTGTCATAAAAAACTCCTGTTTGTTAATGAGAAAAACAACAATACTAATAGAAGTTGTCTTTTATGACAATCTAAACAAACATCAAATCTAACATTTAAATCTTATTTTTTAGAAGAAACAAAATCAAAAAAACTGTTTAAAAAAAGTGAGGAGGTTCTATTGCAAGTGAAAGTTTATCAGAATTAAAAAATGGGGGTCCTGTGATTGGGAGAGGGCACATCCTTACTCCAATCTCCCTATTTTCTCTGTGATCCCTGTGGTAAAATCTTCAGATATCGATCAAAAAGGTGATCAAGGCCGATTACCCATCCGAGGAATGGTTAACAAAAAATGCAGCATTGATTATCCGTAATGTAATTAAAATAAGCTAATCCTCCCCTTTCTTTCATACCCTTAAATATCATCTCTGTAAGTTCTTTAGCTAAGAAAATTCCTTTTATAGTATCAGGAAACTCAAGATTTTCCTTTAACAGCATGAAGACAGGCTCTGTTAAAATCTTAGGATCAAAAATTAGAGTCCGACAATAAAGCCATTCTTCTTCAGACACAGGTCTACTCTTACAGGATTTTAACTTTTCTTCTATCTGATTCCTTAGGATGCTTAGAATTCCCTCATAAATTTTAGGCATGCTTTTCCCTAATTTATCAAGAGAATCATCAACAGATACTCCTAGGCATCCATGCAACCGGCTCATTTCATCCTTATGACCATTTACCAGATGTTCAAAAATGTATTTTTCAAACCCTTCTTTACGTAAACTCTCGTATGTTTCTAAATGACTCGAGAACTTTAGGGGCATTGATAACGGAATATCATTATCTGATAAAAACTGCCTATGATCAGTATAACTTCTTTTAAAGAATAGCAATGCGGTTTGTTGTTCTAGTATTAGCTCTTTTTGAAAAGTCTCCACTTCGGTTTCCTTGCCATATTTGCCTGCTACCTCTAAAATTGTCTCAAGATGTAAAGGGAATAGATGCACCATCGTTGTTAAGACAGTCCGCAAGTGCTCAGCTGCAATATCCTTTCCGCCAGATGAAAATCCTTCTAAGTCTATCAATCCGATTTTGAATTGTATTTCCCCACCTTCTTCAACTTGATAGAAGGGAACATTATCAAACCTAGGTATTGGAGCCCCTCCCGATAATGCGTTTAAGGGATTTCTTCCACCTGTTAAATCACATACCTCATTCTCAAAACAAAATTCAGCGAATTCTTTGATTGCACCTGTAAGCAACTTATGATGGTTAAGATAAAATCCAATCTGCTCTTTTAAGTGAAAAAATTTTATCGGAAGCCTCTCTTCAATAATAAAGTCCCCATAAGTGTCAGCTTTGGGAATGGCAAGATGCCTGTATCCTTTCTTGCCGCAGATTTCACGTGCTATTATCATTGTTTCCAGTCGCTGAAAATTGGTAGGTACACCCGTGTGTTTCAGCACAATATGAGGAATTTCACTTGGCAAATATACAGCTGAGCGTCCTGAAGGTGCTCTTGGCATTGATCCAACGCCAGAATCTGCTATTAGATGCTTGGCTTGAGTCAAAAGAGTTGAGCCTAATGAATGTGAGCTTTTCGTTTCTTCCGCTTGTTGAATTCTAAGTCTCTCTCTTGCTATGCCATCTGTTTTAGAGCTTGCGCTTTTATCCAGCCGCATACGCAAAAGCATAAAACAATGTCTAGCAATATACTTGCCAAAAGATATTGGTGAGGAGAAATCAGCCATATTAACCTCAGAGTATATAATTTTATTTTAAAATAAAATGTACAAATAAACTACTACCAATTAGAGAATGTTATCTTAAGATAACGATGCTATTGGCGGCTATTGGTTTTTCCTAAATTCCTTGCTGTTAAAGATTGGAATCCGTATATTGGTTGTATTATACAACTATCTGGTTTATCATGAAAAATCTTTCAAGCGCTGAAATTGATCTCTTAAGACATAACGCAAGGAGTGTCGTGCGAGAACTTGGACTTCTCAACGATGCTTATTTCAAAATTGGTGTGACCTTAGCAGAACGCCATCTTCTCATTGAACTAACTTCATGTACATGCCCTACAATGGGGGAAATTGCAGAACGTCTGTTACTAGATAAATCAACGGTTAGCAGATTGATTGCCAAAGCTATGAAGAAGGGATATGTCAAATGCTCGTCAGATGAAAAAGACAAAAGAAAACGGTTCCTGCATCTAACCGAATTGGGTAAAAAAACTCTTAATGCATTTGAACCAATCGCGTTTAATCAAACAAAAAAAGCTCTTCAGACTTTATCCGCAGAAGAAATTGAGATTGTTTATCAGGGAATCTCTCTTTACGCAAAAGGGCTAAAAAAGTCGCGATTACAAAACAAGGACTTCATCGGATCGGCAGAAAATTCTGAAAAATTAAATAAAATTATTACTGCAAAAAGCTTGGTAGAGATTCATAAACAGTTGGCTCAGCTTGGGTTTATTTTGAAGCCATTTAGCCAAGAAGATGAAAATTGCCTCTATAATATATTTCGAGATGTCGTTGATACGGGCAGTCAATTTCCTTATGAGTGCAACTCCCTTCAGGAATTTTATCGTCAGTTTCTTGCTCCAACATCGCATATCTATGTGTGTCATTCCATCTCAACTAATGAAGTGGTCGGCGGTTTCTATATCAAATCGAATTTTCCCGGTAGATCGAGTCATATTGCAAATGCGGCCTATATGGTACGAGAAACAGATCGAGGCAAAGGCATTGGCACTCTTCTCATCAAAGCCTCACTATGTATAGCTAAAGAACTCGGGTTTCGCGCGATGCAGTTTAATATGGTGCTAAGTCAAAATATTGGTGCTACTAAACTCTATCAAAAACTTGGCTTTAACATTATTGGCACCATATCTGAGGCAGTTAGAAATCCCGATAGGAGCTACCAAGACGGGTACATTTTGTATACCAGTCTCTAGTTAAAATTGATAATCAAGGAGTATTCAATGTCGGAAGAAAAGCAAATCGTATCGAAAGAAGAAACGTTTGACAAACTAGAAATTCGCTTAGGACGGGTTATTAGTGTTGAAAAAGAATCAAGCGCTCCAAAAAAAGCCTATCGATTAAAAATAGATTTTGGAAAATTTGGCATCAAAACAAGCGTAGGAAGATTCACGCATCATTCTCCTGAGGAGATTCTTAATAAATTGGTACTAGGGGTTTTGAATTTTGAACCTCGGCAAATCGGCGATACTACTTCTGAAGTTCTAGTTTTAGGAGTTCAGTTTCCCAAAGCCGATAGTGGAGAAGCAACATTAATTACTCCAATTGCAGATGCGAAAATTGGTGGAAAACTATTCTGAATTTAGGCTATTATTTTTCTAAAAAAGTTCGGAAATGCCCTATATCAGGCTTGTAAAGTATGAAATATTCGATATTTATTGAACCTCCCAAAGACTTCAATTCGAGTGTTGAGGCGGCTGGTTGCTACTGTGAATGGACCGACAAAATCCTTTTATTGAAAAGACATCATCAAAAGCCGCAAGGGAATACTTGGGGTGTACCTGGGGGAAAAATGGAGAAGAACGAAACTCCACGAATGGCAGTCATTAGAGAAATAAAAGAGGAAGTGGGACTAGATATTGATGATATCACCCTTGCAATAGTTGGTCGGCTGTATTGTCGACTTCCACATGTTGATTATGTGTACCATTTATTTCGTAAACAATTTTCAGTTCAACCAGAGGTGCACTTGGAACTTGAGGAGCATCTTGAAATGAAATGGGTGACCATAAAAGAAGCATTAGAATTTCCATTGATTGCTGGAGGAATTGAAGCATTAAAGTACTATCAGGAGAGATGTTTTCTATGACACAAAATATAGATAAATTGGATCTTAAGAACAGTTTCTATTTTGTACGTCATGGAGATGCTGACTATCCTCAAAATCCGAATCCACATGATGAGTATGATGTATCGTTAACTAATTTGGGACGAAGGCAAGCACAATACATACAACCAATTATTGAGAAACTATCAATTAAAACAATCTGTGTAAGTCCATTGCGAAGAGCTATTGAAACAAATAGCATTATAGCTAAAAACTTATCGACCCAAATCATAATCATTGAAGAACTTAGGGAATGTCCTGGGGCTGTTTGGCAGAATATGATTGAGTTAGATCAAAATCCAAATATAATGTGTAATAAAGTTAAACAATTCATGGAAAGAGTAATCCATGGTATTAATATGGCCTTAAGTTATCCAGGACCAGTTTTGATTGTTGCACATGGTGGCATTCATTGGGCTATGGCACATTATCTGAAGGTTAATAATCATGATAAAAAGATTGGGAATTGTATTCCAGTCCACTTTTACCTTTCAAATGAATTCGAATGGGAAGCAAAGCATTTAGCCCATCCACTTGCAGAGTATTTCAAATGTATTGACATTGTCGAGTGAAATAAAGAAAAAGGAGGCATATGACTGCACAATCAATGGATAATCACCTTAACTTCAGGATGTCTTCGCATGATAAAAGAATCATCGAAACTGCCGCGAGGCTTAAGGGTCTTAAGCCTCATACCTATGCTCGTCAAAAATTACTTGAGGCCGCTGAGAAAGATGTTGCTGAAATGAGCCAACTTAACACTCTGATTTTAAATCAAGTAGACTGGGAATTTTTCTTATCTATTATGGAAGCCCCAGTTCAGATAAATCAAAATTTGAAAAAAGCGGTAAAAAATTTTCATAAGGCATTTGGAAATTAAATGCTATTAGAGTCTAGCCTGCTTACGAAAGGGTGGTATCAATGCTGAATGGACATGGACAGTAATGGACTATAATGGACCTCACTACGGTCCATTATAGCCCATTACTGTCCATTCCATCTTCGATGACAGCGCCAAGGAACACCTCATCATCATATTCTGAATGATTCAATCAAAGTCATGGCTATAATCGGGAAGATAACCTTCACACATAAGATGCATTTTACTATTTTTACGGTCTAAATTAGTCACAGGATAGATGTAAAGGGTTTCTTGCTCAGAGATCCCTAAACGGTCTCCAACTTCCCAACCCATTTTACGTGCCACTTTTACTGCATCACCTATCCAAGATTCTTTCCCAGCATTATTACCAAACCATCGTCTTCCATCCGATGTTGTAATCACGTATTCTTCATCAGTCAAAATTTGTGAGACTATATCTACTTCGAAGATATAGGTTTTTTTTTCTCCTCTTGACGAGGATGCAAGTTTTTTCTGAACACCTTTATATCTCTTCACAGAATGATTTTCTGAGACAGCAAATGCATTCACAGTTATGAAAGATAATAACGTTAATTTAAACAATAATGCCTTATATATACTCATAAAACTCCTTAAAAATTACATGTAATGGCAAAAAAATAGAGCGATTAATTTTTTCATAAAACTCTAAGTTTATAGATTAAATAAATGACTAATGCAGATGATATAACAAAGATAAATAACAAGTCAAGATAATCCCTATTGCACACTTCCTAAGTGTTTCTGTTATAAATTATCCAGAGTTAAATTGATATCACTGTATTTAAAAGCCTGTTGAAAAGCTTGATCAATCCAATATAAATCATAAAATTTGGATTGAGCATTTAAACTTTCTTTAAGTCCAAATAGAGCGCGACTATTATTTGGAATCTTACTCAAGTCCTCACGATAGATCTTCTCGGCTTCATTGTACTGTCCTAGTTTTAAAAAAAGAGCTCCCAATTGTTGCCTAGCTGAAAAAAAGCAGACAGGGGACTCATTATAAAAAACAGAATTTTGTTCATTGACTGCTTGTTGAAGAAATTTGATTGCCTCAGATGTTTTCCCTTCATTTTCAGCAATTTTGGCTTCCATAAAATATTCCAAAACAGTGATCATTTTTTTGTTCTTTTCTTCTTGAGATCTTTCATTTTCAAGGAGTTGTTTTTTTGTAACTTCAAAAAGTCGACTTTCTTTTGATGCTTCAGAAGAGTTTTTAAGGCTGGCAAATGCCATTGCTCGGCTAAAATGCCATATTAAATTGGCTAAAATCATTTTTTCATCAGGCTTTGGAAATTTTAATATTCTTTTCCATTCATGAAAATGAACTAAAGTAAAAAGTGGAATGACAGCATAGTATTCCATTTCAGGCATATGCTTAGAACGAGGTAAATAAAACTGACGTAGTTTATCAGCTGTCCACTTAGAATCTCCAAAACGTTCTTCTAAACTATAAATACGTGTAAGAAAATATAAGGTATGGGTAATGAAACTGCGGGGATAAGTACCTTCGATTCCATAGGTATTAATATATTCTTTATCTGCAGCTAAAGCTTCTTCGCTGCAAATAGCAGCTCGGTGATAGTCACCTACTAAAAGATAGATATGGGAAGGCATATGAAGGAGATGTCCAGCACTCGGGAGCAAAGTTTTCAAACGATCCGCTGATTTTAAAGCTTTTTCAGGAAACGGAGAGCCGTCCATTAAATGGATATAGTAATGATTTGCACCGACATGATCTGGATATTTTTTCATGACTGTTTCTAAGGTGTCGACAGCTTCTTGAATTCCGGGTTGCGGCTTTCCCTCTTTGCTCCAGTTTTCTTTTTGTAAATCTAATAAGCTTGCTGCCCAAAAAACAGCGGCATCGGGGTCATCCAGATATTTTTTGCTTAATTTTTCCAGATGTTGACTATATTTTAATTTGTTAAAATCATCGTCCGAGTTATTCGCAAACTTTTTAGATAATGCATCAATGTATTCACGCTCAACTTCTGAGCCATTAATAGACAACTCAATAGCTTGTTGTATACAATCCCAGGCCACTTTTTTAATATTTGTTGCCATGGGCATTTGAAAATTTGGAACGAGAGCCATAGCCATCCCCCAGTAAGCCATTGGCATATCTGGATCTATTTTAGAGGCATTTAAAAAAGACCAATAGGCTGTATCATTATTAAAAGCATACAGTTGAGTTAATCCTTGATCAAAATATAGCTGAGCAGCAAGTTGATCTGTCTGCACAGGATGATGAATCGCTATCATTTTTGGATTCAACGTAAATTTTGTCGGTGGAGTAAATAGAAAATCTTCTGAAAAAATAAAGTTCGTCCAAAGAATGGCAATCAAGATCAATTGAAAAATAATTTTTTTGAATGCCATAATGACCTACCACATTGCGAAAAGTTATGAGCAACATTAATCAAATTTAAGATATCATGAATGGTGGAAGAATTGCAAACGACTGACATCAAACTCAGCAATTCCCGCACAGAAAGAAGAAGAGAAATATGTCCATTTCATCACTTTGCTTTTACATTGACTCAATGTAATCTTGTAGATTACGCTGGAGAGTCTATCCATCTAAGAAAAACGAAGTCTGGGATTGGCAAGGAATGTCATGCAAATGGTCCAACTTAACAATTATTATAGATTACTGCTTATCATATGACAGATGATTCCACAAAAGAAATATTGACGCAGTGGAACAAAGAGTGTTCTTTAGAGCCATATGGTGTTATTGTTGGGTGTTCATGTAGTCAAGAATGGCTTCTTCCTTGGTGGTGGATGCATTTTCAAATGCATAACAGCGAATACCCCGTTACCTTTTTTGATTTTGGTGACATGACTCAACTCGGAAAAAACTGGTGTAGTAAAAGAGGACGGCTAGAAACTCTTCCCAAAAATTCGATAGGACGGTTCATTGCACCAAGGCAAAACATTCCAAGTCGGCATGTGGTTTTTTGGGAAAGTCATAAAAATCTCAATGTATGGGAGGCTCGCGTGTCATGGTTTCAAAAACCCTTTGCCTGCCTTCATTCTCCTTATAAAAAAACTTTATGGATAGATCTTGACTGCCAAGTACGCAAATCTATTGCTCCCCTATTTGTTTTTTGTGACACACCTTACGAAGTAGCAATGGTTGAAGAACCCGCTTACATCATGAAATTGCATAGAGATGTCGGCGAACTTTTAGAACAAGAGATTGAATATAATGCGGGAGTCATTGCATTTAACCATGGAGCTAATCTTATTCAAAGCTGGGCAAGAAAATGTCTTGAATGCAATCAAACTTTGCGGGGAGATCAAGAAGTTTTTTCACGTCTGTTATTTGAAAAAGGTATTAAAATATTACCTATCCCTCCGAGCTATGTCGAAAGGAGTTCTTACTCTCCAATAACACTAGTCATTTCTCAAGTAGGTGAGTCAAATATCATTGTACATTGGGCTGGCAGCCATAAGCAACTTATTCGCATTTCGATTGAGCTTTTTAAAACAAGTGCGTTGATGGATTTTTCTTTGTGACATATTATACCAGCCTCTAGTTTAAGAGCTTGCATTTATCCGATATAACGCATATATTTAGGAATTATATGTCCGATATACCGGAGGAATATGCTCGAAATCCTAAATTCACATTCTTACTCAAACCGGGAAACTGATCTCTTTCCAGCGTTTAGCAAACGTGATGCAAGTCTCCAATGATTTAAGCATAAGCTATTGCAACTATCTCCAAGAAGCCTATCTCGTCGAGTTTCTCCCTTTTTATAGCATAAAAGCTTCCATTCGTCAAAGGCATCCCCATAAACTTCATGCGATGGATTTAGGGTTAAGAAATGTCGTGAGTTTAGCTCATTCCGATGATAGTGGACATCAAATTGAAACGGCCGTCTACATCGAACTCCGCCGCCGTTTTGGAGAGAATCTATATTACTGGCAAGATGAAGGAGAAATCGATTTTGTGGTCAAACAAGGGACGCAGATTACACATCTCTTTCAGGTTGTATCAGAGGGGCTTGATGACGAAAATGTCTTGAACAGGGAACTAAGATCTTTAGAAGCGGCCTCAAAACAATTCCCACAAGCTCAACTTACGCTTATTGCTAAAAGCCTTCCTAAAAATCCCTTAAAGTTAAAGTGTCATCTTTTGCCACTCTGGCAATTTTTGCTTAATCCTAAAAACGGCGATTGACTTTGGTGCCGGCCCTCCGGGACGGAGTGTTTGAGTGATGCTATCCCAGGCTTCGCTTACCCCTCCGGGGAGCTTCAGCCTGGGCTTTTACGTGAACAGTCCCTCCGGGCTGGTTGCAACGTCTTTTGCTTGCTGAACCGCTTCGACATATGCAGCACGGCAAATAACAGACCATGCAAACAGCCCGGAGGGTCTGTTCATGTAATAGCCCAGGCTGAAGCTCCCCGGAGGGGTAAGCGAAGCCTGGGATAGCATCACTCAAACACTCCGTCCCGGAGGGCCGGTACCGAAATCAATCGCCGTTGTTAGGGTTTACATTAGATCAAATCGATCAAATCTTTTTCGTGCCACCTTCGTAAATAGCCAAGAACTTTGTCCGATGATAGGTTTACTTTTTCAGCGATCTGTTCTACGAATATTTCTCGGGGCAAAATTGGGAGCAAATCCATCAGAAGCCGTAAAGATTTAAGCTCGTCGGGCACATTTATACCGAAAGCCATCTGGCCAGGATCAATGTATAGACCATAATCAGGATTAGAAAGAGCCAACACTCCTTGGAATTTTTTACGCATCAATGTCGATTTATCTAATTTCTCAATCAACTCTAAAATGATCTCGATGGACTCTTTTAAAGCCTCTTTCTTGATGATATTCGGATTGTCAAAATCAGAATGATATTCAGGATAAGGGAAACGCGATAAGCTAGCCATAGGTATACTATAACTCTCCCAGACCATTTCATCATTACAGATAATGCTCCGGAATGGCCCTTCGCGGGCATCTTTTTTCTTTTTCAAAATTGTGGACAATTCCATTTCTAGCAGACTTTCGCCTTTGTACGTATGTTGCAAACCTAGTGGAGTATTAGATCCAAGCATTTCTAAAAAACACGATTCTAGGACGTGTTTAGAAGTCTCAGGATTTTTTCCTAAATAATAGACCGATCCTATAATCTCTTGCACGAGCACTAATCGATAAGTGAATTTGGTTTTTCTAGATAAAAGATGCTTAAATACCTCTACACCAACAGCAACACCAGCTAAGTCATCGTTGGCCATGCCTGCGTGATCCAAATGAGCAACAAAAACAAATGTTTCCGGATTTTCTCCTTGATGTGTGTGTTCACCCACATTCAAATACCCAGTAGACTCTTGTGTGAGCAATTCAATGTTGTAACTATCAGCATCTAGGGTGTCATAAAGCTGCTTGGTAACACAAAAACCCCAATCCCTATCCCACGGGCGGTAATTTTGTCTAAAATGGTAGGGAATAGCATCAGAGTGCCGTGAATCATAATGTAGATGCTTTTTGAGTTCCTCTCGGCTTATTTTTCCAGTAAAGCTTTTCGATAGTCCAATGACATGTAAGGGATGAGAAGCTTGAAAAATTACCTTATTATCACATGTGATCTGCCCTTTGATGAGATTCCACTTTGGGGGAATTACCCATCCATGATAATTAGCATTTTCAGTGTAATGATATATTTTCAAAGGGATGATCTTGTTGATGTATTCCAAACACTTATCATAATCGCTAGAACAAAAATTTCGATTGGAATCCCAGAGATCACAAATTATCTTATTGGCAATGGAACCGTTCATGATCTTTTCCTTCTTAGTCTAATGCATATTTTTTGCGGGAATTGTTTTTGTCCCCGTAGCACCATCGTAAGGGATTTTTCCTGGTAAAAACTTTGGCGGATTTTTTAGGAAAAAATAGGGGTTTTTTTCTAAAGCTTTTATGCCCTCTTGGTAGGCTTCTTCGGCACCCACGAGTAAAATCTTTCCATTGCCAATGTTAACAGATTTAGCATGACCTTTTTTGAAAAGCAATTCTTCAAAAGGTTTCAAACAATATTCAATTTGATAGTCGAGATAACGGACAGCGCTTACAGGATTACCTGGAATGAGTTTTCCGTTACGATATACGGAAAAATCAAAGACTTTGAAATAAAGATGGGGGACGCCTACAAGCTGTTCAATATAGTGGACATATGTCATCACTTCCATATTCACCCCGAGGAAAACTATTTTTCCTTTTTGTTGGCGTAATCGATGCCAAGGGGAGTTAACTCCATACCCGCTCAATGAATCTCCACCTGAAATTTCTTCAGCTTTATGTCCAAATGAGACAATGCTTTGCAGGGGATTACAACTGCGGACTCTTCCTGGTATCGTGCACACATATGCGCTGAAAGCCCCTAAAGATTTTGAGACTGGAGATATTTCAGTGTCAAACGGTTCTCCAAAGCGGGCGTATTCATAAAAGTACGCAGGCACTGCGAGTGTTCCGGTGGGTCCAAGCACTTTCTGGAAGGCATCCCAATAAAAAAGCAGAATCTCTTGTCTGTTCTGAGCGTTATGTGGAACACCAAGTGCCATTAAATCGCTATGCAAGAAAATAAGATCCCCATGCTGAATCCCTAAATCTCTTAATCCTTGCTCGAATTTCTCTGCATTAAATGAAAGCATCCTAAATCCTTTAGGTGGACAGTCCGCCATCCACTGCAATGGTTTGGCCAGTGATGAATTTTCCTTTTTCTGATAACAGCAATTCGATTACAGGCGTAACGTCCTCGAACTCTGTTAGCCGTCCCAATGGGGTTCTTCTGATGATAGTTTCGCGTTGCTCATCGTTTAGCGCTTTGGAGAGATCTGTCAGCATATATCCAGGAGAGATGGTATTGACTGTGATTTGTCTGGATCCAAGTTCCCTGGCAAGGCTGCGGGTCATCCCTTCCAGTCCTGCCTTGGTGGCCGAATAAACAGAAAGCCCTTTGTAGCCTTTGCTGCCTGCAATTGAGCTTATGGAAATGATTCTTCCTCCTTCCTTGGACAGAAGCATGTTGCGCAAACAAAGCCTGGTTAAAGAAAGTGCCCCTCCCAGGTTAATAGCGAGCATTCTCTCAATTTCTATCTCTGGAAGAGTAGCAAGAACTCCTTCCACAGCTATTGCAGAGTTGTTAATGACACCATAGATATTCCCAAGTTTCTCGAGGGCATGTCGGCAAAAAGCATCTATATCTGTAGATTTGGATCCATCGGCTTCAGAAAAATAATAATCATTTGGGTGGGCTTTTAGCAAGCCTTCAACCTCATCTGTCCTATGACGGCTAAAAGAACTAATTTTATATCCGTGTTTAAGCAGGTACTGCGATAAGAATAGTCCTAGTCCTTTTGATCCACCTGATATGACAATATGTTTAAGGGGATGTTCGGATTTTTTTTCCGGTACTTGAGATTGCAAAATGATCAACCCTCCGAATAATGTGTGGGATCTTATATTCTTCTAATAGTTTTTTAAGCTTTTGTTTAATTTCTATGGGATTAAATTGTTCAGAATCTTTGATCACCACATCAGCAGCAATCAGATTTCCAACGATTGGGCTTTTTTTTTCATATACTAGACAGTCCTCAACATAATCAAGAGAGTTCAACGCTTGTTCAACCTCTTCGGGACAAACTTTTCTTCCAGCGATATTGATTCTGCCATCTGTCCTTCCTAGAAAATAGACCCGACCTTCTTTTTTTTGGACTAAATCTCCAGTTTTAATCCATTCCCCAATTTTTGGCTGGGCTTCTTCAGCGTAGTTTTCCATGCCCACTGAAGACAACACTTGAAGTTCATCCTCGATAATTCTCAACTTTACGCCATTTTTGCTGTGTTTTTCTAATGCAGATAAAGGGAATCCTGCTAGACGATCTGACACAATAATAGCCGTTCCCGCCTCTGTCGAGGCATAAATATGGGTCAAATGACGAGGGTGAAAAAAAGCATCAATTAAATCAATGATCGACTGATCAACAATTTCCCCTCCCAAAGTCGCTTGCAATAAGGAGGGGACTTTTAAGTCTGGTGGCCAGGCTCCGATGAGCATTTTCCAAAACGTAGGGGTGGCTGAGACAACAGTGACAGAGTATTTTACAATGTCTTGGCAAATATCTTTAAATTGTACTGCACGAAAATATATTGAACCATGGCTATTCCAAGCCGAAAAGAAAACCTGTAATCCCGCATAGCCCCATGGAGCATAGCTTAACAACCACTTCTGCCGATGAAGTTCTTGAGGTACGAAATGGGAAGAGGATTCAATTGATTCCCAACGATGAAGGGCTATTTTTGGTTCTCCTGTTGTGGCGGAAGTGAAAATCCCTAGATAGGGAATTTTGTTTTCTTTTTCCTCAATGAGTGTTTCTACAGACTTTTCTCCAAAATAGACAGATCCACTCCAGTTGATTGCTAATTTTTTAACCTGCTCATCGCTTAGGGAAGAAGGACAAACATAGAGTGAAATGCCAAGGTCTTTAGCTGCAAGAATAGAAGCGTATAGGTTTAAAAGATTTTTGCTTTTGACAAGGATTGTACGATGAGTTTTGAAAAGATTTTTCGTTGCAGCCAGTGTTTCCTCAAAAACTTTTAACGAAATTGTTTTTTCGGGTAAATAAAGAAAATTCTCACTCATAGAGCTTAGCCAATTCTTGTACCGTACTAAAAAAGATAAATCCTTGTTTGAAAGGATCTTTCCCGGTTTTTATCTCCATTTTTACAACTACAATTGCAAGATCTAAAGAGTCCAATGAAGTCCCTGCTAATATTTGCGTTTCAGGTTTCAAATCTGTTACTGACCGTTGATTTTCCGCCATGACTTCGCGAATTGTATCTATGACTAAATCATTCATGCTTGATGACATAATTCCTCACTTATAATGTAGTCATAGAAGTTCAAACGATTTTCCACAAACTATTTGATGAAGGAAAGTTCTTCCAAATATTTGCTTGTTGTTTTAACGTCCGTCTAATGAACAGAGGGATATTATGATGACGCAATATATGAGAATAATAGTCATTGCTTGTAGTCTTCTGATAATGGAGTGTCAGGGAGTTTATGGCGCTCAATTATCTGAAAACGAATCTGAGGTCAGAAAAAATGCCTCCGAACTCATGGAAGCTTTTAATCAACATGATCCGAACAAAATTGCCTCCCTATGGGCTAAAGATGCTGTCATGTATCATCCTTTGACAGGAGAGACATCTCATGGAAGGGATGAGATCGTTCAATACTACAAAAATCGCTTTGAAAAAGAAAGTGATTCAAGGGTCGAAATCATCATCGATAATATAGAATTTGATGGTTCTGACAGTGCTGTCGAGCATGGAGTGTTTAGAGTATCATATAAAGATAAACCATCCATTCAAAGCGCTTTTAGAGCAAATCTAGTAAAAGAAAATGGCAAATGGGTCATGAATGAAATTGCGGATATTGCCATTGAGTCAGCCCCATCCCAGTTTGAACATCTTAAGGAAATTGATTGGCTAGTAGGAAACTGGGTTGATCGGGATGAAAACATTGAGATAACGTTTAATTGCAAGTGGGACAAATATAAAAACTTTCTAACGCAACACTTTTCCACAAAAGTTCTTGGTCAAAACCAGCTTGAAGGGCAGCAACTTATTGCCTGGGATCCGATCAAGGAAAAGATTCGTTCTTGGGTATTTGACTCTGACGGGGGATTTGGAGAAGGTTTTTGGACGAAAGCAGAAAATAGTTGGTATGCTGCCATGTCCTACACACTATCTGACGGCCAAAAAGCTTCGGCGACCCTTGTCTACACTAAAATAGATGACAACTCATACAAGTTTGCTTCAATTGGTCGAGACATAAACGGAGAAGTGCTTCCAGACCTCAATCCTGTTACAGTAGAAAGAGCACCATAAGGAAAACTATGAAAAATGTATCTCTTATTTTATTTTCCATGATCTTTGCTTGTTCAGCATTGACTACTTGTGTTGAAGCTCGCGCTGGAGGAGGCAGAGGTGGGGGTGGTGGAAATAGAGCAGGTGGTGGTGGAGGAAATAGACCGGCTGGTGGTGCAGCTAGGGATTACAGAGGTGGCAATAATTTTAATAGGACCCCTTCGATGAGCCGAGCAAACCCCTCTCGTAATGTTCAAGTAGGTACACCTGCAAACCGTCCGAACGTTTCTGCAGCTGGAAAGTCTCAATTTGCGAACCAGGGTAATGCCGCCCAGAATGCAAGACGAGGCAATTATGCTCAAAATCCAGCAACAAAAAATCAATTAAATCAATTTTTGCAACAATCGAAACCTGGGAATATAAGACCGCAAAATGCAATGTCCAATGCTGCGTCAGCCCAAAGACCGTTCAACAGCCAATTGGGAAATAATGCCCGTAATGCGCTAAATCAAAACCACCCTGATTACAAAAATTGGTTTAATGGTGGGTTTAATAACCAACATAATAATAACCTCCCTTATGGCGGTGCTGGCGCTGCTGCAGCTGTGGGTTTGTGGAGAGGAGCCAACTGGTCATCAGCTGCAAATTGGATGGGAGGGGGATGGGACAGTCCTTATTATTATAGCGACGATGGCAGCATGATACCGCCACCTCCAGAACCTGTATATGTCGAGAGCTCGACAACAAATGTTTATAATCAACCAATCGTCCAGTCCAACGTACAGGATAATCAACAAGCAGATCTAGGCGATTGGCTACCTCTTGGTGTTTTTGCAATCGGCAAAGATGCAAGTGTGGTAAACAACGCCAGTATGTTTTTGCAGTTGGCTTTAAATAAACAAGGGGAGATAGCAGGAACGTACTATAATTCATCGACAGACAAGACTTCTCCTGTAGAAGGTCTTGTGGACAATCAAACCCAGCTCGTTGCGATACAGTTGTCAGACAACCCATCTTCACCTATTTTGAAGACTGGGATATATAATCTGACCCAAGATCAAACGAATGTGACTATTTTCTTTCCTGATAATTCTCAGCAAAATTGGATAATGGTTCGTTTAAAGCAATAATTGCTAGAATAAAAGCCATTGATAGATGGCCGCAACCCGTATTTCTGGAAACTCCGGGTTGGCTTGTTCCTCTTCTTGGGTTAGGATAAGACCGTGTTCTACATTCAGCTCTTTCATAGCCTTGAATAAGGCTTTATATTCCCGTTCTCGTGTCTTCGGATCTTTTAAGCTTTCGGTTACCTGAATTAAAAGCACCACTTTAGTACCTTCTCGTATAAGAAAGTCCACCTCTAAATTATCTTCTGTTTTGTAATAGAATATTTCCTTGTATCTTCTTCTCAACTCGAGATAGACAGTGTTTTCAAGATACCGTCCTTGCTTTTTTGAAAAATGGAATGCAATTTGTTTTACGAGTCCAGTGTCGATTGCATATACTTTCTTTTGCAGAAGAGTTTGTTGTGAAACAGAAAATGAAAATCGATCCAAGGTGAAAATCAAATAGGCGCTTTCCAAATAGTGGATGTAATTTTTGACAGTATTGACACTTCCGAGGTTCAGGTTATTTTTTATTTTTGTATAGGATAAAGGAGCTCCGATATTGCTTAGTAGGTCGAGAGCCAACTCACGCATCGCTTTAACCTCTTTTACTTCGTAGCGGGCAATGACATCTTTGTAGAGGATATTTTCGTACACATTTTGAAGGACCAAAGGATTTTTGTGTTCCAGATATTCTGGCATGCCCCCATTTTCTAAAAAGTCATTAAAATATCTCTTTAGAATTGCCCTTTCCTGAGTAATCGAAAAACTTTTTTCATTGTAGGTAATCTGGTGGTACTTGAGATATTCCTTAAATGAAAATGGAAGGAGCTCAACGACAATGTGTCGGCCTGTTAGGCGAGTACTTAATTCCGAGCTTAATAAAGAAGCATTGGATCCCGTGATGAAGACTTTATTTTTCTCGCGGTGTATGCGCCGGACGAAAAGCTCCCAGTCCTGAATGTTTTGAATCTCATCAAAGAAAAATACATGCTTTAACCCATAAAGTTCGATTAGGGTTTCATATAGAGAATTGAAATCTTGAGTTGTAAATTGGACAAAACGTTCATCTTCAAAATCGACAAAATAAATTTGATCCTCATAATGCTTTTTAAGAATTTGCCTCATGAGGGTTGATTTTCCACATCGACGCACCCCCGAGATAATGATGACATGAGGGAGGGGAACGAGAGAATCAATGATCGCTAATTGTTCCCGTTCAATACCGATAGCCGCAGTTTTCTCGGCTTTTTCTTGTTCCAAAACAACTTGTTTGATGACGTCTTTATCCATAAATACCTCTTCCTGAATGATAGGTTTTATGTAAAATTCTGTCAATCCTAATGACAGGTTAAATGGACATGGACGGTAATGGACCGTAGTGGACCATAATGGACTGTAATGGACATATTCAACGCAAAGGAGAATGTGTAGGCATCAGACTAGTACTGCGTTCGATAAATTCGCTTAAATAAAATCTGCATTAATTATCGAAGCGTCGCAGGCGAAATAGATTTAAGCGAACTTATCGAACGCAGTACTAGGGCATGAGACCTCTCAGAAAGATTTTTTACCACAGAGATCACAGAGGACAGGGAGAGAAGAGGGGAGGAGAAGGAGGATAGAATTTCTTCAATTCCTCCTCTCCTTCTCTTCCTCCTTTCTCTGTGATCTCTGTGGTAAAAATCTTTCTGAGAGGTCTCATGCCCTTGATGCCCATACTTTCTTCTTTGCGTCTTCGTGCCTCTGCGCCTTTGCGTTGAATATGTCCATTACAGTCCATTATGGTCCATTACCGTCCATATCCATTACTTTTAACGGAGTTGCTGAACAATTTTAATTCTTCTCGCAATTGGGTCAATTTTGTGCTAGGATCAAAGCTAAATTTACGAGCAGAATTTTCCATGAGACTTGATACTGAGCGACTGACTTTGCGTGAATTTACTCTTAATGATCTCGATGCCTTTGCTGCCCTTATGGCTGATCCAGAAGTGATGCGTTTTTCGCTCAGTGGTCCAATGAAGGATAAGGAACAAGCAAGGGAGTACCTACAAAAGAGAATATTGGATCACTATACCCAATATGGGTATGGGCTTTATGCTGTAATACATAAAGCAGATAATTGCCTCGCAGGTCTTGTAGGACTAATTAGTCAAAATATTGATGGAGAGAAAAAGACTGAATTAGGATACCGTCTTCATCCAAAATATTGGGGTCAGGGATTTGCAACAGAAGCCTGTTTAGCTATCCGTGGCCATGCGTTTGGTAAGCTTGGAATAGATGAACTTATTTCGATCATTGATCCTCAGAATAAGCGTAGCCTTGAAGTCGCCAAGCGTATCGGAATGCACCCTTGGAAGGAGGCTATTTTTCATAACATACTTGTACAAATTTATGCTTTAAAAAGTCCTGGAGGGAATCAGCATCAATATGGCTAATTTTCTTTTGTTGAATCGTGATGGTTTATTGCTCTTGAGTACAAGAGCCATCCGACTATTTGGCTATGGACTTTTGTCTGTTATTTTAGTGCTATATCTTACAGAAATTGGTTTAAGTCTCGTGCAAATTGGGACTTTGATAACTTTAACATTAGTCGGTGATACAGTAATTTCATTATGGTTGACCACTCAAGCAGATAGAATAGGCAGACGCCTTATGCTTATTATCGGTTCTGGATTAATAATCTTTGCTGGCATTATTTTCAGTGCCACAACTAATTTTTTCTTGCTGTTGTTCGCTGCTATTATCGGTGTCATTAGTCCTACAGGTAATGAAGTTGGGCCTTTTCTTTCAATCGAGCAAGCGGCCCTTTCACAAATTATATCAGATGAAAATCGCACGAAAGTTTTTGCTTGGTATAACCTTGTGAGTGCCTTTGCTATCTCATTAGGATCCCTGGCAGGCGGAGGCATTGTCCAACTTTTGCAAAACTTTGGATTCGCCCCAATAGAAAGTTATCGAGTTGTAGTGATATGTTATGGATTGATCGGCGGAATTCTTGGAGCAGTATTTGCATCCCTTTCTCCTGCCATTGAAACCACCCAAAAAGGAGTACCTTCAGTTAAGATAGGTTTGGGGCTGCATAGTTCCCAAAAAACGGTCTTTGGATTATCTGCTTTATTTGCGTTAGATGCGTTTGGGGGCGGATTTATCATGCAGAGTATTATTGCTTACTGGTTCTTTGTAAAATTTCAAGTAGAACCAGCAATGCTAGGGGCAATTTTCTTCGGAGCTAATTTTTTAGCTGGCATTTCTTCCCTTTTAGCATATCGTTTTGCAAACCGTTTTGGATTGATCAATACAATGGTATTTACACATCTCCCATCAAATGTTTTGCTTATTCTTGTACCATTTATGCCCACTTTAAATCTGGCAATCATTGTATTGTTTTTGAGATTTAGCATATCGCAAATGGATGTGCCTACAAGACAATCTTATTTAATGGCTGTAGTTGATGAGAATGAGCGTTCTGCTGCTGCTGGAATTGCAGGTGTGGCTCGGACAATCGGAGCCTCAATTTCCCCAATTCTTGCTGGACCTTTACTTGCACATCCGGCGTTAATGAATTTCCCATTTATTCTTTCAGGAGGATTGAAAATCATTTACGATATACTTCTTTATTTGGGATTCATTTCAATAAAGCCGAAAACTGAAAAACTTTAAATATAGTGTAACAGGTCAGATACCCCCTTCACTATATGTCAGGCTTTCAGCCTGAGATGTTTATGTGCCAAACCTAGGGCGTTGCCCTAGGCTGTTATATTTCAGGGCGTTGCCCTGAGAACTACGTTCAGGCTGAAATCCTGGTATATAAAAGCCTAGGGCGTTGCCCTGAGAACTACGTTCAGGCTGAAAGCCTGGTATATAAAAGCCTAGGGCAACGCCCTAGGTTTAGCACATAAACATCTCAGGCTGAAGGCCCGACATATAGCGAAGGGGTATCTGAACTGTTACAATATAGTGAGGAAAAGATTATGCGCGATCCGAGAATAGATAAGTGGGCAGAAGTACTCGTCTCTTTTTCCCTTTCTGCCAAACCAAATCAATCTATTTACCTCTTTTAGGCTAATCTAGGGATAAATAGCGGGACTACAAGAATTCGCTTAATATGTAGATGGGTTGCCAGGAACCTCAGGTCCGATATGTTGGGATCTTGGAAGGCTAGGAACGCCTACTCTTAAGGCTCCCTCTTTAGCGAGGTTCCATTCCAGAGCATGCTCCTGCAGGAATCTTTTATCGTCCAATCCTTTATGATAGATACCCGAATAAATTGTTTCGGCTGCACGCATCATGGAACTTTTCTGATATTCGGTAATCCCATTTGGTACTCCTGGGGGGAATTCCAACAGTTTTTCATAAAATCTTGCTAATTTTATTGCTCCTTTTGGTCCGTGCCTCATTGCGTCTGTATAATGTTCTTTGGAAGCCTCCAATAGATCACGTTTAGTCATGTTTGCAGAATCCTTAAAGTTACCGATAAATCTATCAAAGTAATGGTCTCCGAGCCAGATTTGAGCTCCTTCGTTACCTCCCTTAGCTGCGGATATAATCGACAATAACGCCGCATCATAGTTGCTCTTCTGATTTTCTTCGTCACCTTGACCAAGTAAGCAGAAAAAAGTAAGACCGCTCCTATATTCTATTTCAGCTTGATTATCTGAAGGCGCATTTGCTCGGAGTTCTTTCGCAATTTCCTCAGCGAGCTTTTTGTAATGAGTCGAGTCATTCACACCGAGATCACTGTATTCAGTTGAATCTCCGAGATCTCTGTACTCAGATGAATCTTCCTTACTCTGCTCTTTGGTTAAAAGGTGGCTGCTTAACTGGTTACAGTGATAAGCTAATGCGGCGCTATCTCTACCTGAGATTATGTAAGGGCCTCTTCTTGTTGCGGCTGCATCAATTAAGATTTTATTTCTAGCTATAATTTCAGGAGAAGAATTTTCTTTCCATGTGACAGCCCCCAGCAAATCTTCTATAGACACTGGATGGTTAGTTCGTTTTGTTAATAAGACAATTTCCTCAGCAGAGCATAGCCCATTTTCATACTTTTTAATCAACACATCATATTTTAATGTGTTAACCAATACTTTATTAATTTTTTGTATCGTATCGCGGTCAAGGTATTCAATTGCCTTATCATATTCACCTTCCCTGATTCTTAATTTTGTTAAAGCTTTGATAGGTCTCTCAGAAAATGTTCTAGTTAAGCATGAAGAACTCAATGTTTTAATATAATCATTTTGTAAATGACTCATTTGTTGGGTAACATGCTGATTATCAAAGTCTTTGCCCAGTTCATTTTTTGCCTTCCGTAGTATATAAGCTCGATAAGCAACGAGGCATGCTGGGACAATTGTTATAATGGATAGGAAGCCGAGGACTATTTTTTTACCTAGCGTATCCCCATACCAAGCAGAAATATCTGTAATAGAGCGTAAGGTTAAAGATTTATCCTCAGTGCTTGTAAGCGCTGTTCCTTCAATTGCTGCCTGAGCGGCTTTGGTGTCAGGTTCACCCTGGACAGGATGTGCTGAGAGTGGTGCAAGACCTGGCTCTTCCGTCGATGATTTAGGTGATACTGGTGGTGTTGCTGGTGCTGACATAAAAGTCTTCTAATTTTTAACTGATAGTTATTAATCATTAAGCGATGTTTGCCTTATACTTACTAAGTGTAAACTGTTATTTTTAATTAAGCAACATAAATTGTTGAAAATGTTATAAAAATTATTATAAGCATAAATTATGGACAGAAATGGACTGTAGTGGACGGTAATGGACTGTAATGGACCATAATGGACAGTAGCTCTAGCAAGCCCACCTTGAACAGGGGACTTTTTTTCTCTTCAGATTTTTACGTATTAAATAATTACGTAATTAAGTATAATTAAGGAAAGGAGATGCAGATATGAGACATCAAAACATAACTTTTTCTATTCCTGATGATCTGAAAGCAAGTCTACTAGGACATGTGAGCTCCAGAGGAATGAGTCGTTTTATTTCAAGCGCCATTCGAAAGGCCTTGGAAGACGAAAAAAATCAGAAAGAAAAAGAGCTGGATGCAGCCTATGAAGCAGCGAACAAGGATTCTGATCGTTTAGAAACAATACAAGACTGGAGTGCAATCGATGATGTAAGTGATTTAGCTAACGATGAAGATTGGGATTGGTTAAGAAGCTCAAAGAAAAAGGAAAAAAAATAAAATATGGGTGATTATCCAAAAAGAGGGGATATTTATTGGATAAAATTGGATCCAACGATTGGAACTGAAATTCAAAAAACAAGACCCTGTTTAATATTGTCCAATAACTCTCAGAATAAACGAGGAGTTCGTGTAATTGCCGCGCCGATAACTAGTAAAGTAAAAACTATCTATCCTTTTGAGGCTAAAATAATCGTCAAAGATAAGGAATGTAAGGTCTTGTTAGATCAAATCAGGGCGTTGGATAAGCGAAGAATTGATTCTAGAATAGATTCGATTGATTCATATACGATGCGTGAAGTTGAAGAAGCCTTAAGAATAGCCTTAGCTTTATGATACTATTGATCATATCTATGGAGTCATGCGCGTTGTCATGAATTCATGTCTAACAAACGTTTCTAGCAAAAATCAAAAGTCGATGATCCAAACAACATAAACATCAAGCAGCAATTCCCACTAAAACATCTCTCTGTGATCTCTGTGGTAAAATCTTACAGAGATGTTTTAGCGAGAATTGCTGGCATCTTACCTTCCTTTTTGAAGAGACAATTTCCTTGACTACAAAGCTAGAAAAACTATAAGAATCAAAACAGAAAATGTAGTTCAGCGACCTTAATTCCTAGCGATGAAATATCGCATCAATCTCGTTCCGTGGGGAGAAAAAAATGAAGTCAGGACTTGTTATTCACAGATTAGCCCTTACATTGGCTATAGGCATTTTATCATTTATCTGCAATCCGGCCTATGCCCAAGACGCTGAAGACACAAAAGCAGGCGATACTAAAGCTAAAAACAAAAAGCCTAATATTCTAGTGATCATGGGCGATGACGTCGGTTGGTTCAACATCGGCGCCTACCACCGTGGTATCATGTCAGGTAAGACACCGAATATCGATAAACTCGCCAATGAGGGAATGCTGTTCACTGACTATTACGCCGAGGCGAGCTGTACAGCAGGTCGCGCTAACTTCATCACCGGTGAACTCCCCATACGCACTGGCTTAACTACTGTAGGCCAGGCTGGAGCTGACGTTGGTCTGCCAGATCAAGCATGCACGATTGCTACTGCCCTTAAGGAACTTGGTTACACAACCGGACAGTTCGGTAAGAACCACCTTGGTGACTTGAACAAGTATCTTCCGACAGTCCATGGCTTCGACGAATACTTCGGCTATCTATATCATCTCGATGCGATGTCGGATCCCTATTGGTTTGATTATCCCCAGGACTGGATTGACACAACCGGGCCACGCAATCTGGTGCATTGCTGGGCGAGCGATATCGATGATCCTACTGAACAACCGCGATGGGGTAAGATCGGAAAGCAAAAGATCGTGGATGAAGGTCCGCTAGCTCCATTTCCCGACATGAAGGATATGCAGAATTGGCAAGTAGGTCGTAAGGCAAAATACGACATGGAGACCTTTGACGACGTTCTTGTAAAGAGTTCCAACGAGTTCATGGATAAAGCTAAAGCAGATGGAAAGCCATTCTTTATCTGGCACAATACAACGCGCATGCACGTTTTCACATATCTCCCGCCCAAATATCAGAGGATGATGAATGCAACAAGCAATTACAACGTCGAAGAAGCCGGTATGGCTCAAATGGATGACAATATTGGCCAATTACTGAAGCACTTGGAAGATATTGGTGAGGCCGACAACACCATTGTGATCTTTACGACAGACAATGGTGCGGAAGTGTTTACCTGGCCCGATGGAGGTATGACCCCCTTTCGTGCCACAAAAGGTACAGTCTTTGAAGGCGGATTCCGGGTTCCTTGTATTGTCCGTTGGCCGGACCACATCAAGCCGGGCGCGGTAGAGAATGGAATTTTCTCTGGTCTTGATTGGTTCCCAACACTTGTGGCCGCCGCTGGCAATTCTGACATTACCGAGCAGTTGCTCAAAGGTGTCAAACTTGGTGACAGAACCTATAAAAATCACCTAGATGGATACAATCAGTTGGATCTGCTGTTGGGCAAAGGGCCGTCGGCGCGACATGAAATTTTCTATTTTGGAGGACCTCATCTCGGGGCCGTCCGTATCGATAATTTCAAGTATCAATTCTTTCAGCAGCCTTGGGGCTGGCCTGGAGAAAAGGTTACGACCGACATGCCCACCATTGTGAACTTGCGCCAAGATCCGTTTGAGCGAACACCTTCTACGCGCGGCGAAAGCACGAATAGCATGGGTGGGGGATATTTAAACGACTTCTATGCTCGTGAATTCTGGCGTTTTGTTACGGTCCAGAAGGAAGTTGGAAAGCTTGCATTAACGGCGATTGATTACCCGCCCATGCAATCGCCAGCATCATTTAATCTCTCAGCGATAAAGGCAAAGATTGATGAGATGATCAAACAACATGAAGGGCAGTAAAAACATTCATTTGGGCATTTAGACTTTTGAGTTGTACATAAATTGATCACTCAAGTAAAATGTTGGTAATATTAGATTAATTTTATGTGTCTAAAGTGGGATTTTAAGGCAAAATGGTTTGTTCAGCAGTTAATAGATGTCTAGACGCATGCTTTGACAGCTCTGTGAAGGAATCTCGATTTCGACGAGCTGCCTCATGTCTGCCAGTAGTTGGCTTTCCGATGGCGTTCTATAATCTTAATCAGAATACTAGGGCAAACAAAGTTATTGAAAAACGAATTAAGATATTAAATGATAGTATTAAAACTCTTAAGTTTGCTGTAAATAAGCACAATGATGACATTGTAGAGCGTGATACTTTAATAGAAAAAATCAAAAAGCTTACCCATCAAATAGAGATTAGTCAAGGTCAGCAGACCAAATCAGTTCAGCCAGATGAAAAAGCTACTCATGA
>Ga0207056_1032_pt1 | contig 28929 bp, 28 predicted proteins | sample Alteio_BWMinCont_58_FD_153289 | JGI IMG/M metagenome (GOLD analysis project Ga0207056, IMG submission 153289) | Enriched cells from forest soil in Barre Woods Harvard Forest LTER site, Petersham, Massachusetts, United States -... | ecosystem: Environmental > Terrestrial > Soil > Temperate forest >... | reverse complement strand
CAAATGGGACGACACTAGTAATGTATGAAAGCACCCCACTAATTCCTGATGCTGGCAGGTTCTGGCAGATCATTGATAAATATCGTGTGACTGTTTTCTATACTGCTCCGACCGCTATTCGGACCCTGATTAGCATAGGCAGTGAATTTCCAAGCAAATATAAACTAACTTCTTTGCGGATTTTGGGAACTGTTGGAGAGCCGATTGATCCCAAAGCATGGATGTGGTATCACGAGTCAATCGGGAAGGGACGTTGTCCGATTGTAGATACATGGTGGCAAACCGAGACTGGCGGTATTATGATCGCTCCCTTGCCTGGTTGCCATACATTAAAGCCTGGCAGTGTCAGCAAACCCTTCTTTGGGGTTGATCCTGTTGTGTTGCGGGACGATGGCACTCAATGCGATCCCGATGAAAGCGGTTCGTTGTGTATTCGAAAACCTTGGCCGGGAATCATGCAGACAATTTGGGGCGATCATGATTTCTTCATAAGAAATTACTTTTCCAAATTTAATGACATGTATTTCACTGGAGATGGCTCACATCTTGACTCCGATGGCGATATGTGGATATCAGGAAGGATTGATGACGTTGCAAATGTTTCTGGTCACCGCATTGCAACAGCTGAAGTTGAAGGAGCTTTGATCAGTCATAAGGATGTGGGCGAAGCAGCGGTGATTCCAATTCCAGATGATATAAAAGGGCAAGCCTTGTGTGCTTATGTTGTCCTCATTGATGGTGTAAAGGGAAGCGAACAGCTAAAAAAAGAGCTTGGAGAGTGTTTACGTAAACACATTGGTCCGATTGCTATCTTGAGCAAAATTCACTTTACAAAAGCGTTGCCAAAGACGAGATCAGGGAAGGTGATGCGGCGTATTTTGCGAAAAGTGGCTGAAGGGCGTGTGAATGAACTTGGGGATCTCAGCACGCTGGCAAATCCACAAATAATAGAAAATCTCTTGAAAGAGACATAATAAGCTCACCTCTTATTTGAAAAGGTCAGAATGAGTCCCAGTTCTTTCAAAAACGATATCCGTTGTTGTTTTGCAGTAGACTATCAACCAATCTGGTTCGATATGACACTCCCATCTATTATTAAAATTTCCTATAAGTTTATGATTGCAATGTTTGGGATCTAGTTTTTCTTCTTTTGCAAGCTTTTCAGCAATATCCAAGAACTTTTGAAGATCCTTACCTCTTCTTCCTTGGCGTTTCAACTCTCTTTTAAATTGAGTGCGGTATGAAATTGCGAGCATTATTTAATTCCCAGTTTATCGACGAAATCATTAAAGTCTTTGCATCGAACCAAACCATTACCCTCATCAGTATCCTTAAATGCCTTAAGGGTTTTTTCATTTGGCTCATTGAGTAGACGATCTCTTAGACAGCTAAGTACCAAGTCTTTTAAAGACATTCCGAAAAAAGCAGCCATAGCTTTGAGTTTTTTATGCTCATCGAAAGGCATGTCTATCGTCATTCTTGCATTTTCGCAATGATGTGCAGTCATAAATACCTCCTTTCCTTTAATATAACACAAATGTAAGTTTCTGTAAATATGATGCTTTGAAGTAAGACTATTGACGGTAAAGTAATTTCGTTATCTATCTACATAGAAAATCTTGACTTCCATGTATTTCTATGTAAATTTCCATGTTCAACATCCAAAAAGAGAGTGTTTCATGCTGGAAGAGCTCCCTGGTATAAGCTTACCAAAATGCAAGAAAGGCCACGGCAGCAACACAAGCTACTTTGCAGAGAGCATCAATAATTGCTTTTTTTGGAGGGCATTTCACACGACATCTATTTGCGAGAGCAGCTCGACGCTTACGGCATCGTTCCACATATTCCAAAGAGGGCTGATGCATGGATACATATTCGTCATGCAAAATGCATCCAATTTCGATTTGATCAGCCTTTCCCTCTAAATATTCTTCCACTTTTCCCATCACAACTTGCCATATATTGTGTTTACAAATTTCATCCAGTGTTAGCCATTGTGCAGAGTATTTCTTTTCTCTTTGGGCGATTTGTTTATGTATTTCATAACATTCTTTTTCTTTTTTCGTTAATTCATCAGGGATTGGTTTGGACAATTTATGATAAATTGTCTCCATGGAACCATAAAAAGAGTTTTTGCGAAACGTAACGACATTGAATTTTTCACTAAGCACGAATCCTTGACTTAGATAGAATGGATGAGATATCCCAGTGGCTTCATCTACCCTTAAAAGGCCACCATGTGAAACTTCACATGATTTTCTTGCGGCTTCGATCAAGGCTGTTCCAACATATTTGACATCAGAATAATTCCTGAATGTGAAAATATTGTTTTCTTTCAAAGTTAAATGACCTAGAACTTTTCCTTTTGAGTCATAGGCTCTGAATGTATCATTTTTCCTGTAATCATCAGCTGTGGAATGAGTATGTTCGATTTTCATCATTTGCATTAACCGGCGTAATTAAGGCTTTCCCACTTTTTCACATGATCGAGGACAGCCTCTTTTGTTGGATGACTTTTTAGAAAGTCTAGAGATTCTTTTTGAGTGCTCAAGTGGGCAATCTTGGCTAGAAGATGGAGATGTCGTTTATCATCACAAGCAAACAGGAAAAATAGAGTGTGAACGGGAAGGCCGTCCAAGGCACCGTATACTAATGGTTGCTTCGGGAAAACCAGCGTGACAATATCATAATGAGAGCCTAATAGAAAATCGCGTGTGTGGGGGATTCCAATGCCGTTATTAAGAGCTGTAGGTTGCAGGTGTTCGCGATCTAGCAGGAGGTCTGTCAAGACATCTGCATCGAGGCCTATTTCTGGGGAGATAGCCTTCATGGTAGCTCTGATGACCTCTTCTTTGGTTTCTCCGGGAATATTGGACAGCACATTGCCTCTGTGGATGGCTCGATAAAGGCTAAATTGCTTGCTGCCTAATAAGTGAGACCCTTCTTTATTTTCCTTATGGTCACTATGGCCCTGAAGAACCTCTGTGTGGTCACGCTTATGGTTGAAGACCCAATCTTCGATTTCAGTACGGCTGAAGCGGTACTGTTGATTAAGTTTATAGGCGGGGATTTTCTCTTCAGATAGCCAACGATGGATCGTTGATTCTGAAACATTAAGAAGTTCTGCTACATCTTTGACTTGAAGATCCATATAACATTCCTCCTATCTAGAAAGTGCTGAAAAGTTCAATTATATCATGACTGGAATTCAGTGTTAATATTTTTTTTCGTAGTTCCTCTTCTTTGAGGCAAATTGTAAGGGAGGACAGTATTTGTAAATATTCAGTTTGTTTAGTATCGGGTCCGCAAATCAAGAAAATAAGTCGAACGAGAGAACCATCTATCGATTGCCAATGCACACCTTTCGAAAGAACACCAACTGTAATAAAAAACTCCTCATAACCTGGGAGTTTGGCGTGGGGAATTGCCACGCCCATGCCAATCGCTGTAGATACAATTTGTTCTCTATCCAAAATTGCCTGATAAAAAGTGTGTCTGTTTTTTAGTCTGCCGGCGCGATCGAGATGATCGATCATTGAGGCGAGGGCTTCCTCGCGGGTTGCTGCATCTATGAAGAAAATAAGATTAGGGTCAAGATAGCTTGAAATATTTTTCATAGTTAACATTTGGATGTTTGAAATGTCTTTTGCGGTTGCTTTTGTGGTTGTAAGATCCCTGTGTGGCCAAAGCCCCCTGCACCGCGCTCTGTCGATTCAAGTGTTTCAGTTGGGACAAAGTTGGCTTGAACTACTGGGGCTAGTACAAATTGAGCTATTCTCATCCCTGGTTGAATGACAAAGGGGATTTTACCGTGGTTGATGATGATGACTCCAACCTCACCTCTGTAGTCCGCATCGATGGTTCCTGGAGTATTCAAGACGGTGATTTGATTCTTCAAGGCAAGGCCGCTGCGAGGGCGGATTTGGATCTCATAGCCTGGGGGAATTGACAGTCGAATGCCTGTTGGAACGAGTGTGGAGGTGCCCGGTTCTACAATGATTTCTTTTTGAATATGTGCCTTCACGTCGGCCCCTGAAGCACCAATAGAGGCGTAGGATGGCATGCAAGCCTCATTCTCGATTATGATGGGGAGGTCTATTTGTTCATGTGACATAAAAAAAACTCACTGGTTAATTTATAGTTTCCGTCTGTTCCCACACCTGCGGTTTTCGCTCGCAGGCTCGCGGAAACCTTAGGTGTGGGCTACAAAAAGAGAGAAAAAAGAGCAAAAATGAGAAATTGTTATGTCTCCAACCAATAATATCGACACTTGCCTCGGATTGCCACACACATTGGGCGGTACATCACCTAATCTTATTTCCTTGCGATTCCTACGGAAACTTCAGCTTCGAGTTCTGTCAAAGTTTTTGTGCTATGCGTGAGAAATGCAATTAGTTCCTTCAATTTATCTTTCAATTCTGACCGATTGACTATGGCATCGATCATCCCATGTTTTAATAGAAATTCCGATTCCTGAGCTCCTGGGGGCAACTGTTGGCCGATTGTTTGTTCTATGACGCGCGGACCTGCAAAGCAGATGAGGGCATTGGGTTCCGCAATGACAATATCGCCAAGTGAAGCAAAAGAAGCTGTGACCCCTCCAGTTGTAGGATTCGTTAACACAGAGATATAGGGGACTTTTGCTTCATGCAGCTTTGCAAGGGCGGCGGATGTTTTTGCCATTTGCATGAGAGAAAGGATCGATTCTTGCATGCGAGCTCCGCCAGAAGTGGAAACGATGACGAGAGGGAGCTTATTTTTAAGAGCATGTTCGATCAATCTTGTCAGGCGTTCCCCCACGACAGATCCCATGGAGCCCCCCATAAAATTGAAATCCAGGACTCCAATTGCGAGAGGTAGGGTATGAATTTTGCAGATTCCGACGATAACAGCTTCATTGTGACCTGATTTCTCCCGTGCGCTTGCTAATCTTTCGGGATAAGATTGAGTATCAACAAATTGTAAGGCGTCAACAGGTTGAAGGTCGCCGTAGAGTTCTTGGAATGTATCGGGATCGGCCAGGCTTTTGATCCGTTCGTCAGCAGAGAGGCGATAGTGGTAATCGCATTTGGGGCAGCAGTTACCATGTTGTTGGAGTTCATTAACATGGATTAGTTCACTGCAGTGAGTGCACTTCAGCCATCCGCTAAAACCATCTTTTTTGGTGGTTTGCGTCTTGATTTTAGGTTTATCTCGTGAAAACAATCCCATATCACACTCTTTAGTTAATCATAAGATGGATTATATGCCTTTGCAAAAATATTCACAAGGAAGGAGAGCTTATCACAAAAAGAAGTCTGTATTTTTGCAAAGGGTAGGGACAAATTATCTCATATAACTTTACTGCAAATGTTAAAATGTGTTAATATTAAAGAAAAGGAGGTACCTATGAGACAACAACTACATACGCCAAGTCGGTTAAACTTCGAGTTTCCAGAAGATGCACGCAAGCACCTAAAAATACAGGCCATTAGATTAGGAGTAAGCGTACGTGAATTAGCAACTCAAGCAATTTTGGAAAAACTTGAAGCCCTAGAATTGCAAGATGACACCGAAGCTGCAGAAAGAGCATGGGAACGACATGTTGCCAAAGGGAGCAAAACAATTTCCCATGAAGAGATGATGAAAAAAGTAGGATGGGATGAGCTATAAGATTGACTATGACATTGACTTAGATGAAGCATTAAAAAAAGTGCCTAAACGGGATGCAAAATCCGTTAAAGAAAAAATAGAAAATCTAGCTGAAGATCCAAGACCACATGGATCAATCAAGCTATCTGGAAAGGAATTATATCGAATCCGATATGGTAATTATCGGATTCTATATAAAATCTTTGACGATAGGTTGGTCGTGTTGATTTTAGATGTAGATGGTAGAAAAGATGTTTACAAAAAGAATAAAATGAGTAAATGGGCATAGACTGTAATGGACCATAGTGGACGGTAATGGACGATACTCTATCGTCCATTACCGTCCACTGCGGTCCATTACAGTCCATTACCGTCCATGTCCATTTACTTTCCCCGAGGGCGGCACAAGACAAATTGGTTGATTGCTATTTCTTTGCGCGGTCAAATCTGTCTGCAACGTTTTTCCAGTTAACAATTTGCCAAATGTTTTTCACATAATCAGCTCGAACATTTTTGTATTGCAGATAGTAGGCATGTTCCCAAACATCGATTCCTAGCAAAGGCGTTAATCCTTTAGTGCTAAGGGGATCTTGGTTGTCGCAGGTGGCAATTTCTAGGCGATTTTTGGATTTATTATATCCTAACCATGCCCAGCCTGAACCTTGAATGGCGACAGCTTTTGCGCTGATTTGCTCAATAAATTTTTCCAAGCTCTCAAATTCTGTGCTAATTGCTTTTGCCAATTCGCCATTAGGTGGTGTGCCTCCACCAGCATTCTTTGGAGCAAGATTTGTCCAGAATATGCTGTGATTAACATGGCCACCGCCATTGAATTTAATCGCAGATTGGAGGGCGACCATAGCTGCGACGTCATTATTTTTCTCAGCTACTTCATACTGTTCTAAAGCTTTATTGAGATTCGTGACATAGGCTTGATGGTGTTTATTATAATGGAGCGTCATGATTTCGCCACTGATGACAGGTTCGAGGGCGTCTAAACTATAAGGCAATTGGGGAAGTTGATATTGATAAGCCATAAAGAATCTCCTTGGTAAAACGCTTATGGTACAAAATTAGGTCTCTTTGAGCAAGGAAAAGAACATGAGAAGCCACAGAATGTGCAGGCAGGTGCAACAGGCCAGGGAAGGAAATATCTTCGTAGAAAAGTGACAGGATATGCAGGATCGCAAGCGGCAGGATATGAAGGATAGCGAGCATCCTCTTGTAACTCAAAAGAATTTCCAAAGAAGTTAAGGCCGGGAGGCCTTAACTTCTTTGGAAATTCTTTGAATATTAAGAGGGTGCTTAATATCCTTCATATCCTGCCGCTTGCGATCCTGCATATCCTGTCACTTTTCTACGAAGATGTTTCCTTCCCTAGCCTGTTGCACACATGCCTACACATTCTGTTGCATCATTGTTGCTTGTTTACATTAAGCTTTGAAGTGCCTCCAAGGTATTTCTGCAGCACTTGTGGAATATTCACTGAACCATCGGGATTCTGATTATTCTCCAAAATGCCTACCATCAGGCGCGATGTCGCAAGGCCTGAGCCATTCAAAGTATGTACGAACTCTGTTTTTCCCTCACTGTTTCTGAAGCGTATCTGGGAGCGGCGAGATTGATAATCTGTACAATTAGAAACTGAAGAAACTTCATAATACCGGTTTTGTCCGGGCAGCCAAACCTCGATATCTACGGTGCGAGCGGCTGCGAACGACATATCGCCCGTTACAAGCAGCACATTGCGATAGTGAAGATCTAATCCCTGCAAAATTTCTTCGGCACTTGCCAACATCTGTTCAAACATTGCTGGGCTTTCACTTGGCTTGGTAAAGCAAAACATCTCCACTTTGTTGAACTGGTGCATCCGAATCAGACCCCGTTCTTGAGATCCTGCCGCGCCTGCTTCTCGTCTGAAACAAGGTGTGTAGGCGGCATACTTTATCGGAAGTTCTTCTTCGGACAAAATTTCATCGTAGTGTAGTCCTGTAAGGGGGATTTCTGCCGTAGGGATTAAGTAGAGTGAATAGTCCTCGTCGCGTATCTTAAACACTTGTTTTTCGAATTTTGGCAGCTGCCCTGCTCCAAACATGATCTCTTCTCGCACTAATGCAGGGGGCATCATTTGAGTGAATCCATTTTTCACTTGGATTTCCATCATATAATTGATCAAGGCCCATTCTAAGCGAGCCCCCATTCCACAATAAATAGGCCACCCTGTTCCTGATATCTTTGCACCGCGCTTGAAATCAAACAGATGCAACTTCTCATTGAGTTCCACGTGGTTCTTAAAGGGGAAATTAAATTGGGGTTTTTGCTTGAATTCTTTGATGACAACATTGTCTTTCGGATCTTGCGATATATGAATATCATCCATTGGAAGATTAGGTAAAGAAGCTAAGTTGTGGGTAAACTGCTCTTCTAAAGGTCCTAATCGGTGATCCAACTGATGAATTTGCTCAGCCATTCCGGAAACTTGATCCATCAATTCTTTTGAATCAAGTCCTTTGCGTTTCATTTCACCAATTTTTGCAGAGATCTCGTTGCGTGTAGATTTGAGCTGCTCAACTTTAGTTTTAATTTCCCGAATTTCGTGATCAAGCTTAACAACTAAAGATACATCTGCACTTGGTTCTTTGGTTTTTAATTTTTTTTCAACTGCTGCAGAGTCTTTGCGGATCAACTTAATGTCTATCATATTACGTTCCCTTTAAGAAAAGAGCCTCAGGAGGTCATTATAGGTTGCATAAATAAAGAAAATAATTAGCAGCGCAGCAAATGGGATGATGATTTTTTCTAACATCTTTGGCTGCATGCGACGTCCTGTGAGCATCTCTGCTAGGCAGATTACAATCGTGCCCCCATCGAGTACAGGAATTGGCAATAAGTTTAGGATCCCAAGATTAAGACTGATGGCTCCAAGCCAATAGAGAGCTTCTTTGATGCTGCCCATAGAGCTATCATGGACCATTTGAACGATGCCAATAGGCCCTGCCATCCATTTTGGACTGAATGTTCCTGAAACGAGTGCGACGAGGGTGCGCCAGATCTCTTCAAAAACGTTGATAAAGAGAGCAAAAGGGGATGGATTGTAGTCCACTTTTTCATCTTGTACTCTTGGCAATCCTAGCAAGAGTCTATTCTCTTGTTTTTCCCATAGTTTGAGGGCCTGGCTTCGTTTGTCGGGATCTTCGATGGCTGTGACAGCTTTGCGTTGGGCTTGAGCTTCTAAGCTTATCTGTGCTTGTCTTTCAGGAGATTGGCTGAACTCCATGCGTGTTTTTGGGTGAATGACAGGTAAAAGCACATATTTCCCTTGGCGTGTGATAGGAGTTGATGTGCCGATTCCGTTGATAATGGCCTGAAGGTCAATGGGATTTATGCGACTGTCAAAGTTTGCATCTGCTTGTGTCCACGATTCTTCATTTGTTGCTTCCCCATTTCTTTCTAAAATGACGAGAGCTCCATAGTTTTGGATGTTTGACAGCAGTTCGTGGGCATGTTTTATGGGCTTCCCGTTGACGGCGATGATTCTATCTCCGACTTGTAAAGGGGAATCATAAGGAGAATAAATCATTGAGGGGAATATTTCGGCCTGTTTTTCTTTATCGATAAATTTTAAGGGGCCATCCACAACTGCATCGTTGGATAGATTGTAAGGGATTGCGTAGAGATTTTGAATTTTCTGGCCTTGCAAATCGGCTGCAAATTGCCAATCAGTCAATTCTTCCCTGAATAATGGATCGGGCCGCAATTCTTGCACTTTGAGCCGTGGAACACGTCTTAAAAAGGTTTGTCTATCTCGTTTTACTGTTAAAAGGACATCATTGCCGCTCAATAAATAGTTAAGTTGCTGGAGTGAAAAAATGGGCTCGCCATTCACCCAAAAAATGCGATCTCCATATTGTATCCCGCTATCGGTTAATGGAGAGCCTTCTGGCAAGGGGTTTTCTTTGCCATCCGGAAGTTTTTTATAGGTAATATAAGTGGCAGGATGTGTAATTCCTGATGTCGATCTGTCGATGCCGTGTTCATAAGCTTCTGGATAAGGATAAATGTTGACGGTGTATTCATAGGGGGTTTTCTTTTTTGAGAAATAGTCGACTTTAAATCCCTTTACTTTAAGAGGGCCTTCGGAAGTCATTGGAACATAGAAGTGGTCTTTAGCACCTTGAAAGGGATGATCATCATACATCGTGATCTCGTCGCCGGGTCGGATTCCATGCGCATATAATTCAGAGTTTGTGTCAACCCAACCGATCTTTTTGGTATATTCTCCAAAAGATTTTACCCGTCCGCCAAGGCTCCACAAAAGGGTGAATGCAACGAGGGCGAATACGATATTCACGAGTGGACCCATTAAGGCCACTTTAATTCGGTCTATAGGTTTTTTGCCGAAAAATCCATCGGGGATATCGTAGGGATTTTTATCGGCTTCGAGTTCGGAGCCGGCAATTTTGACAAAGCCTCCGAAAAGAAGCCAGCCGATTTGCCACTTTACATCCTGATACATCCAGGAGCAGAGGGGCTTGCCAAAACCGATGGAGAAGGTCTCCACGCGCATCCCAACGCGACGTGCCATAAAATAGTGGCCGAGTTCGTGAATAAAAATCAAAAAGCCCAAGCCAAAGATGGCAAGGAAAACATAAAGAAGGCTGATAAACATATCTCTCACATGTGTTATTTGAAATACCATTATTATAGCAAAGATTGAACTGTAATGCTATAGAGATTTAATCAATCGAGACTAAAGAGAGGAGAATCCATGTCAAAATGTCTATCTGCTTTATCCATCCCCCCAGATGCCACCCGTACACTTTATTGTATGAACCAAGCTAAAACACATGCTGGGAGTGATTCTTGTGGAACACGCTATTTCAAGCCAAAGATTTACGCATTAGCTGTCATAGTCTTGAGCATGGCTAATATTCCTTTATATGTTCTGAAGGGAGTTGGGGAATCGATTTCGCGATTCAGCAATGTTAGTAAGGATGAATCTTTCAAAGCAATTAAGGCATTAGGAACAAATCTATGGTATGCCTTGAAAAGCCTTTTGATCGTGGCAGCTCTTGTTGTCTTACTTATCGTCAGTTTTTTTGCTCCTTCAGTATTTAAATGCTGGCCTGACACGATCGACTCAAAGCAAAAAAAACAAGAACAAGCAAAAATAATGCCTTTGCAAGGAGCTGAAAAGGAACAAATAAGAGTGACCGAAATATCTGATGGGTTAACAAAAATTTCTTTGTTAGAGCGTGAATTGGAGAAAGAGAAAAAATTTAAACAAGAGCAAGTTTCATTTCTAGAAACTCGATTACTGCAAGTGTTAAAGGAGCAGGAAGATTTGGAGTCAGCACATGCAAAAGTGCTCAAACAAACATCTGAAGAGATACAAAAGCAAAATGATGTGATTGATGCCCTTAGTCAAAAGATCCTCACTCTTGAGCAGACTGTTGTGTCTCATCGGGAAACCAGTTCCGACACAGCAGAGGTGTCTATGAAATCTAAAATAACCATGACTCACTTGCAAAGCCGACTTGATCAAATATTAAAAGAAAAATCGGATATCGAAATTGCTTATAATGAACTAATGACAAAAGGAGCAGAAGAAAGGGAAAAACTCATTTCTGAAATCAGAAAGTTTACTGAAGCCCTAAAAGCCAGAGACTCCATGCTATTAGGAAAAGATAATGAGATTGGAAAATATAGCGCAAGGCTTCTAACAGTGGAAAAAGAAAAGGCAGAATTGCAAGAGAAAATTAATAAGCTACAAGCAAGACTTTTGGAACAAGTAACCATGAATGAAAAATTAATCTATGGATCGGATAAAGAAGTTGAAGCAATCAAATTCACTGCTCAGATCAAAAGAGATCAAAGAAGGCTATCACTTAATCGCAGGATGGGCTCAGGATTGGGTTCCTCGGCATCTTTGTCTAAACAATCGCTCCGAGGAATTGTTGATAAGGAAAGGAGATCTTCAAGAACTCTTACACAACAACCAACGGTTCTCCATCCCCATTCAGTATATCCCACATCTCATAAAAAGCATGTTGAACAACCAACGGCATGGCAACTTCAATGTTTGCATGATCTTGAAGCTTATCGAGCAGGAAGAATCGGTGTAACCTCTCCTAGAGGCTCAGGAGAGAAGCCTAAAGTCGCATCATAGGGAATCTAAACCTTAACATTTATCAACTGTGCAATTTCTGTATCAGCTAAATTGGTCATTGCTTTGATCTCTTCTATAGAAGCGTTCTTACTAAGCATATTTCGAGCTACCTTCAGCATGGCATTTTTTTCACCATTTTTTTTCACCTTCAGCATAGCTTGTAGCAAGTCGATACTCAAGGATCACTCTTTCATCAAGAGCTCGTTTTGTCTCTTGTTGATAAGTATTTAATTCTTCTTCAGTCCAATAGTATTGGTCTGTTCCAAATATCTTCTTGAAAGCAAAATCATTTTTGGGATCTAAAAACTTTTCTACTGTCATAATAACTCCTCAAATCATTCTTAGGGATCGTCAAAAAATAACCTATACAACTCCATAGGAGTTGTATAGGTTATTTTTTGACGATCCCTTAGGCATAAGAAATATGTCAAAGCTGCCGCCATAATTTTATCATAAGCGATAGGTGTGCACAAGAAATATATCAGAACGGCTTAAAAAGGCATTCTTCGGCGGGGGGAATGTTCTGAATAGCTGCCAAGTAAAATATATTTCTTTCGCTTTGACTCCATTGCATCTGTTTGATATACAGAATAATTTAATCAATATTCAAGGAAACGATCATGCAAAAATCTTATGAAGCCCTTTTTCCTGGAGTGCGCGTGCTGTTGGTCGAAGACTACACTCTCAATCGAGAGCTTACGACAGACATTTTGCATCATATGGGATGCGTTGTAGACAGCGCAGTGACAGGCTTAGACGCCCTTGATCAATATAAGAAGAAGGAATACGACTTAATTTTATTAGATATTCTCATTCCACATAAAAATGGTTTGGAAGTTGCGCAAGAGATTCGGGAGATGGAAGGAACTAAAAAACACACCCTCATCATAGCTTTGACAGCCAGTCTGAGCGTAAATGGAAAAGAAATATGTGCCAAGGCAGGGATTGACGAGTATCTTTCAAAGCCTTTACAAAAAGACAAGCTCGTTGCTTATATACAACAGCATTTAAAGAAATAGCCATATGAAATCAAAATTTCTATCTCTCTTGCAGTTGTTGATTATATTTGGTTCCCTTGCGGCAGAAAGTTCCCCAGAATTTGAGAAATGGGTTGTTTATTATGGCAAGGAGGGCTCTTTTCAAACTTTTCAACCCTATTCTATGATTGTTTTTGACAATGATGAACACCCCTTCCTCCAAGGATTTATTGAAGAGCAGAAAATGCTTCTTGGGTATCTGAGCGTTGGGGAAGTGGAATCTTTCAGATATTACTTTCAAGAAGTCAAACAACAAGGTTTGCTGCAAGGGCAGAATAAAACCTTTACTGAGAGTGAATTTGTTGACTTGAGAGATCCCAGATGGGCAAAGAGGATCATCGAGGAACTAATTCCGTCGATTTTACAACAGGGCTTTCAAGGGGTCTTTCTGGACACACTTGACAATGCTATTTATCTTGAGGAAATAGATCCCAAGAAATTTCATGGCATGAAAAAAGCCGCTATTGAGCTGATTCAGGGGATTCGTTTGCACTATCCTCATATTAAAATCATGGTAAATCGCGCTTATCAACTATTGACAGCTGTTGGGGGTGAAATCGATATGGTTTTAGCAGAAGGATTATATTCCCAATATGATTTTAAAACAGGAAAATATAAGGTAAACAATTCCAAAGAACATGAGCAAGATGTGGCTTTTCTCAAGGAGTTACAGAAAAAATTTCCTTCTTTGCAGATATTTACACTCGATTTTTGGAATCCAACCGATAAGGAAATGATAAAGAAAATATATACTTTAGAGCGCGGTAATGGATTTATACCTTATGTCTCTACAATAGGTCTTACAGATATTATTGCAGAGCCCCAATGATGTGGAGTAGGAACGTCCTAGCTACTCCTGTCGCCGCATTCGCGGCTCGATATGTTGATCGGATCTACCCCATGCTGACGCATGGGGCTACATGCTGCCACCGCATTCGCGGTTGTGGACCGCAAAAATCGCGAATGCGGTGGAAGCATGTAGCCCTATGCGTTAGCATGGGGTAGATCCAATTAACATATCGAGCCGCGAATGCGGCGACAGGGGCTAAAATGACACGAAGGAAATGACGTGAATTATCAGGTTTTGGCACTCTTCTTATTGATTTTCACAGGAGTGCCGTTGGCTGCAGCGGACAAAATGCCACGGACAATCATTGTAATTTCAGATGAAAGCACAGACGCAATTCTCGTGCCTGAGATGCCTTTGAATCACCTCGGTTTTAAAGTACAAGCTTATAATCTTAACCAGAAATTCCCAGAAAGTATCGATTTAGACGACGTCGCTGGCATTCTAACGTGGATCAGTAAGCCCAACGATTTTCCTTCCAACATAGAAATAGCCAGGAAGTGGGTGCTGGAGTGTCTGAAAAAGAACAAAAGGGTGGTTATTTGGGATCAGCCTCCATGGTCATTGCAAGGGGATGAGTCTCAAAAAATCTGGGACAAGCTGGGTTTTGTCATTCAAGATAACTGGGTTCTTGAGACGTCTAAAACAGAGATTAGCTTCATCGATCGGAGCATGATGGAGTTTGAGCGGCGGTTTGAAGGCGTCATGCCTATGTATGAGAAGATTTCGATCTCAAATGAAAAGGCCGTACCGCATCTCATTTTACTTAATAATCAGGATGATCGTCAATCCACAGTTGTATTTACGACACCTTGGGGAGGATATGCCTCTGCGGACTATGGTTTTTACATAGATGGACCTCATGAGGCATGGTACGTCAACCCTTTTAAATTCTTTCGCTTAGCTTTCGGTGTTGCTGATCAACCCATTCCAGACACGACGACAGTAGCTGGAAAGAGGATTTATTTCAGCCAAATTGACGGTGATGGTTGGAATAATCAATCCCTAGTGCCGCTTAAAACTGAAGAAGGTCCACTTTCATCCAGTCTTTTCTTACATGAGATTGTGCAAAAATATCCAGAGCTTCCCGTTACTGTGGGTCCTATTGCCGCAGAGATCGATCTGGGCTGGTTTGGCACTGAAAGAAGTAGGCAAGTAGCAAAAAATCTCTTTTTGCAACCGAATGTTGAAATAGGGTGCCATACCTTTTCACATCCGTATGACTGGGGTTTCTTTAATGATTACAAGCCGGAAAATGAAGTGCCCTATTTAAAGTATTATCCTAAAAGGCGCGGAGATTCATACGTTTATCCAAGCCAAAAGATGTTAGATGAAGGTAAAGAATATATCACTTCCCACCCAAAGACGATTAAGCAGCTTATTGACCCTGATTTTGTGACTCCGCGAGCCTTTGCTGTTAAGCCTTTTGATCTAAATATGGAAGTGTTGGGGGCAATTAAAGAGGTTAACGAGCTAGCTCCCAAGGCAAAAGAGGTCGAAGTCTATCAATGGTCTGGCAATGCATTAGTACCTGCAAAGGCCATTGCCCTTACACAACAAGCGGGTGTTTACAACATCAATGGCCCCATGTTCCGTCTAGACAACTCCTACAACTCGTATGCTTGGTTGACAGCTAATGGTACTCTTGTCGATCATTCTAAGTTACAAGTCTACAGTTCCGCGTCAAATGAGATCCCATTTACGTCGAGCTGGACCAATGATTTTTATGGTTTTGCCTTAGTTGTAGACACTTTCAAACGAACTGAATGTCCTATTAGAGTGAAACCGATAAATCTTTATTACCATATTTTTTCAGCCGAAAAATATCCAAGCCTAAATGCTGTTCAAGGCAATCTTGAATTCATTAAAACGCAAGATATCATCCCCATAAAAACAAGTCAGTACTGCTCAATCGTCGAAGGTTTTTATTCCACTCAGATTGAACAAACTGCTTCAAGGACATGGAAGATTGCCAACCGGAAAGGGCTTCAAACATTCCGTTTTGACAATGCTACTCTCCTATGTGTCGATTTTTCAAAATCTAAAGGTGTCATAGGACAATGCCGTTTACAGGGAAGCTTATACGTCTTTTTGGATTCTGAGTTTCAAACTCCAGAGATAACAATAAAAGATTCCCCTCAATACTATAGGGAGCCGCTTGAGGAAACTGCCTACCTCATCAATAGCACCTGGAACGTATGGGGATTAGATAGCACAGTTACAAACCAACTTTCTTTTAAGACTCAAGGGTACGGTCAAGGGAAAATGGTTTGGCAAATGACAGCTCCCTTTCAAGATGTGACTCTCAGTATTGGTGACAATGAGAAATCTATTTCTCTTAAAGCGGATGAATATGGAAAACTGAAAATCGAATTGGATGATGCCATGTTGACCCCTATTGTGATCCACATAAGGATGGCTCCATGACAAGGTGGTCATACTATTTCATTCTCTTCATTTTGATAGCCACAGGGATAGTTCTTGCTTTTGTCGTCATCCCGACCAAAAGAGAATATGCAGATGCTTTATTGCAGGATCATCAGTACTCGGAAGCGTACAGAGCATATTTGAAACTATATGAAAGCGGTGACAGATCATTATCTACGATTTCGACACTTTCAGAATTGGCACTTGATAAAGCGAAAATTAAGGACGCCGTAGGATGGTTTGAGAAATTAGTTGAGGAGGATCCAAATAATCTTGAACTGCGGACTCGACTGGGAGATCTTTACTACAAGACAAACAGACCCTATCTTTATTTGCTAAATCTCGAAACGATCTTTGATATTCACCCCACCCTGGAGAATCTTGCCAAGCAGAGAGTGTTGTTTAAGTACTATAATGACCCGCAAAAAGAGATTGAAGTTTTACAGAAAATTATTGTGTGGCATTCAAATGTACACGAGCCAACTCCATTCGGAGGTTCCATACTAAATCAAGATCAAGCTGGGGTTCCCAATCTTCAAGATGAATATGTAGAACTCATAGCTCTATATGCCTCTCAGGGTAATTTTGAGAAAGCCCTAGAGACTGTTAATGCATTATTAGATCGCTATCCAATTTCTAGTTTAAAACCACATATTGTTGTTTATGTGGTCCAAATACTCGTTAACAATGAAGCTGGAGAAAAGGCTTATGATATTGCCCTGAGTTATGCTAAAGATCGCACTGATGTCTCAATATTAGATGATTTTGTATCGATCTTCTCAGCGAAAGGGATGTATCAGCAAGCGCTCAGATTGATAGATTCCATTGGAGATAGGGTATACAGCGAGCCTCTTCTATTGCAAAATCGGTTTTATCTTTTATGGGAAGAAGGGGATAGTGCCAAAGCATATCAATATTTGAAATCGCTCTACCTTCGAAAAAATCTTCCGGAGAGCCTAGTAGGCAACTTTGTGCTATTGTCTCTAAGCTTTGAAAAAAATGTTTCACTAGCTATAGAAGCACTGCAAAGTTGTTCTGTTGAACAAATTGACTTCACAACTTTAATCGAAATTTATAAGTCTGCTATTGAGCTTCAAGAACCTGAGATTGCAAAGATTTTGGATCGGAAATTGACTCAGAAACAAAAAGAAGGAAAATGGTACCCCATCGCTCTTGCAATTGTAGTTGGATCTCTTTCAGAAGAGCAATTGTTACAAAAGCTTATCTATACACCCTTGACCAATATCGAAAAAGTTTCTCTGGCTGAACTAGCGTTTGGAAAGCCGTACATAGCCCTGAGCAAGCGTTTGATACAAAATGTGAGTTCTGTTCAAGAGCTTAATAGGGATCTAATACATGACTTTGTCGTCTTGAGTGTGCAATTAGATCTAGTAAAAGAAGCAGCAGCTCTAATCGATGAACAAATAGCTTCATTACCACTGCAGTCATCTCGTTTGGAATATGCAAAAATCTTACTAGATACTGCTGAAGGAAAGAATCAAGAAGTACATGAGTGGCTTAAAAATAAAAAAGGCCTCACACCACCTATTGTCAGGGAACTTTATGAAATTGCAGAGCTTGAACACCATACTGTTTTAGCCCTCGAATTGGCTGAAAAGTTAGTCGAGTTAGAACCATCTTTAATTAATCAGAGAATATTAGCCGCAGCTTACTTAAATAATGGAGAAGTTGATAAGGCTGTTCCTATCATCGACCTATTAGTTCGCAATCAGGTTAATGTGGGTGATCTCTATCTGATTCTCATTCAAGATGCAGCCAAACAAGGGAAATTAGACCAACCCAAATATCACCTTATCTTCTTGGGAATTCTTGCAGACGACACCCTTTCAGCTAAAGCCAAACGCGATCTCGCTTATCAATTGGTGGACGATAAACGGGAAAAAGAGGCGGCAGAAATATTCCTATCATTGGCAAATAATAAGCCTATTGATGATCCAGACGTTCAAATGCTTCTGTTCCTTTGGGAAAAGAAATTAGATGAGCCTCGCATTGCATGGATATATGCTAGGTTCGAAGCTGCTGACGAAGCTGAAAAAGCCAAATGGCTGCAGTATCTGCTCGACGTGGAACATCCTGAGTTGGCGGCCCGCTGGTCTAAACCTTATTATCAAACCAATATTCGGATGGCCTTCATCTATCTGCAAGCGCTTGAAGTCTTGAAACAAAAAGAGAGCATTCGACAGGCCATTGTAGTGCTCATTCAACAGAAGCAAGATGAGAAATTATTAAAGAAATTCGGTAAGATTGCCCGAGAAAATGATTTAAAGGATCTTGCCATCGACATTTACGAAATGTTGTTTGCAAGAAACCCTGATGATCAATTTGTTTTGAGGACCCTTGGAGTGCTTTATTTTGATGAAAGTGCCTATTCTCGCGCCCGCAATTATTGGGGAGCTTATATAGCGCTCTATCCTGGAGACTATAAGAGCTATTTTTATTACGGAGAAATTTTGCTGCAATGCGATCGGGATAAGTCGATGGGACGTACTTTCTTGTTATATTCGCTCTCATTGATTCAAGCAATGGATGAACCCACTTTCGAGGCATGCAAGACCCTTGCCAAAATTCTAGTCGATTTAGAGTATGACTGTCAGGCCATCGCATTGTATGAAATGTTGCTAGATCAATATCCTGGAAACTTAAGTTTGCGTGAAGAATTTGCCTCTTACCTAAATGATTTTGGGCTGTTAGAACTAGCCCGTGAAGTCTTGAACGCACAGCCGATTTCCTTAGATGAATCAGATACAGAAATCCAGCTACAGTTGGACATGGATCGGATTTTCTGGTTTAAAAATGAGATCAATTTGGAGATAGCAATTTATCTGGGTGAAGAAATACAAAGAGTTTTCCCAGAAAGCGCTCGCGTATATGCCACATTGGCAGATGTTGAGCATGAAATCGGTCGTTGGCATCGAGCAGTACGCTATTTAGATTACTCCATTTGCCTTAAACCCCTTAATGAATCTTTCCAAAAAACAAGAAGAGAAATTCTCAATGAACACCTTTCTCTGGCTGGATTCGAAAGCGAATACAGGCGTACAGGCCACTTACAGGTTGATTATATCAATAGACTCAATGCTTTAACCCACGTCACCAGGCGTACAAGACTGTTGACAAACATAGAAGAGGATCATTTAGTCCTTAAAGACTACGTCAATCTATTGTCAGGCGATATTCTTCCTGATACATTGCGGTGCACCCGATACAGAGGTACCCTTGAGCTCGCCCATGACCTAACGGATAATATCATTGTCAAAACAGCTCTTTTTGCCGGCAAGCATGTCGTCGGTGTTGGAGGTTCTGTAGAGCGCCTTGATTTTTTTGGAAATAATCATGCCTTTGTGGAGTACAAGCGGCCCTACTGGGGCGTTGTCGACTCATTCATTCATTATGGCAGCCGCAGCAGAATCCTTTTAGGGAGAAGACATAAGTTTACAAAATTCCTCGAAGCCTTTGGAGACTGTGCCTTCAATCAATACAGCCTGCCTGGCCAACAAAATGTCGTAGATTCGTGGACAGTTGACGGTGAGTTGGGTTTTCGAGTCCCGTATATTTGGGATATTGTCAGGAGTTTAGGGGATGGAGCAGGCCTGGGACTGCATTATCAACTAAGTGCCGAATATGTCATTTCTTCGAAAGAAGAGATCGCTTCTGATGGGACTGAGTTCGAGGAGTTGCCAATAATGACTCAAGAAGTCCATTCATTTTATATGTCTTTTGAAAAAAAGATATGTTGGGATTTTCGAATTGAGGGGTTTGCAGGGGGCTCTTATGACCGGTTTGGCAGCAATCCAATGGTACCAATCGGAAGCATCACAGGTTTTGCTGGTGGAAAACCTGGATTCGAAATATATCTAAATTTCAGCCATCTAGTTAGTTCACAACAGACCAGTGAAATGGTGGATAGTGCCATCATAGGGATCACATACTTTTATTGAGAATGCTTATGGAACTCATGACGAGAAAAGTTTTTGGAATAAGATTGATTGCATTGTTAGAAACTATTTTTCTTTTATTCCTATTGCTAGCCATTGACCAGATATTTGGAAGCAGTAATCGCTTCTTGAACGTGCATCCCCATCCCTTTTGGATTGTTATACTTCTTGTATCCGCCCAGTATGGCACCCCAGAAGGCATTATTGCAGTAGTTCTTTCAACGCTTTTACTCTATGCGGGAAACGTTCCTCCGCAACCCATTGGACAATCACTCTTCGATTATCAAGTACAGCTCGCTATTCTTCCCGTCGGATGGCTCATTGCTGCATTTATTTTAGGCCAAATTAATCGGCGTCTCACCGGTCGCACAGAGGGTCTTGAACAACAATTAACCCACTCTAGAAAAGAGTCTGAGACCATCACAGCGGCTTATGGCGACTTAAAAAAGTCAAAAGAGACTCTAGAGATCCATCTAGCTGGAGAACGGAAGACTGCAGTTGCCATTTTTAATGCTTTTAAAGTTCTTGAAACATTAAAACCCACTGAACTCATTTTCAAGATGGATCAAGTTGTTAAAATTGCCCTTAACCCAATTAAATTTTCAATCTATGAAGCAGGCCTGGAGGGGTTCGAAGTTGCTGTTGCCCACGGATGGACAGATACTGACAACTATTTGAGCCGGTATCCGGCTCAACACCCCCTTGCAAAGTGTATGTTAGAAACCCCTAGGATAGTGTGCGTTATCAATAAAGATGACGAATCAATTATTAAAGATCAGGGATTGATTGCAGGGCCTTTGTTTGATCTGACAACGGGAAAACTGTTTGGGATGTTGAAGATTGAAGCGATGGATCCCTTAGGCCTTACACTTAGCAATCTAGAGATTTTTAAGTCAGTGTGTGAGCTGGTCAGTTTAAAATATACAAACGCCTTGCGGTTTAGCGAAATGCAACGTAACAATTCAGATACCCCTTCACCATATGTCAGGCCTTCAGCCTGAGATGTTTATATACCAAACCTAGGGCGTTGCCCTAGGCTTTTATAAACCAGGCCTTCAGCCTGAGCATAGTTCTCAGGGCAACGCCCTGAAATATAAAAGCCTAGGGCAACGCCCTAGGTTTGGCACATAAACATCTCAGGCTGAAGGCCTGACGTATAGTGAAGGGAGTATCTGAACTGTTACAATGCAACAAGATAGAGTCAGCAAATAGGAATAACACACATATGGATAATATAAAACAGCCTACAGTCAAGCTTGAACACCAATTCATCCTGCTGTCGTGTTTGCTATTCATTCTCCTTGTCCTTGATTCCATTGTGTTCTCTTTCATTGCCACACACACATCAATGACAATTGTATTGCATATCATTTTGGCATTGGCTGCAGGGGGTATTGTTTGGTGGTATAATCGTGAAAATTGGAGCCTAAGAATACCCATTGTTGCTGCCCTATTTTTCTTGACCATGGGGCCCATTGGAGCAGCTATTTGCCTATTTGTCGTTCCTCTTTATATTTGGGATAAATCCCATACCATGTCTTTGCGCGAGATAATCTCGACCTACTTCATACAAGATCTTCTATCCCCAAGTGCTATACTCTATGACAGAATCACAAACCATCTAGAAGACATTGACCCTTCAAAAATCCCCCCACAATTTCAAGACTTGATGGCATATGGCTCAGTGCAGCAAAAGACAATCATCATCCAAAAGATGTTGCGATATTTCAATCCTAAATTTGTTCCAATACTACGTCAGGGGTTGCATGACCCTTCAAATTCCATTCGAGTCCAGTCCGCCACTGCTATTAGCACTCTAAACCACCGATATTTCCAGAAATACTTAGACTTGCGCTCAAGACTAGAACAAGACAATGATAATCCAGAATTGTTATTGAAGTTTGCTGACTTCTGTCAAGACTATGCCTTTTCAGGATTAGGTGACGAGGAAAGAACCCAGAATATGCGGCGCTACTCACTCGTCAGCTACGAGAAGTATCTGGAAAAATATGCCCCCACAACAGAGATTCGTCTTTCATTGGGAAGACTTTATTTGGAAGAAGAAGGGGAAGTTCATGAAGCCTATAACTGGCTTAAACCCATTTTTGACGAACCACATCCTCCTGTAAAAGCCTATGAATATATGATGAAGGCACTTATGATGATGCACGACTACGAAGGAGTCAGAACTCTTGCTTATAAAGCTCAAAAGGACCCTTTATTACCACAATCTGATGAAGTAGTACAAACTCTTTTGTTATGGACGACAGGCTTCAAGGGAGATTTCAATGAGTCCGAATAATGACGACACCGCTGACATCTGTCTTCTATTGGAAGGCTCTTACCCATACGTTTCAGGGGGTGTTTCAGAGTGGACCCATCAGATGATCCTAGCCCTTCCCGAATACAAATTCCACCTTGCCTGTTTGCTACCCCCACAGGATCTTCCGAAAATAAAGTATGAATTGCCCAAGAATGTTGTTGGAATGACTCATATTTTTCTTCAAAGACTTCCTTTGGGTTCCTCACATATTCCCAAACATGAAAAAGAGAACATTCTAGAGACCATTACAAAAGCATTTCCCTATCTCCATCAAGGCTCGCTCAGTCATTTAAAGGAAATTATCAATGCACTACATCCCAGCAAAGAGCATGAGATTGGCAGCAGAGTTTTAATCGATTCCGAAGAGGCTTGGGAGCTAATAGTGCGCTTATATCAGAATACAATGAAGAGTAGCAGCTTTTTAAATTTCTTTTGGTCTTGGCGCAGCTTAATTTCTGCTTTCTATTCAACATTGTTAGCCAAACTCCCCAAAGCACGCATTTACCATGCATTGAGCACGGGATATGCAGGCCTCCTGTTGGCACGAGCTCACATTGAAAATGAGCGTCCTTGCATAGTTACAGAGCATGGAATCTATACTAACGAAAGAAAAATCGAAATACTAACTGCAGACTGGCTTGATGATCGACAAGCGATGAATCTTAGCATAGAGGATATAAAACCCGATCTCAAAGATTTTTGGATTGATACCTTCTCAAGCTATTCCAGGCTATGCTACAACGCAAGTTCATCGATCATTACCTTATTTAAGGACAATCAAGACTTTCAATTAACTGAAGGGGCTAATAAAGAAGTCATGCGAATCATTCCAAATGGAATTGATGAAAGCATTTATTCCGCAATACCACGGAATATGTCACATCCCCCAACTGTCGCACTCATCGGTCGAGTTGTGCCTATAAAAGATATAAAGACCTTTATCCGTGCTATAGAAAGGGTCTATCGCGAGATTCCAAATCTAAAGGCACTTATCATTGGCCCTACAGATGAGGATAAAGACTATTTTCAGGAATGTAAATCATTAGTAGAAAGCCTTTCTTTGGATGAAGTGATTACCTTTACGGGAAAAGTTAATTTGATAGATTATTTCGGAAAAATCGATGTCGTTGTATTGACAAGTTTGAGTGAGTCGCAGCCATTATCGATTTTAGAGGCTGGTGCAAGCGGAATTCCGAGCGTTGCCACTGATGTTGGATCATGCAGAGAATTGATCGAAGGAAGAGCGGATGAAGTGCCTAGATTACATGCTGGAGGGCTTATCCGTGAACTTAGCAACCCTACATCGATTGCAGAAGGTATTTTAATGCTATTCAAGCGACCAGAATTTTATGCAAAGTGCAGCGAGGCAATGAGGGAGCGAGTGAAAAAATATTACCGTAAAGAAGATCAAATCCAAGCATACCGGACATTGTACCAATCCTACCTCAAACAAGATAGACAGCAAGAAAATGCTTCCGCAATGCATGAGGTTAAGTCAGGAAACGACTGAGTAAAGAAGTAACAGGATATGCATCAGGCTAAGTAAGGCAATGTTTTAGTAAAAAATTAAACGCAAAGGCGCAAAGACCCCAAGTCGCAAAGAAAGCAGAGGAGAATTTAAGGCAGGAGTCGGAGAGACACAGAGCACATTGAAAATCAGATGGGAAATCCTCCCAGATGAATAATAATGTTGAATTTTCGCATAAATTTAAGTACATTGGAGTTAAGTAGGTTAAGTAATTCATGCGGAGGAGAGATGATCCAACCAAAAATACCTATTCCACAAGATAAAATTATAAAATTTTGTCAAAAGAACTATATTGAGACAATGTCACTCTTTGGATCTGTCTTAACCGAGCAATTTAAGCCTACTAGTGATGTTGACTTTTTAGTAGAATTCCAATCAGGACATATTCAACTCTATTTGATATTGTCAATATGGAAGAAGAATTGAGTAGTATTGTCGGTCATCATGCGGATCTAAAAACGGCAAAAGGAATTAGCCCGTATTTCCGCAATGACGTCCTTTCAAAGGCTCAAATCATCTATGGCTAATCGTGATTTAGCTCGCCTTCATCATATGTTAGATTGCGCTCAAACGATTTCTAAATTTTCAAATGGCAAAACACGACAAGATCTGGATTCTGATCGTTTGTTTGCCTCAGCAATTATGCGTGAGTTTGAAGTTTTAGGAGAAGCGGCATCTGCTTTCTTTGCGCCTTCGAGTCTTTGCGCCTCCTAAATAACTTAAGTTATTTTTCGAAAGAACCGGAGTATGTCAAAGACGAAACCACAATTGCCCCTCCGGCAGGGAGCTTTGCGTTTAATATTTTACAAAGAAGGTTCCCTGCTTAGCCTGATGCTTTAACAAGCATTATTGCCTACACTGTTACTTTCTCCTCGATGGCTTCAGCAGTCTCAGACTCACCTGTGAAAGTGATTTGACGGCGCAACATAAATATCCCCGATAGGTTAGTAATCAAGAGCAAAGCCCCTGACAGAGACATTATTAAAAGAGCTTGTGTCTGATCGAAAAATGAAAAGAATAACCACGAAAGTACCCCGAAGCCTACGTACAATTGGGATCCATATTTTGGATATAGGAACCGAGCACATTTCATCCCTACACAGAAATAGGCGATAATTGTCGTGTATCCTAGAATGAATAGGAAAATAGGCATAAAAATGTGCATATAGGGGAAATATTGGCTGAGAGCTGTCTGTACAAGCAGAGAACCTTCTATTTGAATAGGAGATTTCCAAATCCCCGACATCAGAACAACCAAAATACTCATGGTGCAAACTAGATTGTCTATACATACTCCAAGGACAGCTAAACGGGCTTGCCTCTCGGGATGGATGGTATTTGATTCACTCTGAATAATAGAATCGTAGCCAATCCCAATATCAGAAGAATAAGCCGCACGAGAAATCCCATGTTGAATAGCCAGCAGCGCACTGCTTCCTACAAAGCCTCCGATGGCAGCATGCCCTGTAAATGCCGATGTGAAAACACTTTTGATCACATCTGGTAATATTGAAATCTCTTGAAAGATTATCCAAAGGCTCATTGAAATGTACAAAGCCATAAATAATGGCATCACCCAACTGCAAATTTTGCCCACGCGTGGAATTCCTCCAGCATTGGCATATAAAATCAGACCAAGCAAAACACCAATGACAGCATAACGATTCAAATCAAAATTTTTCGTCAGACTATCCGTGACCACTGCAAACTGATAAATTTCAACGCCATAAATACACAATAACACTGAAACGAAAATCGGAATCCAGCGATTGTTAAAGGCTAAACGAAGAAAATACATCGGCCCACCATCATAACCACCGCGATCATTGGGTACGCGATGTTTTAGGCCCAGAAAAATTTCGGAATATTTGATAATCGTACCAATGAGAGCTGCTATCCATACCCAGAAAAGGGCTCCAGGACCCCCAATCTGAACTGCAGTGACAATCCCAACGATGTTCCCAATCCCAATCATACCCCCCACAGAGGCAAAAAAAGCCTTAAGAGGATGCATCCCCCTTGCATCAGTTGATTGTTTGGTCAAAAAATGGAAAAAAGTTTTGACGATTGAAGGAAATGCACGAATTTGAAAAAAACGCGCCTGAAACGTAAGGGTACAACCCACTAAAACAACTAAAAAGAAGCCAATGTAGCCCCAGATAAAGCTGTCGATGTTCGTTAAGTGTTCAAAAATAAAATTCATCATATTGTCTCCGTAAAGGGAAATAAATTAGTAAAATCTTACTCATAAAGAGAAAGCTGTCCCAAGCAAAAGGCTCGAATTGGACAATCATTGCCTAATTTAGTTGTGCTATGGCAAACACAGCTGTATCTAAGAGCTAAAAAAATAAAATTGGGGGTTATTTTCGTTTAGAACAAACGAAAGGGGGCTTGCGTTTCAACGATTCAGAGAGGAAAGACAAAGAATTTGAAAAAGAACAAACAGAATTATTTGTGCAAAGACTGTTGAGTTGATGACTCTGCAATCCCTCATAATTGGTACACATTGTGAACTCCTCATTACTAAGTTAAAATGTTTACTCAGATTATAGATCTTTAATAAGACTAAACCTATCTTTCATAATTTTATAAGATTTTCTTCTTTTAAGTCAATAGGAAATGTTTTGTAAACTGAGATTCGAGCAGGCACGTTCTGTCGCCGCATTCGCGGCTCGGTATGTTAATTGGATCTACCCCATGCTGACGCATGGGGTAGATCCAATTAACATATCGAGCCGCGAATGCGGCGACAGAAGTTAGGATGTACCCACTCCAAATTTCAGGTTTCGTAAAAATTGGGCTGATTTTCTTTTTTGCGCGCAAATCTGTTTTTCGCGCAATATTCAAACATAAAAGTTGCGCGCAAATGAGTTACGCAACATTTGAAATGAGATTAGCCGTTTTTATAACTCTAAATATAATGGGAAGTGTATTGGTCGATTAGTGCTCTGATCATTGTCTGGTAATGCGTGTGATGCTTTGCAGCCTCTTTCTTAAAGAAATCAATACTTGATTTCGTTAAAGATAAAGTGATTTTTGCTGTCTCCAGTTTTAAGACTAAATCCTTGGGTTTTGGTAAAAAATCATCAACTATCTTAATTTTTCCAATATGCTCGTCGGTATATTTATCTTTGCGCTTCTTCATAAATTTTCCTCCCTCTTCTCCAAAAGCCCGCGCCAAAAATGCGAATTATTTGATCTTTATAAATAAAGCGGACAGTCATAACTGCATGACCAACCTTGCCAAAACAATAATAACGCATTTCAGTAATTGAATGTTCAATATCCTCAGCGATAATGCGGTCTGGATCCAGAAACGCCTGCTGAGCCTCAAAAAATGAGATACCATGTTTTGCAATGTTTAAGTCATTCTTTCTATCATCCCATTCAAATATTGCTTTAGCCATATCTTCATTCTACTAAATATACATATTTTTGTCCATATATTTATACACATGATTTTCTGCTTCTGCACAAATTTCAAAACAAAAATTTACTTATCAGGGGCGGTCATTTCTTTATTCCAAGCATGTACAAGGCGTTAATTTTCTCATACGTTGCAGCCTTCAGCGTTTGGGACCCTTTTGATTCGCACAAGTACTTATAGTATTCTTTGGCCTTATCAAACTTTCCAAGTTCTGCAAATTTTATTGCTATTTTACTGAGCCAGTCATCGTCCATCCCAGGAAATTTAAGCTCATCAAAAACCAAATCGAAATCATTAATTAACATAAAAAACCTATCAGAATCTATAGCTGGATTTGAGAAAATAGAATCACGCACAAAATTCAATGCGATTACCACTTCCTCATGAGTTAATTTTGAACAGAGAGTACCTTCTGACCTAACAATGAACAGTACTAACTCATCAACATTATTAAACTCATTAATGAATATTGTAATTAACAATTTCATTTTTTCGATGGTTAAAGGTTTAATAAATGAAAATAGCACATTCAAATTGAACAACTCACGGCTTATCAAAGTAGCCAGGCATTTTCCGGTAGAGATTGATGGATCACTTTTTATGACATTTTCTATAAATTTTATATATAAAGGAAAATAAATGCGGTTACATTCGAAGTCACTAATGTTATCACTTGTAAATATCGAAATACATTTAATAAAAGCATTCAGACGCTTTTCAGGTGAATCAAACCCCAAAAGTAAATTAAAAATCTCTTCAAGCTGCGCCTGAAGTTCATGAACATTTGTTAGACTACCTGTCGTTCGGCTCGTTTGTTCCTCCTTTCTGAAGGCTCTTTCAAATTTAGCAAGAGCCTCATTAAATACTTTTAATTTAGAGCTACTAGACAATGGGGTCACTGCTTGTGCTTGAAGTTTTCTCAACAGCTCCTTAGTGCGTTTTATAAATAAATATCGCGACATTGTAGAAGTATGAGTTTCATGTGTTGGCGTTGACAAAAGAATAGAAGAGCCTATTTTTGTTGTTTCTTTTACAGTTCCCAAAGGCGCTGTGGGGTCCATTATCGAGGGATGCAAGTATGCTGAAGAGGAGGTTGATAGAGGCAAGTATGTTGACGCCGCTGTGGAAAAGAGAATGGAAGATCCAATTGCTGCAGTGCGATTTAACACTTCTAAATCTGAAGTACAACTCATGATACTGGTGTGCCGAGTTATCGTTAATCCAAATGCTTCCCACTGTTCTTTATTTAAATTCTTAACCTTTCCTTTGAGATGAACCAGCTCATTACGTAAATCAGCAAAGCAACAGCAGATTCTGTCTGCAAATGTTGGTCCCTTATCTCTATACAACTCTGGCTGGCGGCTAATAAGTTTAGATATTTCACCAACTAAATTACCTATCTCCAAACAACTGGCCTTTCCCTTTTCAGCAAACTCGTTCAATTTGGATAGGAGATGAGTTTGAAAATACCCATGGGGGTTAAAATCTTTGAAGTTTAGTTGGGGTGCAGAAGACGCCATAATACTTATATTCCTTTTTAAGTTAATAGAAATTAGATAGTAGTATAATTACATTCCAATTAAA
>Ga0207056_1029_pt1 | contig 31012 bp, 20 predicted proteins | sample Alteio_BWMinCont_58_FD_153289 | JGI IMG/M metagenome (GOLD analysis project Ga0207056, IMG submission 153289) | Enriched cells from forest soil in Barre Woods Harvard Forest LTER site, Petersham, Massachusetts, United States -... | ecosystem: Environmental > Terrestrial > Soil > Temperate forest >... | reverse complement strand
CTTGTCTGGTCCATATTGATATTACTTCCGAATGCGCCACTTCCTCCAATATTTATTACCGAAGTTGATGATGCAGTGAAACTGCTTGTTCCACTCAATGTTCCGTTTAGAGTTAGTGTATCTGAGGAAATATTTAATGCACCACTTGTAAATGTAAGAGCACCATTAATAGTATAACTCTGACTGAGTGCTACTCCTGAAGAATTATTTATTGTTAAATTATTTACAGTTTTTGTTGTTGGGTATGTTATAAATGTTCCCGTTACGGCACATCTGAATTCATAATTACCTGCATTGCTAAGTGAATCAAGTGTATTTACACTTGGCGTTGATCCTGGTATTCCTGTTGCAGTAGAAGTAATTAAAGTTCCTCCTGAATTAACATAGAATATATTGTGTCCGCCAAATCCTAAAGAGTTTTCATCAACAATTGTATATGCTTGCATATTTAATGTTCCACCACTTTTTACAGTAAATTTTGTCATAAATGCAAAACCTGTATAAAGAGAAAGTGCGATATTGGAATTCATTTGTACTACAGTTCCGCTTTCAACACTAAAATTCATATAAATATTGTTTGTTGGCGTAGTGTATGAAATCGTTTGAGGAATTGAAGTTGTTCCACTTCCATTAAAAGAAATTGTTGAATTATCAATATTCCCACTGGTTGTAGTCGTTCCTCCGGTAATTGTAAAATTCCCTTTTACATAAGTTGAGTTTATTCCTGAAGTTCCTTTATTTAAATCTAAGGTTCCTGAAGTCTGGCTGTAATTTCCATTTATTGTAAGGATATTTGTTGTTGAGTTATTTACATAAAATGTACCGCCATTATTTGTTAAATTATTTGCAATTGTCATTGAACCTCCCATTGTCCATGAACCACTTGCAATAATAATGTTGTAGTAATTACCACCGCTTGAAACTGTTGGAACAGGTATGGTACCAGTAGCTGTTGCAAATTGAACAGTACTGGTTCCAATTGTATAAATATTTGTTCCTGTTGTAAAGGTTCCGACTATAAAAATTGTTCCTGAACTGCTGAAAATTCTTGCTCCGCTTGATGATGATGTAATATTATTGTATGTAAATTCAGGAATGGTTTGTGCTGATGAGCCATTAAAATTTATTGTATTGTTGGTTGTTACAAAACTTCCGGAAGTAAATGTTGCGCCTGAAGGATCAAATATTGCTGATATATTTATTGTTCCCCCATTTATAAAAGTTACACTATTTGTTGTATGAGCACCTGAGACAGTAAGATTAGTATAATTTCCTGCAATAACTTTTTGAGCTCCGGTTCCGTTATACTGAACAGTAAAACTCCAGGTTATTCCTGATGTAACAGGTGTAGCATTGGTACTTTGAGTTTTTAATGTTCCCGTTCCGCTTGTTGACGAAATTGTTCCTGCTAAAGTATATGTTGCCATATCAAGTGTACAACCGTTATTAATGTTGAGCGCGCCATTCACAGTAAGATTACCTGTTAATGTTAAAGCATAATTGTTAGTACTTTGAATATATAATGTTCCGCTAACAGTTGTTGGAAAACTCGTTAATGAAATGTTTGAAGACTGAGAGGAACAATTCCAGGTAAGGTTATAAAAAGATTGTGACAATCCCGTTAAAGTAGTACCTGTAACACCAGTAATTAAGCATGTTGATCCGTTATTCCAAGTAAATGCAGGAACTGTTGTTCCATTCTGGTCATCATTTTGGTAAACTCCTCCGTTTCCCACATTTCCTGTAGCACCGGTTCCATAAGTAATAACACCGGTAACAGAATAAGAATATGTTCTTTGCAAAGTGCCGTTCACTACCAGATCAAAACCAGAACCTGAAGTGTTTCCATTATTAATTGTAAGAGTTCCACCAGCCTGAACGCTAACATATCCTCCACTATTAATAGTTAAATAAGGTAAAGTCATACTTGCAAAAAACATGGTTAGTGCTCCACCGCTTTCAACAATTACCTGAGCTCCTGTTCCTAAAACAGTCCATGATGTTGAAGGTCCCATGGTATCTCCATTTTGTACAACAAAAATATCACCTGAAGTAAAATTTAATGGTGCTGATCCTGTTCCATTTCTAAGAGTAGTCCAACTCCATATACCTTCCGGATGCCATGACCCGGATGAATAATAAGTGACACCAGAAGCAAAACCTGAAATTTGCAGAAACAATATTACAAATAACAGAATGTAATTTTTTTGAAATGGTTTAGCTCTAATAATATTTAAACAAAGTAATTTACGAAATAGATACTTTATTTTACCTATTAAGCTAACAAAACTAAATGAATCCTTTTTGTTCTGTTCAAATAAATATGAATTTTCCATATGTAGGTTATAATGCCCTACAAATCTATAAGAAATATTTGAAATAAATAGCTGTATAATAAAATTAATGGTAATTTTACATAAATGACCGGTTTTCTATCTTAATGGTATTTATTTTGTAATAAATGGTGTTCATATAATTATACATTAATTCATAAAGTCAATAATTTATGGCTACCAAACGGTTGTTAATAACTATATTTTATTCTCATCAGCAAAACTATAATACGAATTATCCGAAATAATTATATGATCAACCAAATGAATATCCAGCAAATTTGCGGCAATTTTTATTTTTTGAGTCAGCTTTTCATCTTCTGAGCTCGGTTTATTATTTCCTGAAGGATGATTATGGCAGAGAACTATTGATGAAGCAAGAAATTCCAATGCAATTTTAAAAATTATTTTTGTGTCGGCAACTGTTCCGCTTATGCCGCCTTCACTTATTTTTTTATATCCTAAAATTTTATTTGAGCGGTTTAAAAATAACACCCAGAATTCTTCAATTTTTAGATCAGCAAGCATCGGATAAAAGAAATGAAAACTGTCTTTGCTTGAGATGATCTGCTTTTTTTCGGTGATGCTTTCATCTTTTCGTCTCCTTCCCAATTCAAATGCGGCAATAATTGTAATTGCTTTTGCTTCACCGATTCCTTTTATTTTTTTCAGATCACTTACAGAAAGTTTTCCTAAAGCATTAAGGTTATTTTCGGTTAATGATAAAATTTTTTTGGCAAGGTCAACCGCTGATTCTTCTTTGGTTCCGGTTGAAATTAAAATGGCAATTAATTCGGCATCGCTTAAAGCGGTTCTTCCTTTTAATAAAAATTTTTCGCGAGGACGGTCATCTTCAGCCCATGATTTAATTGAAAGATAATTTGAGTTTGTTGCATCGGTCATAACTTGTATCATTTAAAAGAAACGAATTCAAAAATAATAATTTTTACGAAATATAAATTTGAATTACAAAGTTACATCTCTGACAATTTTTATCGGATTGAGTTTGTTAAGATTTAAAGTAAAAGTAATTTTCCGTACAATATGCTGGAAAGAGTTTTCGTATTGGTAATTTTGATAATTCAACAAATAATAATTTTCGAAATCATTTGAATTAAACAAAGGAAAATTTATCTCAAAAATATCTTCAAAAACAACTAATTTTATTCCTGCCACATATTGAAAAGTTGGCGTGTAGCTTGTTGTACCTGTTTGTGACGAAAAGCTGCTTGCGTTTATATAACCAAAATCGGCAAATAAACGAATTGGTATTGGTCCGGGAATTGTTGTTACAAAATTTGCACTTGCAACCCAGCTATTAGTAGATGCAATACTTACAGGCATAAGTAGATTGCCATCTTTTTCTAAGAGTTGGTAAGCAAATAATCCATTATACGCTGATCTGCCCATAAGTGCATGGTCAAATAAATAATCATATTGTCCATTATTTCCGCTTGATTTAAATTCATAAAAACCGGCATCGCCCGAAGGAATACTTTTATCAAACATTAAAAATGTTCCGGCAAAAAATCTGACATCAAGTTTCTTTTTCGGTTTGTCGTAATTAATAGATTGCTTGAACTCTGCAAAAAGTTTTACAGCATTTCCATTCTCATTTATATTTTGAATTGTTGCTGTAAATGAATTTTTATTGATCACTTTTTTGTTATTAATCGAATAACTTAATTCATCAATCCTTGAATTTGAAGGAATAGAATAAGCAGCATCGCTGTTGATATTTGCATTATAAAAAAGAAAAACTGAACGCAGTTGAATACTTTGATTGATTGACGAACGTTTATTTTTTTTATCCAAATCAAAACGAATGAACGGAGCAACTTTATTATAAGTTACCGGATTGATAAAATATTCATAAGCAAATCTTGCTGCATTCACTCCAAGATGAATCTGGTTGAAAATTCCGGTTGTTAAAAAATGTTTTTCAAAATTTGCATATCCAACCACGTCATTTGTCCCGAATGAATACATTGGTGTAATTACGAAATCAAATTTGCGTTGCGGGATCAAACCATCATAAAAAGCCATTCCCAACATTGTTTTGTTATACAGATTTGCTCCGATAATTGGCGAATAAAAAATTTGTGTCTTGTATGGATTTTCAATGTCGCCTAAAAATTTAAATTGAATGGGGTTTACAGTTTTAAAAATGCCGGCAGTTCTAATTGTGTTGTTTGAACGATAAACATCAAGTGTTGTTTCGTAAGCGTCAATTCTTAGTTTATCGCCAACCGGTTTATCAAACATAAAAGTTTTTTTACCGGTAAAACCTTCAAACCATTTTGTTGATATTACACTGTCTTTTATCATTGATGAAACAGTAAACGGTGAAGCAACAGATGATTTATTTTTTATTGTTATTTCATTTTTTTTAAGTGAAACAAATTTGTAATCCTGTTTAATTGTTGTGCTATAAATTTGATTGAACCAATCTAAATTCTTTCCGGTAAAACTTTTTGCATGATCAAAAAAATCATCCGGCAAAGGATGTTTGAATTTCCATTTTTGATAATATGCCTGCATCATCGCATCAAACAAACTGTCGCCAAGATAATCCTGAAGCATGTGAAACATCAGCGGAGCTTTACCATAAATAATGGTTCCGTAATTCATGTCTTCAAATTCGGGAGCAGGAATATTTACAGGCTGATCAATATTTTTTCTTGCAGTAAATAAATAACTCTGTTGCAAAAATCCGAATGGAGTTTCATCTATATTTATATTCAGGTGTTTGATATTAAATTTTATTCCGGAATGAATTGCCGGATTTTTTTTCTTGTATTCAAAACGTGTTTCATAATAATTGTTAAAACTTTCATCCATCCACGGAAAAATTCTTTCATTATTTGCCAGAATTCCATAAAACCAATTGTGCCCCACTTCATGAACAATCACTCCTTCACCTGCTGCATCCACATTTGTAATGGTCGGATATTCCATTCCGGCACCGGCTTTCAAAGGTGTTACCACAGCCGAAGCAACCGAGTAAGGATATTCGCCAACAAGGCGCGAATAAAATAAAACTGCCGAGTCAATCCATTTTACAGCATTTTGTGAAGGATCAACATGATATAAAAAGGTGTTTACTTTTTTTCCACTTTTTAGTATAACAGAACTTTCTTCTACCCAAAATCTTTTATCACAAAACCAGGCGAAATCGTGCACACTATCCTGAATGAACCTGAGTGTTTTAAATTCTTTTGATGATTCAAAAGTACGCATGTGTTTGTTTTTTTCGGATGGTGGTAATGATGACAGAGGAAATTTAATATTGGTCATTGATTTCAACCAAATTTTTTCATCTTCATTCTGAAGATTCCCGGTTGCTGCCACCACATAATTTTTCGGAACTGTTATGCTCACATCAAATTTTCCGAACTCGCTGTAAAATTCTCCTTCATCAAGATACGGAAAATAATTCCATCCGTTCACATCAAACACAGCCGGTTTAGGATACCATTGGGTTATGCAATACAATTGCCCTTCGTGTCCCATGCGTGAAAATACTTTTGGGATTTTTACCCTGAACGGAGTTGAAATCTGAATGGTTTGACCATGTTTCAAAGGTTCATTCAATTCAATTTTACAAATGTCAATGGTGTCGAGCAAATGCCAATTTACTTTTTCGCCATTTACTTTAAAATTGAGCGAATCAATTCTTCCTTTATCTTCATCCGGTGAAAAATAAAATTCGGTTGAACCATTTTCTAAATTCTGTTTTGCAAATTCTGTTTCAGTATTTCTATATCCGTTTGCCCAAAGGTGAAAATAAATGAAATTTATTTCGGACGGAGAATTATTTGTATAAGAAATTATTTCATTTGCCCTGAGAACATTAATTACGTCATCAAGTTTAACATTAATGATGTAATTAACTTTTTGTTGCCAATCGGATTGCCTTGTTATATATTTTTTTTGAGCAACCGAACAAAAAGACGTGCATGAAATAATAAAAACGAACAGAATTTTTTTCATTCTAAAAACTTGAGCAGGCAAAATAATAAAAACTGTTTGATTAGACCTCTTTCATAATTTATTCTTTTAAGCCCCCTAAACCCCGAAGGGGGAATGGTTAAATAAAAGCCGCCTCATTTTATTGAAGCGGATTTTTCTTTACACCTTCTCTAACTCTTCCTTGTTAGGAAGAGAATTTGATTTCGTTAACGGTATCGCAAGTCCTCCCTGGTCATGTTGTGCGAAGTCGAGACAAAGGGAGGATTTAGGCAGGTGTAAAAAAAGCCGCCTCATTTTACTGAAGCGGCTTTAATCAGAAACCAACTATAAACAAACAAAAAAGAGTTTCTTTTATTATGCCATAAATGCTTACACCACCATTTTGGCAATGGCAGGACACCAGATCAAATCTACTTCATCTCTGCCTTTGTAGGCTGCGGCAAACTGATAGCTGGTTCCGGGCGTTAATCCGTTAAGAGCTATGCTGTGCCCGTTGGCATGTTTTTGTTTCCAGTCGTTTGCATTGGCAGGAGCGTTGGCAGCAAGCGTGTAAGCAAACAAAGTTCCGTGGTGACTCACGTTTGGAACATCAATGTTCACAGTTACACTCCCGCTCACATCGTTTTGTTGCACCTGAAGTCCTGTTGGTACAGGCATCACTTGTGCAGAGGGTTTAAGAGCCAAAGGAATTCCACTTGATTGTAGTTTTGCCACATCGCCTCCCGCTTGAAGGTTTACCTGCAAAGCCAAAACGTGCAGGTCATCTGTCAAAACTTTTTTGGCAATATCTTTTAGTGTTACTGCCTGAACACCTCCCCGTGGCAACATCCGAAAGCCTGTTGTTAAAATCAGTGGAGTCATTTGTAACTTTGTCCAACGCATTGTTGGTAAATGTAAAATTAGCATTGCCTGTGCAATTGTGAACCACTGTTGCTGCTAATTCGCTAAGATTAGCTTCGGAGAAATGAATAAAATTTGTAATTACTTTTTGTGTTGTCATAATTTTAATTGTTTACATGAAATAATAAAAATGATATGTATTAAATTGAGTTGAATTTGAATCAAAACCTTTTGGATTTGAATCAAAACCTTTTGGATTTGAATCAAAACCTTTTGGATTTGGACTAAAACCTTTTGGATTTGAACCAAAACCTTTTGGATTTGAACCAAAACCTTTTGGATTTGAACCAAAACCTTTTGGATTTGAACCAAAACCTTTTGGATTTGGACTAAAACCTTTTGGATTTGAACCAAAACCTTTTGGATTTGAATCAAAACCTTTTGGATTTGAATCAAAACCTTTTGGATTTTTAATGTTACCAAATGCAAAATTTGGTAACCATGAAATGAAACGTGAAAATGTTTCCGGATAAAATAAATATTGTATATTATTAACTTGAATCTGTATCATAGCAATTGAGTAATTTCCTGCTGCAATCGTAAAAAATTATTTTTAAAAAAAAGATGATTTTCGTCAGGTGTTATATTTTAGTCGTAAGTAATAAGTCATAAGTAGAAAGTTGTGAGTAATTCTCTAAAGTTGACGACTAACATTAGTGCAAGATTTTGTAAAGTGTGTTTGTGTCAATTAGAGTTAAATAGCATTTATTGACCGCCATCATTTTTTTATAAAGAAAATTTCATAACATTTGTATATAAAATTATTTGTTATGAAAACTATAATAAAATATTTTTTCACATTAATAATACTTTCATCATTTAATGTAGTACTTAAAGCGCAAACATGGGTTGCCTTATCATCACCATCAACAGCACAAGATTTACTTGCTGTTTTTTTTCTGAATAAAGATACCGGATTTATTGGTGGAGGTAGTTCTACATCCGGCTTACTATTTAAAACGCAAAATGGCGGAAATACATGGACTTCAATTACAGTACCAACGGCATATCCAATTATGAAGATTTGCTTTTTAACAAATGATTCGGGTTATATTTGTACACAGAATACGCAACTTTATAAAACAACAAATGGTGGAAGTTCCTGGTCATACATCAGAAATTTCGGATATTATGGAACAAGCTTAGTTAATTCCCCACAGATATTTTTTCAAAACAGTTCAGTTGGTTTTATACGAGGAGCCAATTATATTTGGAGAACACTTAATGGTGGAACAAGTTGGGATAGCACCAACATTGCGCCTACTGGAAGTGCATTTTCAAATTGGTATGAAATAAATTTTATCTCACCCGCAATTGGTTATACTTCAAACATTCCAAGTAGTATTTGGAAAACAACAAACCAAGGTATATCGTGGTCGCTGAGTTCAACTCCAATTACTTGGTTTGCAGACCAGATATTTGATTTCAAATTCTTTAATACCAATTTAGGAATTGTAATTGGCGGTTCTCCCGGTTCCGGTTACATATTAAGGACAAATAATGGCGGTACTTCATGGACATCTCCAAGTTTTTCAGGTTCTTCCTATATTGGACCTGGAAATAAAATTTCGTTTACCTCAAATAATAAAGTATTTATATTTTTATCCGGGTATATTTACTCAAGCAATGATACCGGAAATACCTGGTCACAAATGACTGTTGGTCCTACTACAAGTTTTTTTGATTGGTTTATGGTAAATGATTCTATCGGATATGCGGTTGGAGGCAGTAGTATTTATAAAACATATCCAGGTGCATTATATGTTTCACCACCTACAACAGCCGCATCAACTTTTTTTATTGGTAATATCACCAATACTTCTATGCAATTAAATTGGACAAGTGGTAATGGTTCATCAAGAATTGTTGTTGCCTGTGCAGGAAGCAATACATTAATTAATCCTTCTTATGGTGTATCATATACAGCAAGTTCATTCGGTTCGGGCAGTCAAATAGGAACAGGAAATTATGTGGTGTATAACGGAACAGGAAATTCGTGCACCGTATCAGGTTTGAGTTTAAACACAGCATATTATTTCAGAGTTTACGAATATAACGGAACAGGAACAAATACAAATTATTTAACAAGTTCTTACGCAACCGGTGGTGCTATGACGTTGCCTGTAAAACTTATTTCGTTTACTGCTAAAGAAGAAAATAATGTTGTGAATTTGAATTGGCAAACCGCAAGTGAAATTAATAATGATTATTTTGAAATAGAGAGGTCGGAAGTTGGAAGTCAGAAGTTGGAAGATTGGAAAAGTATAGGATCAGTAAAAGGAAATGGAACGACAAATTCGGTTTCCAATTATCAATTCATTGATGCTTCGACTCCGCTCAGCATGACAACCCTATCAACTAATCAACCAATCAACATTTATTACCGATTAAAGCAAGTTGACTATGATGGTAATTTTGAATATTCAAAAGTTGTTTCTGTATTGTTGAATAAAACAAATAAGAATGAAATAATTATTTCACCAAATCCAACATCAAACAATTTGAACATTCAAACTACATTGAATGAAAATTATACCGCACAATTATTTGATATAACAGGTAAACTTGTTTATCAAAATTCATTCATTCAAAATTTAACATTCAACATTTACAATTACCAACAGGGAATTTATTTTCTAATTGTAACAGATGAAAATAACAACAGGGTAGCAACAAAGAAAGTAGCGGTGATGAGGTAGGAAATTAAGAATTGAAAACCTAAGTTCAATTGAGGTTTTTTGTACTGTATTAAAAGCGAATCAATGGACGATTACTTTTTCAAATCCGGAGAAACAAAACTTTTCTTAACGATCTTTCTTTTTCTTTCAACAATAAGATAAGAGAGGAACATTCCGTCAATACTGCGGTTAACTTCAAGTTCAAAATTATTTTTTGCAAGTTTGTATTTATCACCAAGAACATTTTCATCCATCGTGATAATATATTTTCCGTAAGGCAAATAAAATTCAAAGTTTCCTTCAAAATCAGTAAGTGTGCTAAATGATTTGTCGCCATTGGAAGTAATTTTTATTCGTGAAAGGTCAAAGGGAGTAGTTGCATCCGCTCTTATTGATTCACGGTCAATTCCAACTTTTCCTTTTATTTTCACACCGCGAACAAAAGGAACATAAACGGTGCGGTCTTTATTTACCAAAACACTGTCGTTCATATTTGCAAACCAGGTCTCGCTTGCGTCAAGGCTTTTAGCAAAAATATACGATAATCCGGCTTGAAAGTTTCTCATTTTGGCTTCACCGTTTTCATTTGTTATCACTTCATAATTACCCATTGAAATAACAATGTTTTCTACAGGTTGTTCATTCTTATCTTTCTTTCCGTTTCCGTTCAGATCATAAAATGCTTCAAATTCAACATCAAAAAATTTCTTTTTTACAAAAGGTATCGGCACTCCGAAATCTTTCCGAATTCCTAAACCGATATAGGTATTTTGATTTACGTATGTAGTTGTGTTATCACCTACAAGTTGAGAGTTTGAGAAATTATATACGTTACCGGAAGTAAGGTTATAATTATAATTTATTTTAAATCTCCAACCGTCATTTGTATAATAATAAAGTTCAGGAAGGATGCTTACACTATTCTGGTTATAAACATTATTGTAATAATAATTAATTCCTGATTGCAACACAAAATGAGTATTTTTAAATATGTATTGATGTTGCAGAGAGCCGGAAAATGTTTGTGGTGTAACCGGGTTGTAGGTTGTTAATATTGTGCCGGGGGTATTTACCGGCATCATTGTGTAGCGTGCGTTTAATGAAATTGTTCTGTAATAAATAATTCCGCTCCACTGAATAAAGAAACGGTCTTCAGTTAAAACCGAATTGAACGGTTTATTATAACCGCTCTGCACTGTAGTTGAAATTCTTGTGTTTTCTTTTACATCATAAATACTGTAACTAAAACCTAATCCCCGTGAGTAATAAGAATTGATAGTGTAGTTAAAAGTATTATAAAATGCCTGTGGCTGAAAAGAGGTATTTCCTTTATTAATATTTAATGAGAGTAAATTGTTTTGAGTAAAATTTTCTATCGGCTTGGTTACAGAAAAATAATTTATGTCGTTGTAACCGTTTACCAACACAATGCTCATTTTAGAATTTATAATATAACGGGTGCTTTGATTATAATATGTTCGTTCAATATTACTGTTCGAATAATCTTTTGTATTTTTTCCAAAACTTTGCGTAGTGCTAAGTTTGTTGTTGAAGAAACCTCCATTATAGGTAATGGAACCGTAGGCTCCCGTTTTAGTATTTGTTGGTGAAAAGCTTTCAGAATTGGTAACGGTTGTTGAGTAATTAAAAAATATGGATTGATATTTATAAATATTAAAACCGACCCTTGCATTGTAAGCATCAGTTATGGTTTTCAAATAACTGTTTTCACTTCTGCCATATTCAAGATTCAAGGTATTACTTTTAAAATATTTCAGTTCATAATTTAATCCATAAGCATACGCGTTTGTACTTCCGGTAACACCGGTATTATTTATATAAAAAGCCCCGATCTTTTGTTGAGTTGTTAAATAATAATCAGATTTAAGTCCGCGCCCGTATCCTTGAATACCCATCATTCCTCCATTTATATATCCGGTTTGAACGCTTCCTTTGTTATAGTAATAACCGAGATAATACACACTGTTCGCCAATAAATTATCAGTAGTGTTGTTACTTGTGCTTGCTGTTGTTTGAAAATTATAAATTAACATTTTATCCTGTGCAATTTGTCCAACTCCATGAATATTTAAAGTTGTAAAAGTGATGTCATTAAAAATGTTATTTACGTTAAGATCAACAATTAAAGGTAAACTTGCCGAACTGAAAGGATTGACTGTTTTGTCACTTGACAATCTTGTAAAGGATACTTTTTGTCCTGATTTAAATCCACTGGCACCGCCAAGGTTTGGTTCGGAACTGTTTACTAATAAAGAATAGGTTTTTTCTTCATTAATATTTTCAGGTTTATGATTTTCGATATCAATTCTATTGTAATTTCTTGTTCCCTGAAGATATTTGAAATTAAAGGTAAATGTAGTATCCTCAAATGGTTTTAAATTAAAATTAAAAGTCGGATTTTTCATTGGTCTGTCACTCGAATCTGAGAGAATTGAATACAAACTTGTATTTGTTAATGTAAGTGAAATTGGCTGACTTTCAGTTCCGGTATTTAAAAGATTCACTTTAAAATTTGTGAGGTTAGAATTGTTTTTAAAATATCTTTTTGACGATGGTTCAATATTTAACACCCAACTTGTTTTCTTTTCAGTCAATGCCCAAAAAAAAGTATTCGATAATTGTATATCTTCTTCAGAAATAACATAAACTGAAATCATAAAACGTGTGTTACCCAGAAATTGTGTTGTGGGCATAATTCTTACCGGTAAAAAAATGGAATCACCGGCATCAAGTTCATAAAAAATATTTGAATGAAACAATGATTTCCATCCATTTGGAAAATCAAGTGTTGCACGAAACTTTGATTTATTTGAAGTATTGTTGGTAATCTTTAAAACATTCGTTACAATTTCACCTTGTTGAAGTTTAATTTCTTTTGTTACAAATTCAGTATTTATTGAATTGGGAATAATTTTGTTTTGAATATTATTTAATGTTGAGTCATTGGCATTTTGAGCTGATGCAAAATATGCTGTCATAAACAGAAACGAAATCAATATGGTTATGTTTCCGTACTTCATTTATAATGTTTCAGTAAGTAAATATTTTAATCGCAATTGATAAATACCACTTTTTAAACTTAATCCGGGCAATACCCGATAATCAATATCAAAAGTATATTCGTCATAGTTTTTAGTATAATTTCCCGGACCATTCACATTTGTAATACATGATCCTGCCGGTATCGTTATGCCTGTATTTTGTATTAATATAATTGGAGTACCGGGAACCGGATTGGCACTAAAAAAAGAATTTCCTGTAATTGAAGTGTTGCAATGGTTTTTAACTCTTATTTGAAGCTGGTTGATTTTTGGTTTTGAACCAGACATGGTATATGGAGTTAATATTTCCCATTCATCCTGAACAGGAGCGTTGTTATTATCAATATAAATAACAAGATTCCACCTACAGTTTGGATTATTCGTGATGCTGTTATCAACCGTAACTTTTAGTTGACTTACACCATTCTGAGTAATTCCTCCCAAATACTTTCCAAAAGAATCGAATGTATAATCTACGTTCCCCGAACTGCTCAGCATTAATGTAACTTGGTCACAAAACTGAGCTGTTGTTACTTTGTAAAGTAGGATGAATCCTATAATTAATATGTGTTTTGCTTTTTTCAACTTTCGTGTGCCGTAAAAAACTTTTTGTTATTTGAAAAAAGCCGGAATTGAACAATTCAATTCCGGCTAAGGGGTAATGGTAATGGTATTTTTTATTGATCTTCTAACAAGATGTACTGTACATTCATGGTGTAAACACCAGGTTGAGCATAAGATCCAGCAGCATTTGCAGTTACCAGATCTTGAGCAGTTGCACCGTCAGCACTATGAGCCATCGGGAAAATTGCAGGTAATCCTGGAAGAATACGATAATCTATTGAATAATAGTAATCGCTTGTTAATCCACCGGCAGTTAAATAACTTCCACCTGCAACACCATCTTTACCAGTACCTGTTGTTCCGGCATGTCCGGCAATGTACTTGTCTTTAATAGTGGGAGGAGTACCTGCACTTGCTGGGTCAACATACAAGCTATTTGATCCTGAAGGACTTGCTACAGGAGGAAACACTGCACTGTAATCTTTAAAAGTTCCGGTTGCCGCAGAAGCGTTGTTGTTCGCTTGTCCCTGACGAAGTTCAACTAAACTTAATGGAAGCTTGTTGGTTGCTCCACCAGAACCACCGGTTCCGTATTTAATTTGTTGATCCCAAAAACCGGCACCTACGTTACCATTTGAAATACCGATAGCGTAAAGATCCCAGTTTACTGTGGAACTAACTTTTAGAACTGTAGCAGCATATTTAGTAATACCTGCATAATACTTGTTGATGTCATCGAACACAAAATCAAGTTGTGAAGGAGTTGACATGTTAAGTTGAAGAATAGGTTGTAAATCCATTGTGATGGTTACATCTTTTTCGTCTTTCAGCTGTGCTGAGGCAATTGTGACCATCCCGGCCAGAACTGCTAATGTAATGATACATTTTTTCATGTGATACTAAGGTTTAATTCGAGGACGAAGGTAGTGTATGGAATCACAATTCCAAAAATGAATAGCTGTATTTACTAAATAAATAGCTATTTTTAGCTATAAATGGTATGTATTTTAAAAAATATTGGTGTGAATTTCAACTATTTAGGCAAAATATTGTAAAAATTTGCTATTTATACAGTATTACTTCCATTAATACTTAATTATTCTATCTTAAATTCTAATTCTGCTGCTTCGACAATTTCTTTACTTCCATAATCTAATACTCCAACTGCCGAATATTTACCTTTTTCAAGTTTTTCAGGTAAACCAAACAAATAGTTCCTTGTATATCCTGGAAGTATTGTAAATCGTTTTACTAAAAGGCGTTGCGTTTTTCCGGTATTTGTGTTAGTTAGTTCAACATATGCTGTGCAAAGTGCAATTCCATCTCCTGAGTTGACAAGCGTTAACTCGATATTTTTTGATTTGCTGTCTGAACCACTTTGAATGACAAAGTTTTTTATTTCAACTTTTTTATTTGCCACATTTGGTGGATTCTGGTATATCCAAACTCCAAATGCAAATACTGGTGTAATACCAAATGCAATTTTTTGCTCACTTGCTTCAGTTTCAAGTGCTTTTCTTTCTTTAGCTTCTTCAACCCAAAGTACGCTCCAAGCTGCTCTGTTTGCAGCATCACTATCCGGTAAATTCAGATTTATTTTTACTTTTTGTGCCATGCCCGGCTTAATCTCAAAAAAGGTTGGAGAAATATTCAACCATTTGCCAAGAGAATGTTCGCTGCTCCCGGATACCATAAAAGTTGATCGACCAGATTTATCCATATCGAAATCTTTCACGGAAATCTTAAATGATCGTTTCGTTTTAGTTTCATTTGTAACAACAACTTCATAGCTTTTGCTTTCTCCCGGCTTTACATTGAATGTTAAATGCGAGGGTGAAACAGCAACTCCTATGTCTTTTAATGTTGTGTCTGAAGGATCAGTCTGCGCTATACCTGATAAGGAATATTGCAAAAAGAATAATAAAATAAAAATAGATAACAGGTTTTTCATATTAAATTTTTGTATTCACAATATTAGCCTTACAAATTCTTTTTAACATTTAGTAAATAGTAATTTTATCCGCAACTATTGTATCCTATTGTCTTATTTAGATTACACTGAACTGTATTTATTTTTCAACACCTGTGAACTGAAAAAAAACGAATCATTGTTTATCTGGTTATATTTGTTACGTCTAATTTATGAATTATGGAAGGAGAAGATTTTTTGGATAAAGAAGTGCTGTCGATGGTGGAACGGTACGAGAAAATGGTAAGAAACAAAACAAATGAATATTTCGACTCAGAAACAATTGATACGATTGCGGAATATTATCTCGAAAAGAATTTACCTAAAAAAGCATTAACAGCAATTGAATACGGTGAGACATTAAATACTCATTATTTCGGATTTAAATTAAAGAAGGCTGAAATATTTCTTGAACTTGAAAAATACAGAAGTGCATTATTAGAACTTGAAAAAGCTGAATTGTACGAACCTTTCAATACTGAATTATTTTTACTAAAAGGTGAAACATGGATTTGCTTAAATAATTATGGTGAAGCTGAACTCAGTTTTGAAAATGCCTTAAGTCATTCTGACGAACGAATTGACACATTGTTTGAAATCGCATTTATTTATGAAGATAAAGCAATGTATGAAAAAGCAATTTTTTATTTTGAACTGATCATTTCCGAACAACCTGATGCCGAACAAGCGTATTATGAACTCACCAATTGTTTTGATGTGTTGTTGCAATACGATAAGTCTCTTGAAACTTGCCAGAAATTAATTGATATTGATCCTTATTCTGCCGGAGCATGGTACAATCTCGGAATTACATATTGCAAAACAGGTTTATATGAGGATGCCATCGAAGCTTTTGATTATTGTCTTACGGTTGATGAGGATTTTGTTGTTGCAAGATTTAACAAAGCCAATTGTCTTGTAGAACTTGAAAAACTTACTGAAGCAATTATTGAATACAACATTACTATCGAACGCGATGGAGTGGATGCGATCACTTATTGCAATATTGCCGGATGTTACGAACGTCTTGGAGAAAATGAAAACGCCAGAGAATATTACAAGAAAGCTTCAAGTGTTAATCCGAATGTTGCTGAAGCCTGGTTTGGAATGGGAATTACTTACGAAAAAGAAGGCAAAAATAAAGAAGCATTACAGTTTTTCAAAAGAGCAACTTTTCTTGAACCCGATAACGGAGAGTTTTTATTATATCTTGCCGAGACGGAATATAAATTGGGAAAAATAGAAGAGGCAATTGAGATTTATTTAAAGTTGACGGAAATTGATCCAACCATTCGCGAAGCATGGCTTGATTGGTCTTTTATCCGTTACAATTTGAAAGATATTGATGGTGCAACTGAATTGATGACCGAAGCTTTAAAAGTGGAGCCCGATTGTCATTTCTTTCATTACAGAATAGCAAATTATTTGTTTGCAAATGGAAATAACAAAGAGGCAACACATCATCTTGAAACCGCGTTGATCTTATGTTTTGAAGATTATTATTTATTGTTTGAAGTGATGCCCGAATTGATGAAAAACACTGAAGTAATGCAACTCATTGAACTTTACCGAAAGTAAAGTTATTCTTGCAGTGAATTACAATACCGGATGACTTCTTTTAATTTAAAAAATATTCCCTCGCGTCTCTCCAAACCACGAACTAACGGTTTAACAATGGTTATGGATAAAGGGTTGGGCATTGCGGAAACTGAAAATTTTTTATCCGTGTGCAGCGATTACACCGATCTTGTTAAACTTGGCTTCGGCACTTCAATTGTCACCCAAAGAATCCTTTCAGAAAAAATAAAATTATATAAATCTCATGATATTAAAGTCTTTTTTGGCGGAACATTATTTGAAGCATTTATTATCAGAAACCAGTTTGACGATTATGTAAAATTACTTGAACAATATCAATTGGAATGTGTTGAAGTATCAGATGGCTCCATTACTTTACCGCACGAAAAGAAATGTGAATATATTGAAATGCTAAGCAAGAAGTTTACTGTGCTGAGTGAAGTTGGAAGCAAAGATGCCAAAAAACATTTTCCTCCCCGTACATGGATTCAGTTGATGAAAAAAGAATTGTCAGCCGGTGCCTGGAAAGTAATTGCCGAAGCGCGTGAATCAGGAACTGTGGGCATCTACGATTCGAATGGAGAAATTCATAACAGGCTTGTTCATAAAATTCATTCAAAGATCGACAGCGATAAAATTATTTGGGAAGCACCTCTTAAAACACAACAAACTTATTTTATCACACTTGAAGGAGCGAATGTGAATCTCGGTAATATCGCACCAAATGATGTAATTCCACTTGAAACATTGCGGCTCGGACTTAGAAGCGATACTTTTCATTTGTTTCTTAATACAGAAAATAATTAAATAAACTTTATGTCACTACAGGAAAAAATAAATGCAGATATAATGACTGCAATGAAAGCCAGAGATGAAGCATCACTTCGTGCATTACGCGCGCTCAAATCGGCATTGCTCTTGGCAGCCACTGCCGAAGGTGCAGGCGATAAAATAACAGACGAACAATCTGTAAAGATTTTTCAGAAACTTGCAAAGCAACGCAAGGAATCAATGGAAATATTTTCGAAGAACGGACGTGAAGAACTTGCCTTGAAAGAAAAAGAAGAACTTGATGTGATCGAAAAATATCTTCCAAAACAAATGAGTGAAGATGAAATAAAAACTGAATTGAAAAAAGTTATTACAGAAAGCGGAGCCACATCTGCTGCCGATTTTGGCAAAGTAATGCCACTTGCAATGAAAGCACTGGCAGGAAAAGCCGATGGCAAAATTATTTCTGCTTTGCTGAAAGAATTGCTTGGTTAGATATAGTGAATTCTACCTCAAGAAGACATTAAACCCAATACCGGTAAGGGTTTAAAAGCATTTACTTCTCTGCTTTTTACTTTTATTTTAGCTGAAAAAGCGGTCACTTTTGATTCATCCGCGACCACTTTTGATTCATCTTCGACCACTTTTGTTTCATCTTCGACCGCTTTTGATTCATCCGCGACCACTTTTGGTTCATCTTCGACCACTTTTGGTTCATCCGCGACCACTTTTGATTCATCTTCGACCACTTTTGTTTCATCTTCGACCGCTTTTGATTCATCCGCGACCACTTTTGGATCATCCGCGACCACTTTTGATTCATCTTCGACCGCTTTTGATTCATCAGTAAATACTTTTGAGATGAAAGTTTTTACTTTTCATCCATCCGTAAATACTTTTGAGACGAAAGCTTTTACTTTTCATTCATCAGTAAATGCTTTTGAGGCAAAAGCTTTTACTTTTGATTCATCCGTAAATACTTTTGAACGGAAAGCTTTTACTTTTCATCCATCCGTAAATACTTTTGAGATGAAAGCTTTTACTTTTCTTTCATTTGTAAATGCTTTTCATTCATCCGCAACCGCAATGTATGACTCCGTAGGAGTCAAATATTAATAGCAAATAACAACCTATAAACATGCGACCACAAAGTGGTCGAACATTTTTATTTTTAAACCGTTCTCGCAAACCTGTGGTCTGTGAGTTATATTTACACACTGACGGCACGTCCGCGTGAACGGAGAACTGAAATCGGAGCACATTAAATCGTCCGATTTTTTGCAATACTTTTTTCTAAAAAAAGTATGAAAAGAAAAAAAGAAAGCTAATGAAGATAGGGTAATTTATTTTTTCCATTATTACTTTTTGCTTCTCCAAAAAGTAACGCAAAAAAGAGCCCACGAAATCCAACCGGAAGCTTTCAATTGTCGCCAAAGCCTTCGCCACATGGCTTTGAAACTTCCGGTTCGCACATTTCGTGGACACCAGCCGCACACATTCGTTATCAATGAGACGAAAGCTTTTACTTTTCTTTCATTTGTAAATGCTTTTGAGCAGAATGGTAAGAAATTTAATTACATTTTTATTCCAATCCGTCCGGTGTAATCAATGCGGTTCAACAACATTTGGATTTTGTTTTCTTCAAAATACTGATCTACAGCTTCACGTGCTCCTTTCCAGTGACCGTAATCGTCAATAATAAGAACTCCGCCTTTTACAAGTTTTGGAAAAAGATATTTCAACTCGTGGTAAGTTGATTCATACCAATCAGTATCAAGCCTGAGAATGGAAATATTATCAGGCAAGGTTTGCGGAATGGTCTCTTCCACTTTTCCTTTCACGTAAATAACTTTTTCGGACGGATAACCTGTTGAAGCAATATTTTTTTTCACATCATCAAGCGGAGCATAACACCACATCATATCTTCCTTTGTTTTCTCCGATTGAATTAAAAGTTGTCTGGCATTTTTACCGGAAAGATCAGCATCTTTTTCTGTTGGTTCGCTCATTCCTTCAAAAGTATCGTACAAATAAATTTTTCTTTTCAGGTTGTTCAGATTTTTTAAAGTAATCAATGCACACATGGTGCTGCCACCCCGCCATACTCCACATTCAACTATGTCGCCTTCAATATTATTTTTTGAAACATATTCAGTACTTTTATACAAAGAATACAAACGCTCTTCGGATGTCATGGTAAACGGTTTGCAATGATTAAGAATTGCTGAAAACTCATTTTCAAAGTCAGGAAACGAAGTGATTTGTTTGCTGATCTTTGTTAATTGCAGATCGAAATTTTTAAGTATCTTATTTATCATTTTTTGAATACCTGTAAATAGCTGCCAAATGTTTTGGATTAAATGCGCTCAAAAATAAACGAATATTTAATGCCGGTTTGTAAATTAATAAAACTGCCAGCAAGCCAATATAATAAGTTATTACAACCGACCATGCTGCACCTGTTATACCGAATCGCGGAATCAAATTGATGTGTAAAAAAAAACAACACACCAAAGATATCACTTGCAGAAAAATTATCATTCGTTGTTTGTTTTCTGCAAGCATCCATACTCCCCAGGCGGTGCTGAAAAACACCGGAAGGGTTGTCCAGATATGAATTCTGAAAATTCCGGGTGCCATTTCATATCCTTTGCGGTACATGAAAGCAATTACCCAATCGCCAAAAATTGTTCCCCCGATGGAAATAATTATTGCCGACCAAATAAGCAATGAATACAATTGTGTGAGACGTTTATACTGCAACTCTTTGTTATTTTTTGCATTCACAATTCCCGGGAAAACAGCAGCACAAATGGCAACCGGAATAAAATAAGATGCTTCACTCATCCTTATTGCAGCCGCATAATTGCCCAAATAATTCAAGTCGTAAATAAAACGCTTTATTAATATCTGATCCATTTTCTGATAAACCATCATCATCAATCCTGAAACAACAATGGGCCAACAATGGCTTAGTAATTCTCTGACTTCAATAAAAGAAAAATTCCATGCAAAAGGATTTTCTCCTTTGCGTTTAAAAAAGATGTATTGGTTGATGGCAGTGATTGAAGCTTCAAACAAAACCATGGAAGCAAAATATTCGATGGGTGCTTTTATGTATATGAAAAATATTTTTACCATTGAAGAAATAAGCAATGTTATCACCTGATTAATGGCAGTATATTTTCCCTGCACTATTGATTGAAAATAAAAATCAATGACGGAAAATGATTGAAGGATAATGGACAAGCTTACCAAAAAAACAATAAATGTTTGCTGGTGGTTATCACGGATGAAAGAATAAAATGTAGCAGCAATTACAACAATGATTGAACCGGAAAGCCGCATTAAGAAAGTTGTGCCGAGAATGGTTTGTTTTTTATCGTTCCTCGTTATCAGTTCGCGTACCACCAAACTGTCAAGTCCGAGCGTAGAAAAAATAGTAAAGATAGCAACAACATTTAATGCGTAACTGATAAGACCGAACTGTGCCGGACCAAGATAACGTGCTACAAGAACACCGACAAGGATGCCTGAAATGATCCTTGAAACTTTCTCAAGGATACTCCACAAGGTATTAGAAATATATTTTTTTGATGAAGCGGTTTGGCTCATTTAATACTTTTAATACAACGATAATATAAAAATCATTGTTAATTCAAGTGCAATTATATACATTAGCACTTTAATTGTCAGTGAACATTTAAATTAACGAGTATATTTATGAAAAAATTATTCTTTCTGTGCCTTACATTAGTATTTGGAGTTACAATTATTCGTGCTCAATTTACTTCGTCTTCTTTTGCTACACCCGTTAGCTTAGTTTCCGGTTCAGGCTCTGCTTCTAATCCTCAAGGTGTGGTTACTCCAGATTTAGATGGTGACGGTAAACCTGATATTGTTGTTACTAATTATGGCAACAATACAATTTCTGTTTTCAGAAATATTTTTTCGACTGGAACATTTAGTTCATCATCTGTTGCTACAAAAGTTGATTACACATGTCCAATTGTAAATTTAATATCTTCAGGAGACATAGATGGTGACGGTCATCCCGATTTAGCAATTCCCTCATATAATTCATCAAGCACACTTTTTTCATTATTCAGAGATTCTTCAACGATTGGTACAATTAATTTAGCAGCAATAACTAATTTGAATGCTAATTACGAACCGGCTTATATTGCTATTGGAGACATTGATGGTGATGGGAAAAATGATCTTGTTGTTACCAATTATTATACTGGCAATGTTTCAATATTTAGAAATACCGGAACAGCAGGTACATTTAGTTTTGCAGCAAAAGTTGATATTTCAGCAGGCAGTGGACCTTCAACAGTTGCTATAGCAGATTTAGATGGTGATGGGAAAAATGATATTGTTGTTACAAATTATACTTCATATACAATTACCGTTTACAGAAATACAAATTCAAGTGGAAGTATTTCTTCATCACTTTTTTCTGCATCATCTTATTCAACTCCTTATTATCCTAACTTTATAAAAATTGACGATATTGATGGGGATGGGAAAAAAGATATTCTGACTTCAAATTATGGTAGTAATAACATTTCAATTTTTAGAAATACATCAACCGTTGGCACAATTAGTCTTGCAACACGTTTGGATTATGCAACAGGTTCAGGAACATCTTGCACACAAGGCTCTGCAATTGTAGATTTAGATGGAGATGGTAAAAAAGATATTGCGGTTGTTAACAGATGTAACAATACCTTTTCTGTTTTTCAAAATCAATCAACACCAGGAACCATATCTTTAGCAACACAGGTAACTTATTCAACTGGCAACTCTCCTTGTGATTTATCTTTTGCAGATTTTAACGGAGATGGTAAGCAAGATATTATTTTGACAAATAACGTAAGCACTAATACTGTTTATGTTTATATCAATCAAGGAACTATAGCCACAGCCCCAACAACCGGACCAAGCAATATGAGTTTTAGTGGTATTAACAACACCAGTATGACAGTGAACTTCACCAAAGGAAACGGTTCGCGAAGAATTGTTTTGTGTAAAGCAGCATCTGCCGTCAGTGCCGCACCTGTTACCGGAACACCTTACACTGCTAATGCTGTTTTCGGAAGCGGCTCACAAATAGGTACAGGAAATTATGTTGTCTATAGCGACACCGGTTCTTCATTTACGCTAACCGGATTGACTGCAAATACAACTTATTATTTTGCCGTGTTTGAATACAATGGTATTGCAGGTTTTGCAAATTATCTGACAACCGCATTTTCTTACCTTACCGGAAGTCAAGCTACCACTAACACCATTTATTATTATTCAAAATCAACAGGAAACTTAAATTCTCTCAGCACCTGGGGAACAAACGTTGACGGTACAGGAACAGCTCCCTCAAGTTTCAGTTCGGGAAATTCTTATTATTTTGTTTTCAATAATTTTTCTCCGACTGTTTCCGCTAACATGACCATCACCGGAGGCAACACCGCTTTTGTGGTTGGTGATGGGGTGAATACTTATAACCTTACCATTCCTGCAGGGATTTCAATCACAACCGATACTTTTATTCTGAAGAAATTCTCGGCAGTTACAATCAACGGAAGTTTGAATGGTGCTATAAATATTTTTGAAGACACCACAACTGCACAATTCTTGTCATCAGCAGCACAAAATATTCCTACCGCGAATTATTATAATCTCATTGTCGGTTCTTCTGTAAAAACATTGAACAACGGAAATGTAGTGGCACGAAATTCATTGACATTAATGTCATCGGTAAATGTAAACAATTATGTGTTGATGCTCGGAACTTCCACTTCACAACTCGGTACATTGAATTATGTGGGAGGAACCATTTACGGTGGCACTATGTTCAGATGGTTTGCCGCTTCCACCAATTCGGGAAGTTCAGGATTGTTCCCGATAGGCACAGCAAGTGCCTACCGTCCCGCACAAATAAATTTTACAACAGCACCCACAACAGGCGGTTCGCTGGCTGCATCTTTTCAGGCTACCGTTCCAAACAATTCAGGATTACCGCTGGTAGATTATTTAACATCACCCATTGTCACCATCAACAAGGCTGCCAACAGCGGAACATGGATGCTTACTCCGGGAACACTGAGTGGAGGATCATTCACCGCCTCTTTAACCGCAACAGGATTTTACGGGGTAACCAATGACACTGCCCTTCGCCTCATCCGCAGAAGCAACAGTTCGCAGGCATGGACGCTCACGGGCACGGCACAATTGGGAACAGGAACAAATGCTTCTCCCGTGGTAAGCCGCACAGGAATGAATCTCTTTGGTGAATTTGGCATTGGCGGTGATTCGGGAACAAATGCCTTGCCGATAAAATTAATTATTCTCACGGTTCAGCAGATGAACAATGATGCCTACCTTTCGTGGCAAACCGCACAGGAAATCAACAGCGATCATTTTGTTGTATTGCGTTCTACTGATAACAAGAACCGGGAAGCGATCGGAAAAGTAAAATCAATAGGAAATTCAAATGAAATACAATCGTATTCATTTGATAATTCATTAAAAGATCTGATCGCTCAAAATACAAAATCGGTTTATTACCAATTACAGCAGGTTGACAAAGATGGTATGGTAACAAATTCAAACATCATCGCACTTAATTTAAAACAACTGCAAAATCCGGTTCTCTTGTATCCGTTGCCGTTAAAAGATATATTGAATGCAACAACCAACAATGGAGAAATAATAAACACGGTTTCAGTATTTGATTTGAGCGGAAGAGAAATTATTTCTGCATCCTCTTCCAACATTGATGTTTCGGCAATTGCACAGGGAATGTACATTGCCAAAGTTGCAACCGATAAAGAGGTGTATTTTATTAAAATTACGAAGTAATACTAACCGCCACAGATTCACAGATTTTAATTTAGATAAACCAATCATTGAACCTGCCACACCGTAGGCTGGTCTGTGGCATTTTTTAGTCCCTTTGAAAATGTAATTATATCGCTCCGATGGAGCTTGCAATATTGCTAAATGATTTTGCTATTAATATTAAGCCACACTGTGGCAAAAGCTTCGTAGAAGCGAAATATTAATAGTAAAAAAGAAACGCAAAACACAAAAGCCCTGAAAGGGCGACATATAAAAGAAAAATTATTCCGAACCGGGGTTAACCCCATGTTCGCGCTAACGTCTATGCCAGCTATTGGGAAGGAGTGTTAGTGCGAAATAAATTGCAGGATGTTTTAATCTTACAGGTTAACTTAAGCAGGCGATGAAAGCCGCAAAAGATTTTGCAGGGCGATAAGGTTTTGGAATTCTAAATTTGACACTAACACTGCAGCCCACAAGCACATGCTGATGTTAGTCAACTTTCGGGGTAGCTTACAGACAGATTCCTCTCCCGCTAAAACGCGGTATCGGAATGACACATTTTTCAGAGAATAAGGGCGTGCCTCGCGCGCCCCGAATAGCTCACCGTAAACTGTCATTCCGAACGAAGTGAGGAATCTGTCAAAAAAATTTAGGGATTGTTCATGCAATAAAATAAATTGTAGTTTGAGAAACACAAATCTATTTTCTGCTTCAGTCAGATAAAATATTTTCAATTCTCTTAAACTTTCCCTTTCAAATTGCTTCATAAAGGAATTACGTTAATTCTTTTGCATAATAGGTTTACATAAAAATAACAAATCTGTTTGTCAACAATTATGCAAATATTTGTTAACATTGTCATCTAATAATTTTACCCAATTGATTATGAGAATTAGATATTTATTAATTCTGTTTCTAACCCTTACTATTAAAGTTTCTGAAGCACAGATCACTGGTTCATCTTTTGCTGCAAATGTTGATTTTTCTACAGGAACAGGTACAACAACTCCAGCCAGACTTGCAATACTTGATTTGAATAATGACGGGAAACCGGAAGTAGTTGTTCCGAATACCGGAAACAGCACGGTTTCAGTTTTTAGAAATGTAAGCACATCAACTGGATGGTATTCTACGAGTTTTGTAACACAAAGTCCGATTTCAGTAAGTGCAAATGTTCAGGGTGTTGTTTTAGCTGATATGGACGGTGACGGAAAGCCTGATCTTATTACAACTCATGGAAATCTTGCCGGTACAGGCGGAGGTTCAACACAAATATTTGTTTACCTCAACGGGTCAAGCACAGGCGGTTCAATCGGATTTTTTACAGGAACAGGATTTACGGTTGCTACAGGAACAGGCTCAGGAAATCCTGCTTCTGCTGTTGCCGCTGATATTGACGGTGACGGAAAGCTTGACCTTGTAATTGGAAACTACGGAAACGGCACAACAAGTACAGGCTCAATAGTCGTTCTCAGAAATACAAGCAGTGGAACAGGTTCAGTTTCGTTTGTTGCTTCATCAACATATACAACAAATATTAATACCCCCTACAATGTTAAAGTTGCCGATTTTGACGGTGACGGTAAATTAGATATTGTAGCTTCATGTTTCCTTGCTTCAGGATATATTTCCGTTTATAGAAATACCAGTACATCCGGCAGCATCACGCTTACTCCGGTAAATACATTTACAGCAGGAACAAATCCTGAATATGTTGATGTAGGCGATATTGACGGAGATGGAAAACCGGATATTGTTGTTTCAAATTACGGAAGCGCAAATGTTTCTGCATATAGAAATACAAGTACCGGAACAGGCTCAATAAGTTTTGCTTCAGCAGTGAATTTCACAACAGGAACAAATCCTGCAGGGGTAAATCTCACAGATCTTGATGGTGACGGAAAACCTGATCTCGCGGTGTTGAGCAGAAATTCAGGAACACTTGGTCTTTATAGAAATACAGCCACATCGGGCTCGATAAATTCTTCATCATTTGCATCAGTAGTGAATTATTCAACAAACAGTTCTCCAACTTTTATTGCGACTGCTGATCTTGACGGAGACACAAAACCCGAAATAATAACTTCAAATCAGGGAACATCTTCAAACATTTCTGTTTTCAGAAACCAGAACCTTGCTCCAAAACCAACTACGGCTGCAAGTAATTTATCATTCAGCGGAATTTCAGCAACAACAGTTACCGTTTCATTTACAAAAGGAAATGGTTCAAAACGATTAGTGCTTGCCAAATCATTAAGCGCGGTAAACAGTGCACCCTCCGACAGTGCAGGTTATTCAGCCAATTCAGTTTTTGGAAGCGGGGCACAAATAGGTTCGGGAAATTATGTTGTTTACAGCGATACCGGTTCATCTGTTAACATAACCGGATTAACATCAGGTAACTCTTATTACTTTACAGTTTTTGAATACAATGGAACGGGACCTTACTCAAGTTATCTTACAAGTTCAACTCTTTCGGGAAGCCAGATCGTTTCGGGAAATATATTTTACAGCAAATCATCCGGTGCATTGAATGTGCTTGGTACATGGGGCACAAATACTGATGGAACCGGAACTGCTCCTACATCTTTTTCAAATTCAAATTCATTTTATTTTGTTCAGAATAACAGTTCGCCTTCGTTATCGGCAAGCTGGACAGTTTCGGGCAGCGGTTCATTGGTCGTGTTTGGTGATGGAACAAATGCATTCAATCTTATCATTCCATCTTCATATACTTTAACCGCAGACACCATCAGTGTTCGCAGCAGCATCACTTTTACAATTCAGGGAACACTGGCAGTTAACCGCTCTTATTTTGATGTGAGTTCAACGGCACAGTTTATTGGTACATCCGCTCAAAATGTTCCTCACGGAAATTATTATACTTTGATAATGACTTCAGGTGCGAAAACACTTACAGGAAATGTTACTGTAAGAAACCTGATGAATATGGGAACAAATATTACAGTTTCACCTTATGTTCTCACATTGGGAACAAGCGCAACATCTGCCGGAACACTTACAAGAACAGGGGGAACAATAATCGGAACATTTACACGATGGTTTGCCGCATCCACAACTTCCGGCTCAACAGGATTATTCCCGATAGGAACTTCATCGTATTACCGTCCGATAGAATTTGATTATACAAGTGCTCCAAGTGCCGGTGGTTCATTGACAGCTTCATTTATCAGTTCTGATCCGGGCAACACCGGATTACCGCTGTATGATTTTACAATTGCCCAATCAGAATTTTTAGATCAGGAAGGAATTGACGGATACTGGCATGTTTTAAACAGCGGAGTAACCGGAGGAACCTATTCGGTAATCGCTACCGCAACAAGTTTTACAAATGTTTCGAGTGCCGCTTCACCGGGATATTCTGATCTGCGTTTGATTCGCAGAAGCACTTCTTCATCCGCATGGACATTGCCGGGAACAGCAGTGGTAACAACAGGCAGCGGCTCGGTACCTGTTTTAAGCAGAACCGGAATCACAGCAAATGGCGGTGACTTTGGAATCAGCAGTGATCACACAATTAATTCGCTTCCTGTAAAACTTATTATTTTATCCGTTAACCAAAAACTCACCAATGCTATGCTGACATGGGAAACTGCAAGTGAAATAAGCAGCGATCACTTCACCATTTCGCGTTCAACTGATTGTAAAATATGGAATGAGATCGGAACCGTTGCAGCAGCAGGAAATTCAATTGATGTTAGATCATATTCTTTTGTCGATCCGGTAAAAATTCTGATTGCACAAAATGTTAAAACCGTTTATTATTATTTAAAACAATATGATAAAAATGGCGCTGTTACCAATTCAAATATCATCACGCTCGATTTAAAACAATCATTAAATACAATCACACTTTATCCGTTACCGCTAAGCAGCATTTTAACTGCCTCAAGCAACAACGGTGAGGTTGTAAGTCAAATAATAATTTACGACATCAGCGGAAGAGAATTGTTATCAGCAGCCAACGGACAACTGGATGTTTCTTCTCTCGCTTCCGGAATTTATATTGCAAAGATCACAACGGATAAAGAGGTTTATACCCAGAAGATAAATAAGTAAAGCGTGTTGTGCTATTGCACAAACAATTTCTCTGTAACTTTTGCTTGATCAAAAGTTACTCAAAAATCAATCCCGATAGAGCTATCGGGATGACTTGTGATATGCTTGTAATTCCATCCGCTATAAAGTTCACCACATTTTCTTGCAGGTTTCCTGAAGGTCTCTTCCTAAAATGAAAATGCTGGATCGGCATTTTTTTCTTTGCCGTTAAAACTTGTTGACTGTCAAAAATGAATTGGGAATAGTAAGCAAGCAATGCGTATCCATTAGTTTGATTTTGGAATAACATTGATTAGCCTTTGCTTGCGCTGGTTTTTTTTGACAGGATTACAAGTTAGGCAAAGAAAAAGAAGCCTTGTTTTTTTGTTTCTTTGGAATTTATCCTGAGTTTATCGAAGGAACAAGGCAAAAGAATGAAGAAAGTACTCTGAAAAATTATCTTGATAGCACATAGAGTTAGATTTTTAATATTCTCTTTCATTATTACTTTTTGCTTCTCCAAAAAGTAAAACAAAAAAGAGCCCACCAAATCCAACCGAAAGCTTTCAATTGTCGCCAAAGCCAACGCCACATGTCCTTGAAACTTTCGGTTCGCTCATTTGGTGGACGCCAGCCGCACACATTCGTTATCAATTATTGAAAATGCAAACCATCATAATTTTTATTTTGATGTATTATACCATGTTCGCGCTAACATCTATGCCAGCCATTGGGAAGGAGTGTTAGTGCGAAATCAATTGTAGGATGTTTCGATCTTACAGGTTAACTTAAGCAAGCGATGAAAGCCGAAAAAAGATTTTGTAAGGCGATAAAGTTTTGGAATTCTAATTTGACACTAACACGGCAGCCCACAAGCACATGCTGATGTTAGCCAACTTTTGGGCATTATAATCAAACCTGCTTTTCCTCATTTGCTTTTTTATCAAATACCACTATCTTGCATGTTGATTTTTTAACTTTTCAATTATGAAAAAAATTATCCCTTTAATGATCCTTTCCTTTGGATTATTTATATCCCATCTTCATGCACAAATTACTTCGGCTTCGTTTGCAAGTGGTGTGAATTTTACAAGCGGAACAACATCTACATCTTATCCATGTTGGTCAGCATCCGGTGATCTTGATGGTGACGGCAGAGTGGATATTGTAGTTCCAAATTCAGGAGAAAGTACTATTTCAGTATTTCGTAATATCTCTTCACCGGGTTCATTTACTACTTCATCACTTGCAACTAAAGTTGATATTGGCAGTTTAACGAATCCTGCAAGAATATGTATCTCTGATATGGATGGAGATGGTAAATTAGATATTATAATATTCAACTATGGAGCATCTTACTTTTCTGTTTTCAGAAATACAACTTCTTCGGTAGGTTCAATAACATTTGCAACAAGGCAGGATTTTGCAACACCAAGTGCGGGAAACGGAACGATTGGCGATTTAAATGGGGATGGTAAAGCAGAAGTGATGGTGGTTTACTATAGTGCTGGTACATTTAATATTTACAGGAACACAAGTACTTCCGGTACTGTTTCATTCGCTACAGGTCAAACTTTTTCAACCGGTGGCGGACCCGCTTATATTGTTGCGAAAGATTTTGACGGAGACGGCAAGACAGATGTTGCCATTACAAATTATTGTTGCAGTTCAAGCAATTCTGTTTATGTATATTTAAATACAACAACTTCCGTTACAAGTATTACTTTATCCTCAACTGTGGTGAGTTTAGCCACCGGAAGTTTACCAAACGGATTAATTTCAATGGATATAGATGGGGATGGTAAAGCGGATTTAATTGCTGCAAATTATTCCGGAGGTTCTCTTTCAGTTTACCGAAATGCAAGTTCTGTAGGAACAATTTCATTTTCCTCACAAGTTGTTTTTTCTACCACAGGTACCACTGGTCCACAGGAAATGGGTGTCGCAGATTTAGATGGTGATGGTAAATTAGACCTTGTAGTCGGAAATTTAAATTCAACAAATAATGTTTCAGTTTTTAGGAACACAGCTACGTTAGGAAGCATTACTACTTCTTCGTTTGCAACACGCGTTGATTTTTCAACTGGTGCAGGTGCTGAGGGGACTGTTGGTGATTTTGATCATGACGGTAAACCCGATATTCTTTCAAGTAATTCACAAACAACTACAATTTCAATCCTTCGTAATCAAGTTATTGCCACCGCTCCAACCACCGGAGGAAGTACAATTAGCTTCAACGGAATTGGAAACACCAACATGACAGTGAACTTTACCAAAGGC
>Ga0207056_1028_pt1 | contig 31508 bp, 25 predicted proteins | sample Alteio_BWMinCont_58_FD_153289 | JGI IMG/M metagenome (GOLD analysis project Ga0207056, IMG submission 153289) | Enriched cells from forest soil in Barre Woods Harvard Forest LTER site, Petersham, Massachusetts, United States -... | ecosystem: Environmental > Terrestrial > Soil > Temperate forest >... | reverse complement strand
AAATCAGATGCAGCAGGATATTGCCGGATGTATGAGACAGTGTCTTTCGCCCCTGCCGGGGCTTCTCCTATTGTGGTTTGTTTACCCACGGCTTACGCCGTGGGCTGCATTCTTCCGCCGCTTCGCGGCTTCACCAATATTGATGGTTGAAGCGATTTATGTCTGTGACATTCGTCACATTACGTCTTCCTGTGACCCGTTCGTCATCCAGGGGCTGAGGGCTGAGTGCTGAATGCTCGCTCTCCCCGTGATAGATTGAAATCAATGAAAGATATTGCTGCCTGGGCTCTCAACGTCGCCATCATGCGTGGCGCTTCTTACGCTGATGTGCGTGTGGCGGATGATCGCAGCCGCGCGCTGTCCACTAAGAACGGGAAAGTTGGCGGGGCTTCGGACTCGGAGTCGTTTGGCGTGAGCGTGCGGGTGATTGCGGATGGAGCCTGGGGATTCGCGGCTTCGGATGATCTTAGTAAGGCGGGGGTGGAAGCTACGGCGGCATGGGCGGTGGAGATTGCGAAAGCATCGGCGCGGGTGAAGTTGCTCGACGTGCGGTTGGCGGCGGAGAAGGCGGTTACGGCGGAGTGGACGACACCTTTCAAGGTTGATCCGTTTACAACTTCGGTGGAGGAGAATCTTGAGTTGCTGCTCAAGATTGATGCGGAGTTGCGTGCGGTCGCGGGAGTGACACTGGCGGAGACGAACATGAATTTCCGGCGCGAGGAGCAGTGGTTTGCGTCCTCGGAGGGAGCGGACATTCATCAGACGAAGTACACGACGGGCGTGGGATATGCGGCGCATGCGTTTGCGGGGAATGAGATACAGAAGCGGTCGTATCCGACGTCGTATGGCGGGCAGTGGCAGAACAAAGGGTATGAGTTGGTTGGGGAATTGAAGTTGCTGGAGAACGCGCGCCGGGTGGGCGAGGAGGCGGTGGCGTTGCTGGGGGCGGAGCAGTGTCCGGAGGGAAAGTTTGATGTGGTGCTGGATGGGTCGCAACTGGGGTTGCAGATTCATGAGTCGGTGGGGCATCCGATAGAGCTGGACCGGGTGCTGGGGATGGAAGCGAATTTTGCGGGGACTTCGTTTTTAACTTTGGACAAGTTGCGGACGCTGCGCTATGGCAGCGAGTTGGTAAATGTGGTGGCGGATGCGCGGCAGGAGCACGGGCCCGGCCTCGGGACATTCGCGTTTGATGAGGAAGGCGTGCCGGCGCAGTCGACGCCGATCATTACGAATGGATTGTTTACGGGATATTTGAGTTCGCGGGAGACGGCTCCGACGATTGGGCTGGCGAGGTCGGGTGGGACGCTGCGGGCGGAGGGATGGAACCGGTTGCCGATTATCCGGATGACGAATGTGAGCATCCTGCCGGGAGAGAAGCCGCTGTCGTTCGAGCAATTGATTGGCGACACTGATGACGGGATTTATATGGAGACGAACCGGTCGTGGTCGATTGACGACAAGCGCTACAACTTTCAGTTTGGGTGCGAGATGGGATGGGAGATCAAGCGGGGGAAGCGAGTGCGGATGTTGAAGAATCCGTCTTACTCGGGCATCACAACGGAGTTCTGGAATGCTATGGATGCGATTTGTTCGCGGGAGGAGTGGGTGGTTTGGGGGATTCCGCATTGTGGGAAGGGGCAGCCGCAGCAGGTGATGGGTACGGGGCATGGGGCGAGTCCGGCGCGGTTTCGGGGGGTGAAGGTGGGAAGTGCTTATCGGGGGAGTGAATAGCATTCAGCCGTCAGCACTCAGCATTCAGCCAGCGCGGGATTGCCCGGCTCTACGAAAGCTTTAACCGCAAAGGACACGAAGGTTCACAAAGTAAACCCTTCACCACAGAGGGCACAGGGGATCACAGAGGAATTAGGGACCGATGCTGAATCAGGACCAGGCTGGGGAGATTTTTGCTCGGGTTCGGAAGTTCGCTTCGGCGGATGAGGTTGAGGTGTCTTTCTTTTCGACTGCGAATGCGCTTACGCGGTTTGCTAACAATATTATTCATCAGAATATGGCGGAGGAGAATGTTGTGGTCTCGGTGAGGACAGCGTTTGGGAAACGCACGGCGCGGGCTACTACCAACAAGTTGGATGATGAGAGTTTGAGGCGGGTGGTGGAGGCTTCAGAGAAGCTGGCTAGGGTGCAGCATCCGGATGACGATTTGTTGCCGATGTTTGCGGGTGAAGGAAAGTCAAGAGCGGCGGACAAGAGTGTCCGCCCCACAAAAGTTTTGCCCACACGGTACTTTCCTGCGACGGCGGCGATTGCTGCGGAGGACAGAGCGGCCACGGTTGAGAAGATTGTCGCCGTTGCGAAGCGGAACTCGCTGACGACGGCGGGGATTGTGTCGAGTTCGGAGGCGGTGGAAGGGATATTTAATTCGCGGGGGCTGGCGGAGTGGCATGCGCAGACGTCGTCGGAGATTTCGATCACGATGCTGGCAGGAGATTCGTCGGGCTGGCAGAAAGCGAATTCGCCGGATGTTGGGCAGTTGAATGCTGTGGCATTGGCTGAGATTGCTGCTGAGAAGGCGCGGCGATCGGCTGGGCCGCGGGAGATTCCAGCAGGGAAGTACACGGTGATTCTGGAGCCGGCGGCGGTGTTGGACATGGTCGGCTTCATGTTCTATGACTTTGGCGGGCTGGCGATTCTGGATCAGCGGTCGTTTCTTAATAACCGTGTCGGGACGAAAGTGTTTGGGGAGAATGTGGATATTTGGGATGATGTGGCGCATCCCTTGCAGTCGGGGGCGGGGTTTGATGGCGAGGGAGTGCGGCGGCAGAAAGTGCAGTTGGTGGAAAAAGGCGTGGTGAAACGGTTGGTGTATGCGCGGGCGACGGCGGAGCGGATGAAACGGTCGGAATATGAAGATAAAGTCGGGCCGATTGCGGCTACGGGACACGGATTTTCGCTGCCCAATGAAATGGGCGAAGCGCCCATGAATATTGTTTTTGTGGCGCCGGCGAAGCCGCAGACGTTGGATCAGATGGTGGCTTCGACAGAACGGGGAGTGCTGGTGACGCGGCTGTGGTACATACGGGAAGTAGATCCGTATGAAAAGATTTTGACGGGGATGACTCGGGACGGGACATTCCTGGTTGAGGACGGAAAGATCCAGGGCGGTGTGCTGAATTTTCGTTTCAATGAAAGCTTGATTCATTTGCTGTCGAATGTGGAGGCTATGGGGACTCCGGTGCGGGCGAGCGGGGAGGAATCGTTTGATATGGTTGTGCCAGCAATGAAAGTTGGAGAGTTTAATTTTACGGAAGTGACGAAATTCTAGAGGCAGCACCTGGCGGTTAGCACTTGGCATTTGGTCAGGTTGGGTCGTATCAGATTTCTGGAAAGAGCACGAGCGGCACATGCGGACGGATTTGGATCCGAACAGCAAAGGCTCTTTCGCCCTTCTGGGGCTCGATCACTTATTCCTTTGCACCCACGGCTTGCGCCGTGGGCTTTATTCTTACGCCGCTCTGCGACTCGAGTCTGGCGGGGCTTTTATTCGCTGCTCTGGCCGGAGATGTAGTTGTCGCTTACGCAAGAAATACATAGGTCTTTCGGCTTCGCTCAGGGCGGGCTCTTCGTTGGAATCCTTCGCTGTTCGCGGAGGTCCGCTGCGTCATGATGACATCGGCTGGATGTTCTCTCGGGTTGGGACTACTTTTCCGTTAGCAGAACTACGTCGGAAATGTTGTGATTGCGGGCGACGGCGAGAGTTTTGCCGTCGGGCGACCATCGAAATTGCTCGATATTTTCAGAGGTGAAGTTCGTGATCTGGCGCCCTGGCGAGCCGTCGAGCGGTTGTGTCCAAACGTTGTCCACGCCCTTATCGCGAACAATGTAGGCTACGGATCTTCCATCCGGGGTGAAACTCAGGGTGTTGGTGAAAGTATTGCTGCCGGCCCCGCCGGACATCCGCGAGTCGATATCAAGCAGGCGCGGGGCAGACGGAGAATTGGAATCAAGGTTCACGAGCGCCAGCTTGCTGAGGGCTATCTCGGGATGGTTGGGCGCGGTTACGTCGGCCCCGAGCGCCAACAGCTTTCCATCTGGCGAAACCGCCACGCCGGCCCCAATCCCGTAGATATTCGGCACATCACTCGAGGGGGGAGTTTCGGGTTCTCCACCCTCCAGCAGCACTCTCTTTAACGGGTGCGTGCCTCCCGAGGCATTGTAATAGACCCATTTCCCATCCGGCGAACAGGCTGGATTGAGGTCAAAAGCTCCTTTGGTGAGTTGCTTGGGGTCGGAGCCATCGGCATTAACCCGCCAGATGCGCACGGCGTTGGTACCACCATGGAAACCCCAGGAGAGAACGTCGTAGCGATCTCCGCATGGCGCTACGTCCAGGATCCAGCCATTGGGATCACTGATCAGGGTGGTTTGCTGTCCACCATCCGCGCTCATGCGCCGCACGCTCTGGCCGTCGGAAACCAGGAGCTTCCCGTCGGCGGCCCAGGCAACGGCCTGCACCTCGCCAGCTTGCGACAAGGGTTCAACAGAAAGATTCGCCGGACTCCCCGCGCCGGGAAGCACATCCAGACTGCGTGATATTTTTACCTGGACGGTGGCAGCCGACTTACCGTCTGCCGAAAGCGTCAAGCTCCAATATGCATTGGTGTCGCGAGTGATGGGCTGCATCGGTCCGCCGGCGGCGGGGACCAATCCGACTTGCGAGCGGCTGTAATTCGCTCCTTTTTCCTGGTAGACGGTAAGCAGCCATTTACCACCCGGCAGCCAAAAAAGTTCATGGACCAGCTGGTTTGTGAACGAAGACAAAGTCCGGGTCTGGTGGTCAGCCATTTCGAGCGTCTTGATGCCGCCGAGCGCATCGGCCAGAAGGAAGACGCTGTAGGCGATTCTTTTCCCGTCCGGTGACCAGGTCACAAAGCGAGGAGTAGTTTCCGGCTTCGCATCCATGATTCGCAGGACGGTTTCTTCACTGCCGTCAAGATTGGCCGCCAACAGGCGGTACTTGCCCACATCGGGATCGTTGCCGCGGGCGTATGCCATGCGATGGCCGTCGGGCGAGAAAGTGACGCCGGTATCGACGTCGTGAACTACCTTCTGGGGCGTGCCGCCCAACACCGGAGCGCGATAAAGCTCCCACTCGCTTTGCGTGCCGATGCCAGCCTGGCGGAAGTAAACGTAGTTGCCGTCGGGCGCGAAAATCAGGGAGTCGTAGATGGCGGCTGCGGGAGCAAGAATCTGGGTGTCGCTGCCGGTTGGTACATTGCGCAGCCACAGACTCTGCAAGCCGTTATCGTTCTGGATGTTCAAGATATATTTGCCATCCGGCGAGACGGCAGCTTTTCCCGCTTTGCCGGTGTTGGTGACCTGAGTGATGGTGAAATTCTGGAACGGAGTTGGGCCAGTACGAGTCAGCAGCGAGTAGATGCCAAAGCCACCGGCAATCAGCAGGATTATGCCGGCCACCGCGACGGTGGCAATCCCGAACTTGTGGTCCCGCGCTACTGCGCTCACGCTGGAACCACTGGTGACCTGGGGAGACGAAGGCAGAGCTGCGGCCGGGCTGGCTCCGCCCGCTGGTGTTTGCCAGGTTGTCGCGCTCTGCTGGGCCGGACTCACTGGCGTGTTCTGGGATTGAACGGGCCGATGGCCGGATGCGCTGTCGCGCTGGAGCCGCTTCAAGTCGCTGCGGATATCGGACGCGTGCTGGTAGCGCAGCTCGCGGTCTTTCTCCAGAGCTTTGTTGATGATCTCTTCGAGGCGCGCGGGTACGTCGGGATTGAGGCGCAGCGGCTCTACTGGTGCACGATTCAGGATGGCATCGAATATCACAGCCGAGGTGTCGCCACGGAATGGCACCGTGCCGGTGGTCATTTCGTAGAGCACCGCGCCGAAGGAAAACAGGTCGGTGCGGACGTCGAGTTCCTTGCCCTTGGCCTGTTCGGGGGACATGTAGGCCACGGTACCGATGGCCATGCCCGGACTGGTCAGATACTCAAGACTGACACCCGCAGTCATTTCCGCTCCGTCCGCTGCTTTTCCGGTCTCCGGGGTTAGCTTGGCGAGGCCGAAGTCGAGAATCTTGGCGTGTCCGCGTTTGGTGACGAAGATATTGGCGGGCTTGATGTCGCGATGAACAATGTGCTCGGCGTGGGCGGCGTCGAGCGCGTCGGCGATTTCGATTGCGAGAGAAAGCAGAACTTCGGTTTCGAGGGGACGGCCGGCGATGCGATGCTTCAGGGTCAAGCCGTCCAGGAACTCCATGGCGATGAAAGGGTGTCCCTCGTACTCGCCAATGTCGTGGATGGTGCAGATGTTGGGGTGATTGAGAGCGGATGCGGCCTGGGCTTCGCGCTGGAAGCGGGCGAGGGCCTGAGGGTCTTTGGCCACGTCTTCGGGCAGGAATTTGAGGGCGACGAAACGGTGCAGGCGGGTGTCCTCGGCTTTGTACACGACACCCATGCCACCGCCGCCGAGTTTCTCGATAATGCGGTAATGCGAGATGGTTTGGCCGATCATTTTAAGCGCTTGCTCTGTGCGCGATTATGTTAGGCGGGAAGGGGTGGGGAGTCAATTGGGGTCGGCATTCAGCACTCAGCACTCAGCATTCAGCACTCGGCACACCAACCACTCATGGTTAACCGGCGAGACGGTCTTCTGCTACCTTCCGGACAAGTGACGCCAACATGCGCTTCACCTCTATCAAGCCGCCACTGAGCACCCGGTAGTCGGGTTCGCTGAGGTACCCCAGATCACGAGCTAGCAGGAAGTGATATTCGAGTTCGCTTGCTGAGCCGGTTGCGATGTTTAGGAAACGTTGAAACTCGCCGTTCCCCCGTTTGCCGCAGCCTTCTGCGATGTTGGCAGCTATCGAGGCTGAGCATCTGCGAATCTGGCTTGGCGATCCATAGAGTTCGTGCTTCGGGAATGTGCCCGTAAACTTGTACGATTTCAGTGTCAAAACGTGCGCTTTCTCCCAGACCTGCAAGTCTCTGAAATCTTTCATGGTCGTTGCTCCTTAAGTTGTGGCTGAATGCTGATTGCTGAATGCTGACTGTCAGTGACATGTGAACGCTGGTTGGAGTTACCCGCAAGTGCATGACCCTCAATACTTTAAGCCTGATAGTTCCATGACTTCGGTAACTTTCGTGGGCTGATTGTGGGGTGTAATCTCGGGCGTGATGTCCAACACAGGTCCAGTGCCCGAGAACGAGAGTGCGGACGCGGTCGCCGGGAAAGAAAAAGTTCCGGAGCGTGAGGCTGCGGCTGCGGTGACGCCGGAAATGAAGAGCGGCCGTGGACGCTTTTCAGAGATGCAAAGCGCGCCGCGTTTTCCCATCAAGCTGCCGATTTCGGTGAAATCGAAATCAGGCGAAGCGCGCCAGGCAGAAACCCAGAACATCTCAGCCAACGGAGTCTTGTTTCAGGTGGTGGACTCGGATATGCCGGTGGGATCGACGGTGGACTTCACCATCTCGTTGCCGGCGGAAATCGTGGGCGCGGAAGTCGATGTGCGGCTGGATTGCAAAGGCCGCGTGGTGCGGAACTTCGAAGAATCGGGACGGCACGGCGTGGGCGTGGTGATCGATGAATATCGTTTCGACCGCCACTGAGCGGCGAGGGAGTTGAATGGCGAGCAGTCCAGTACAGGTGCAGGAAAACGGAGGGCAGCCGCAGGAAGGTGATGGCGGCCAGTTTATCCGTGTGATCGTTGCGGACACGCAGGCGATCTTCCGCGCCGGGCTGCGCAAGATTTTTGCGGTGGAAGACGACGTTCGGGTGGTGGGACAGGCGGAGACGCTGTCGCAGACTTTCTCCGCGGCCAAGAAGTTTTCGGCTGATTTGATGCTGTTTGAAGCGGCGCTGGCGCCGAACCCTCCGGAAGCAGTTACAGATCTCCTGCGGCAGAATCCGGGATTGCGGCTGGTGGTGGTGACGCCGGAACCGAATGAGGAACTGACGCTGGAGCTGTTGCGGCGCGGGGCTTGCGGGATTGTTTCGCGGGAAGTCGAGCCGGAGTTGATGGTGGATTGCCTGCGCAAGGTTTCGAAGGGCGAAGCCTGGCTCGACAGCCGCGGGATTCAGTGGGTGCTGGAGGCTTATCGCACCCAGGGCACGCGAGCGGGATCACCCAAGACCAAGGTACAACTGACGCCCAAAGAGTCACTGATTGTTTCCTGCGTGACGCAGGGAATGAAGAACAAAGAAATTGCGGTGCGGGTGGGCACCACCGAGCAGGTGGTCAAAAACTATCTGCGCAAAGTTTATGACAAGCTGGGCGTGGCCGATCGGCTGGAACTGGCGCTCTACTGTCTGAATAATCGGACGGTGGAGGGAATGATGAAGCCGGCTGTGACGGCGCCTGCTGCTCCCAGCAACGGCGAAGCTGTTGAAAGCGATATTCCTGCCACGGAAACTCCGGAAGTCTCGTAAGACACTCCCGAGCAGTGCTATAGTTTCTGCTGCCAGCATTCAGCCGTCAGCACTCAGCATTCGGCCCTTGCGCGATTCCATGTAGTCATTGAAAAGGGCTGAGGGCTGACGGCTGAGTGCTGAATGCTATCTTGCGAGGCTAATCATGAAGGGTGATCCCAAGGTCATTGCGGTACTCAGCCAGGTATTGAAGGCGGAGTTGACGGCCATCAATCAATATTTTCTGCATGCGGAGATGTGCGAGAACTGGGGCTACGAAAAGCTGGCCAAGCACACGCGCATGGAGTCGATCGAGGAGATGCATCATGCGGAGAAGCTGATCGAGCACATTCTCTTCCGCGACGGGACGCCCAACATGAGCGACTATTTCAAGATCAATATTGGGCCGACCGTGAAGGAGCAGCTCAAGAGCGATCTACAGGTGGAGTACGACGCGGTGAAGCGGCTGAATGAGGGCATTGAAGTGTGCGTGAAGGCAGGGGACAACGGATCACGCGATCTTCTGGAAGAAATCCTCACCGATGAAGAGGAGCACATCGACTGGCTGGAAGGGCAACTGCACGCCATCGACGAGATGGGGATTGAGAATTATCTGGCGCAGCAGTTGCATGAGGAGAAAAAGTAGGGGCTTTTGGCCTTCAGCTCTTGGCTTGGAGCCTCGGGCAGGCGGCCTTGCCGATTTAGCAGTACCACCCATAGAATCAAGAAGCGGCCTTGCGCGGTTGCAAGGCTTGACATCAGCTTCCCAAACTTCCTGCACAAACGGTTCACGGGAGAGATGGCCGAGTGGCTGAAGGCGCACGCTTGGAAAGCGTGTTTACTCGAAAGGGTAACGTGGGTTCGAATCCCACTCTCTCCGCCAGTTTTAAAGCACTTACGGGCGATGAAATCACTCGGAAATCAGTTTATGGCCATCCGCGCTACCTTCGAGGTGGCTTGTCTCATTTCCAGAGTCACGCGACGGCGCTTGCCGTAGCCCATGGTTGTCCGAATATCGGCATGACGCATCAAGAGCTGTTGCATGGTGGGTGCAGCCCCCGTGTCATCAAGCTGCGTCTTCAACGCTGTTTCGGCAGGGCTCTTGCAGCCTCTGTTCAGCCAGTTTTCAAAGTCCTGGATCTTCACAACATGCGAAACCTCGGGATGCCGGACCTTGACGGTGACGGTCGTGAGTCCACTTCCGATGTCGCCGACCCAGGGTTCACACGAAGGGTAGCGAGAGCCTGGGCGATGGCTTCGTACAGAGTCTCTGCGGTCACGTCAACAGAGTGCGCGGTCTGGTTCAGATCGCAGACAACGACGGTGCAGGCTTTAAGCGCCACGCATGCAATTTAGCATATTCGCCATCTGTTCGCCATCAAGCAAGGGATGGGGTCAGGGAATTGGATGTCGAGCAGGCTGCTTGACGGGTCAATGAGTGTAATGGCGATGTTACAACAGCAATCCTTTGAGGACACCGCCAACTCCACGGCTTTCATTGACTTGCCCTTTTCACCGACGTAAGATTCGCGCATTATCGGCAGCAAGGTATGGCGATGCCTTCGGACTCATCTTCGATTTCAGCTTCAGTTCGGACGCTGGAGATCGCCCACGTCCTATTCATGGACATCGTGGCATATTCCCAGTTGCCGATGGACGAGCAGACCCGCCTGATAGAACAGCTTCAACAAATCGTTCGCAATGCAGCGGAGTTCGGCCGAGCGCAGAAGCGCCGGCAATTGCTCCGCCTGCCTACCGGCGACGGCATGGCCTTGGTGTTCTTTGGGGATGCCGAAGCTCCGGCTCGCTGTGCTCTGGAGATCAGTCATGCTTTGCGGGAGCAGCCAGAGTTGAAGCTGCGCATGGGAATTCATACCGGGCCAGTGCAGCGCGTCGAGGACATCAATGCCAACCGGAATGTCGCGGGCGGCGGCATCAATATCGCGCAACGTGTGATGGATTGCGGAGATGCCGGGCACATCCTGGTTTCAAAGTCAGTCGCGGATGTGCTCGGGCAGATGAGTAACTGGAAGGTCATGCTGCATGACTTGGGAGAAGCCGAGGTCAAGCATGGAGTCCGCGTCCATCTCTATAACCTGTACACGGAGGAGGCGGGGAATCGGGAGCTACCGCAGAAGCTGCAGGCGGCGCGGAAAGCTGCAGCGGCCGAAGTTTCGCGGAAAAAGCGTAAGAAGGTCTCGTTGGGCGTGATCGCCGTGGGAATCATGGCTGCGTTGGCAGTCGCTAGCGTCTTCTACACTCGCCGGGCACACGCCCTCACCGATAAAGACACCATCGTTCTCGCGGATTTTGCCAACCGCACGGGCGATGCGATATTCGACGACACGCTGAAAACGGGTCTCAACGTCTCCCTGCGCCAATCGCCTTTCCTGAATGTGCTCTCTGACACCAAGGTCGCGAAGACGTTGCAGTTGATGACTCGTCCAGCCAACACGAAACTCACACCCGACGTAGTCCGCGATCTCTGCCAGCGGGCGGGCAGCAAAGCTTATGTGGTGGGATCGATTGGCAGCCTAGGCAGCGAATATGTGCTGGGATTAAAGGCGGTGAATTGCCAAAGCGGAGACACGCTGGCACAAGAACAGGTGACCGCGGCGTCTAAGGAGAAGGTGCTGGACGTACTGGGCGGGGCGGCAACCAAGCTGCGTACTGAGTTGGGTGAATCGCTGGCGACGGTGCAGAAGTTTGATGTACCACTGGCGGAGGCCACCACGTCTTCGCTCGAAGCCCTGAAAGAGGTCAGCGTTGGTGATGAAGGCCCAGACTCCTTATTTCACAATCTACGCGCGATCAAGCTTGATCCGAATTTTGCCATGGCCTACAGGGCGGTGGGTGGCTACTACCTTAGCCTCGGCGAGCTAGGAAGGGCCAGCGAGTACCTGACCAAAGCATTCCAGTTGCGGGAACATATCAGCGAGCCGGAAAAACTGATGGTGACCGCCGACTACTATGAGTATGTAAGCGGAGAACTGGATAAATCAGCCCAGACATTTCAGGAAGAGATTGGGATCTATCCGCACGCACTTGGTGCCTACGGAGATTTGGGCGCCGCATTGGCCCAACTGGGGCAGTACGAAAAAGCCGTCGAGATCACAAGGCAGGGCAGGATCCTTGACCCGGACAGTTTAGTATTTAACGAAAACCTCGCCGCATTCTCTCTTTCCTTGCAGCGTTTCGATGAGGCGCGGCAGATTATCCACGAGGCGCAGGCGCGAAAACTGGATGGTTACATACTGCACGTTCTTCTTTACCTTCTTGCTTTTCACGGGAGGGATTCCGACGCGATGGCGGAACAGCTACAGTGGTTTGCGGGCAAGCCTGACTACGAGAACTATGGACTTTCGCTCGCGTCTGACACAGAGGCGTATGTTGGTCATCGGGGCAAAGCACGAGACTTGACCAAGCGGGCCGTAGACTCTGCCATACGAGTTGACAACAAGGAAAATGGGGCGATCTATCTGACGAGTGCTGCTCTGCAAGAAGCGGCATACGGCAATGCCATAGAAGCCCGTCAGACAGCGGCAGAGGCATTGAAGTTGGTGCCTGCGAGTGGAGGCGTCGAGAGCGAAGCCGCACTTGCCTATGCCATGGCGGGCGATACCGTACGGGCCGGGTTGTTGGTTCAAGACTTAGGGAAACGCTTCCCGCTAGACACGCAGATGCAGTTGCTTTGGCTGCCAGCGATTCAAGCGCAATTGGCGCTGTATCGAAAGAACCCCACTTCCGCCTTGAATACTCTGCGAGCTGCCTTACCAATCGAGTTAGGGCTGGTTGCCTACGGCAACACTAGCTGCCTCTATCATACGTATGTACGCGGAGCGGCATACTTGGCAGCTGGGCAAGGCAACGCTGCATCCGGTGAGTTTCAGAAAATTCTCGACCACAGCGGCTTCGTCGGGAACTGCTGGACGGGAGTGTTGGCTCATCTGGGTGTGGCCCGCGCCAATGCCTTGGAGTCTCGAACCTCGCGGGGGGAGGATGCTGATGCCGCCCGCACTCGTGCGATCGCAGCCTACAAAGAGTTTCTCACCCTCTGGAAAGACGCCGACCCTGACATCCCCATCCTGAAGGAAGCCAAGGCAGAGTACGCGAAGCTGCAATAGCAGCGTGGCGACCATGCCTTGACCCAAGAATTGTCAACTGACGCTATCAGGCGATTACACTCATTGACCCCGCCAGCCCCCGGCAAGGGGTGTAGTGGAGATTTGACGCCAACTGTGCTTAACGAAAATTGAATTGTGCTGTGGTCTGTATCTCAACGGGGCGTCCCAGAAGTTGATAGGGCCGGTATCGCCACTGGCCTGCGGCATCGACCGCTGCCGCAGTAAGTTCGGCGGGACCAGATACGACTTGCACGTCCGTGACGGTTCCGTCCTTACGAATGACCATCGCAAGTGTTACTACACCGTGAACATTGTTGGCCTTAGCCGCAGCCGGATATTCAGGGTTGACTTTGCTCACTACAAGTCCCTGCATCACAGTTTCCGAAACCCTAACGTGCTGCGGGAAATCAGTCGCAGGGGCCACGTCGGGAGTGACGCCCTGCTGGTCTTCGTTGCCGAGAACAAAGTTGAAAGTTACTTTCGCAATCACAGGTACGGCTGTACCATTTTTTGTGACTGGCTTGAACTCCCAATGCCTAATTGTTTCCTCCACAGCTTGAGAGAGTATTGCATCCGCTTTAAAGACTTGGACGTTTTCTACTTCGCCAGTTTCCGATACCAGCATCATTGCCACTACTCGCCCCTGTATCTTCTGCTGCCGCGCCTGTAAGGGGTAGATCGCGTTCGACACTTTGACGGTTTCCAATGTGTACGTTGTCGGTTTCGTTGACTCCGATTGTGACCAGCTGAAACCGGCAAGCAGAACCACGATCACGACGATATTCGTCATTCGGAAGAGCATTAAGCGATCCTGCCTTTCATCGTGCTACCGATCACGACAATGATCTTTACTCGTTTCAGGTGACGCGCCGTATTGTAGCTCTTCGCTCTTAATCTGGACAGCTGTTGTAATCAGGCGATAGCACTCATTGAGAACGGCCCGACCTGTTACAGGGACCATCGATCCAAATGGGCCGACAGTACAGTCACGGTGTTGTTGTTTTGATTGACGACGGCCATATCCAGATTGCCGTCGCCGTTGAAATCTGTAAGTGCTACCGACAGGGCATAAATCTGCCCCGTTCCTGTCGAAATTAAGCCTTCCCAGCCAGCGCATGCGACCTCAACTCGACGATTGCAACCGTGGCAAGCGTACGACTGTGGACGGCCTGGCACCCGGCCGCACGAAGACCGGCACACGAACATTTTCAGAACGAGCAGGCTCTCGCCTCGTCGACTCGGTCTGGAAGAAAGGGGCCGCATGACACCAGGGTCTCTTTTATCGCCCTCTGTCCCCGGGGACAATCGGAGGAAGGCTGGATATAGCAAAACTGAAAACGGTGGGAAACACATGAACCGGTCAGGTTTCCGTTCATGTCCACCTCGCACAGCCCGCAATTGTGCCCGCGTGAACAAACTATCCCTGTTCCTGTCAAACTCACCTGCTGTGGGCTGCCGCCCCCATCGTCGCCTACCGAGACATCGGCGCTGCGAGGGCCCTGTTGCGTTGGTGTGAAGGTCACCGAAATGGTGCAGGACTGTCCTGCGCCTACACTCCCATCGCAGGTATCCATCTTCGAAAAGTCGTTAGGATCCGAACCCGTGATCTCGATGCCGGTGATCGTCAGCGTCACATTACCCACGTTGGTCAGCGTCGTGGCCTGTGGCTGACTGGATTGCCCGACGATGACACTTGCAAAATCCAGGCTGCCTGGATCCAGCTTCACCACCGTGCCCACACCCGTCAAATTCACGGTTTGGGGACTATTCGGGGCGTTGTCTTTAATCGACAGAGTACCGTTTCGAGTTCCGCGCTGTTTAGGAGTGAAGGTCACATTGATGGTGCAGCTTGCTCCGGGCGCGAGGTTCGCGCTGCAATTGTCCATCTGTCCGAAATCACCGCTGATACTGCCGCCGGTGATGCGGAGCGTCTGTGTGCCCCAGTTGGTCAGAGTGACGGGCTGCGATGGGCTGGTCGTGCCCACTAGCTGAGTAGCGAAAACCAGCTTGTTGGTTGACAATGTGGCATTCGCTCCTGAGGTCACTCCCGTGCCACTCAAGCTGACCGACTGCGGACCCTCGCCGTTGTCGCTGATTGCGACCGCAGCGCTTCGAGGTCCCACTTGGGTCGGCGCGAATGCCACGCCGATGGTACAGCTAGCACCCGCCGCGAGGCTTGAGCCGCAGTTATTTTGTTCCAGAAAATCTTTTCCGTCCGGGCCCGTGATTGCGATGCTGTTAATAATCAAAGGAAGAAAACCAGTATTGGTCAGTGTCACCTTCTGAACAGGACTCTGGGTTCCGAGCACCTGAGATCCGAAGCTCAAGCTTGTGGACGAGAGTTGAAAGGTCGTACCTTGGAGCAGAACGGATACTGTGTCGTTACTGACGTTAACAACAGCTAAGTCTGACTCTCCGTCGTTATTAAAGTCGCCCGCCGCCACCGAGCCAGGTGCGGTCCCTACCCCGTAATCGACGTGTGCGTGAAACGTACCATCGCCGTTCCCGAAAAGTACGCTCACCGTGTTGTTGGCTTGATTGACCACGGCCATATCCAGGTTACCGTCGCCGTTGAGATCTGTAAGTGCCACCGACCGGGGATAAATCTGCCCCGTTCCTGTCGAATAATCTATGTGGGTCTGAAAAGTACCGTCGCCGTTCCCTAGCAACACGCTGACCGTGCCGCTGTTGATGTTTGCCACTGCCAGATCCAATTTGGCGTCGCCGTTCAGGTCACCCACGGCCACGGATTCTGGACTATCTCCAGTCGCATAGTCCTGATGTGGCTGGAAGGTGCCATCACCGTTGCCCAAAAGCACGCTTACTGTGTTGCCGGTTGCGTTGGTGGTCACCAGATCCAACCTGCCATCTTCATTAAAATCGCCTACTGCTATCGAAGAGGGATCCGGCCCGCAGGCGTAGTCTACGCGCCCCTGGAAGGTGCCATCGCCCTTGCCCAAAAGCACACTTACTGAGTTGTCCCTTGAGTTGGTGATAGCAAGATCCAACTTGCCATCACCGTTGAAATCGCCGACCGCCACCCCGGTAGGAAACGAGCCGACCTCGGAGCTCACGGATGGGCTGAACGTACCGTCGCCGTTCCCCAGCAAGACGCCGACCGTATTGCTGAGAATGTTGGCTACAGCCAAGTCGAGCTTGCCGTCGCCGTTGAAATCTCCAACCGCCACGTACCAGGGTTGAAGTCCCTCGCTGTAGTCCACGTGCGCTTGAAAGGTCCCATCACCGTTGCCCAGTAACACGCTCACCGTGTTACTGGTGGTATTCCCCACAGCCAGGTCCGGCGTCCCATCTCCGTTGAAATCACCGGTGGCGACCGGTAGAGGACCTGCACCCACGCCATAATCGGATCGGTTCAGTGATATGGCAGACCGGGGTGTTATCACTTCAAAGTAGGCCTGATTCGACGTACCCCCGCCCGGGCTGGGATTGAACACAGTCACCGAGGCCGTACTCGCCTTGGCGAGGTCAGTTGCCGGAATGGTCGCGGTCAACTGCGAACTGCTAACGAAGGCTGTCGCCCGTGCATTACCGTTCCAACTTACCTCTGAACCCGATACGAAGCCCGTGCCATTGACGGTAAGAGTGAATCCTTGGGCTCCAGGGGCGACGGCATCGGGGACCAGCGGCTGATTGATCAGAGGAACTGGATTGGTCTGGGCCAGAGTCACTGCGCCGGCGAAGACTGAAGCGAATAAAACCACCACGGTCCTGTTCATCGAGGATCTGGGTTTCATGTCGTGCTCCTCTCCGTCAATCTGGCTAATTCATTGGGCGCAACTCGCGTCCGGGAAAGTGAGAGCGCCTCATCCGGGGCAAAACTGATTGTTGTGGCACTTGGCTGTTTGCATTACGAGTTGCAGCACGTACCGCGACGGGCGCATCTACTAGGCTGTAGTCGCAGCCTTCGACGCCGGGATGCTGCTCGTCGCATGGGATCAACAAGATAGCGTGCACGTCGCCGTTGGGGAGAAATCCATCACCAACAATCTCTCCGCGATCATTAATAGTCTTCGCTTCAGCCAGGTACACGCCGGAGTTTGGCGAAACCAGGGTATTAAGATCAACAAGCGGGCCACCGTCTTCCGACAGGAATGCGCTTTCATTGCTCGTGTTACAACTGTCCACCCCTGCAAAACCCACAACCTGCTCCCGTGAGTTAATCCACAGTCCGATGTTGCAGCTAGCGTTGCCAAGGACTCCGAGGTCCTTCGCTTTTCCCTCCTCCCAGAGAACTGCGTGGGCGGCTGTATCGCCCGGGGGACTGGCCCAGCCGGCGATCTGTCCGGCGTCGTTGATCGAGTAGGCTTCTCCAAAGGTTCCCCCTACCGAGGGAAGACGCTGCATTCCGGTTCCTTTCGTCCACAAGAAAGGAACGTTGTTGCTCGCGTTTCCGGCCAGCGTCGCATTGCCTACGACCTCGCCTCGGTTGTTAAGAGCAAACGGAAAACCGCAATTGCCGCCGAGAGACCCAAGGTCCGTCATCACGCCGTTCTCCCAAAGAAACGGATCCTCGGTCGGGACATTGGGTGTGCAGACAGGGCCGTTGTCTGTGTTTGCGGTCGAGTTTATGTAAGAGATCCCAACTACTTGTCCGCTTTCGTTGACGTAGAAAGCCTCGCTGTCGGGGCCGCTGCCCAATGTGCCCAAGTCCCGCATCCCGTTTTTCGTGTCCCACAAAAACGCGTGCGATTCTGTGGCGACGGGGAAGGAAGGGCCCAGGGCTAGAGTGCCCGCGAAGGGATCAAGGATGGTATTCAGGGCAAAGCCCGCGACTTGGCCACGGTTGTTGATGGCGTTTCCATAGCTGGCGTTTCCCCCCAGAGTTCCCAAGGGGATAATCTTGCCCTGCTTCCACAAGGCACCCTCGACCTCGGGAAAACCAGTCAGGGGATCGATGAGACCGTTCTCCGAAAAGCCGGAGACCAGTCCACCATCGTTGATCCATACAGGGAAGCTGCTGTTGACGCCTGCAAGTGCGCCTAAGTCAGTGGTCGCGTTTTTCCACCGCAGAGTGTGATTGACGAGGCATTCACCAAACAGTGTCTGGAAGCAATTGGGAGCGTAGGGATCGGGAGTCGAAGTGTCGGCCTCAGCAACAGCGATCCCAACCTGGTTCAACGTTCTGGCAGCTGGAAACGGAGTGAAGCTGTTGTTGCCCCCAAGGGCGCCTAAGTCGACCACTTGGTAATGATGATGCTTATGGCGGTGATCTTGATTGTCCTGTGCCGTGAGCTGGGGCGGAGCAAGGGCGGCTAACAAGACGATTGCGGCGAACGCCGATTCTGGAGATTTCATACACACTTCTCCTTAGAGTTTTGTCTCGGCGTTTGCTCACGTCACAGTCGCCGGAACTGGGAGCATCGCGCCTCGCGCCGTCACTCTCGCCCGGTGCCGCTTGAGCGTCAATGCCGCCGATGTGACCCGAATGTGGCGCGTGTGTGGCATGGCGTAAGTGGCTTTTTTGTAATGGGTTGGAAACATCTCGCGATTTACCGGATCACGAGCCTCCAGAGCGGTGCTAAACTGCCCCGAGTCGCGCGGGAGAAAGCCGCGATGGGAATGTCCGCCCAATCTGAATCGCACATCCGCTTTAAAGAGTACGACCTCGATCTACGCACGCGAGAGCTGCGGACTAACGGCCACAAGCTGATTCTTCAGGAACAACCCTTTCAAATTCTGTCAGCATTGCTGGAACGCCCGGGTGATCTGGTGAATCGCGAGGAATTGCGGAAAAGGCTGTGGTCCGACGACACCTTCGTAGATTTCGACCGCGGTTTGAATAAGGCGGTCAACCGACTGCGCGAAGTTTTGGACGATTCCGCCGACCAGCCACGCTTTATTGAAACGCTGCCTCGCCAGGGCTATCGCTTCATCGCGCCAGTGGAGCGCAATGGTGCCCAAAGCGCTGACGCCTCGGAGAGTCTCGCCGGAAAGCAGGTTTTCCCCTTATCGTGGCGTGTAGTCGCTGGCACTTTGGCTGCGCTGGTTGCGGTCGCTGTCTTGTGGTGGATACAGCGCCACCCCCCCTCCATGTCTGGACTGCCGGAGTTGAAGCAGCGCCAGCTCACGGCTAATCCCACTGATAACCCGGTGATGAGCGGGGCGATTTCGCCGGACGGCAGATACCTGGCCTATGCTGATCTGAAGGGCATTCACATCAAGCTCATCGAAACTGGGGAGACAGCGGACGTTCCCCAACCGGAGGAGGTCAAGGGAGCGCGAGTGGACTGGGCGATTGTCCCAACCTGGGTTCACGACGGTACCAGGTTCATCGCCAATGCGAATACCGCTGGCCGGGGCACGAGCATTTGGATCGTCTCCGTGGTAGGTGGAGCACCGCGAAAACTGCGAGATAACTCGGAGGCAGAGTCGGTTTCACGAGACGGCTCCCGGGTTGCCTTCGCGACAAATTGGGGCAGGTTTGGTTATCGCGAGCTGTGGGTGATGAGGGCAGATGGGGAGGGCGCATACAAGCTCTACGACGTGGACGAGAGCAGCTTTTTCTTAGGTGCTGAATGGTCGCCCGACGGTCAACGCCTAGCCTACCTTATCGCGCACGAGGGGCGTGACAGGGGTCAGATGGCCATTGAGAGCCGTGACCTTGTGGGCGGCGCTGAGGTAACCGCATTGCCTGACGCGATCACGCTCGAGGACTGGTCCTGGCTACCGGATGGACGCATAGTGTGGTCACTGGACGAGCCAGGCCCGGCAGCCCTGAGTTGTAACCTGTGGGCGATGCTCATCGACGCTGGAAGCGGTAAACCTGCTGAAAAACCGAACCGCCTTACCAACTGGGCTGGTTTCTGCATGGCCAACCCCAGTCCAAGCGCGGATAGCAAGCGTCTCGTGTTTCGCAGATGGCTGTGGCAAGCCAACATCTTTGTCGCTGATCTCGATCACACCGGGACTCGGCTTACCTCACTCCGCAAGCTAACCACGAATGAGGGGCGAAATTTTCCGGCTGGCTGGACACGAGATAGCGATGCGGTTGTTTTCGAGTCCTATCGTGACGGGCAGTGGCAGATACTCAAGCAGTCTTTAGGTCGAGAGACGACCGAGCCACTCGTGACCGTAACCGTAAACCTGCTGAATCCACAAGTCCGCGTGAGTGCCGATGGCGCATGGATTCTCTACCCGGCGGGCTACTCCAGCACCGGTGGTTCCTCCGCACCATATCAACTGATGAGAATCCCAATCAACGGCGGCAGCGCCGAGCAGGTGTTGACCGCAAGCTTTTACGACAGCGCGCACTCGCGAATTGCGCCGGGCTGCGCCCAGGCGCCTGCGAGTTTGTGTGCAATCGCAGAGCGAAGTGCAGACGGCAAGCAAATTACTTTCACCGCTTTCGACCCGTTGAGGGGTCGCGGTCGCGAGATTGCCCACATTGATATCGAGCCCACAGGCCGAGACTACGTTTGGGACCTTTCTCCAGATGGCACTCGTATAGCTTTCCTCCAGTTGTTTGGAGCACAAAATGGGCCCTCGGCAGGAGGAAAGATTCGTGTGATTCCGTTGGACGGCCAGGCTCCGCGCGAGATTGTCGTCAAGGGGTGGAACAGCCTGCAGAGCGTGGACTGGGCAGCCGATGGGAAAGCACTATTTGTTTCGGGTGCCACGCCACAGGGTTCGGCGCTCCTGCGGGTGGATATGCAAGGTAATGCCAAAGTCTTGTGGGAGCGCAAGGGCAGCATAGAGCCGTGGTTCGCCCGGGCGCCCTGGGCCGTGCCCTCGCCGGACGGCCGGCATCTTGCGATTTATGACTGGCAGCTGAGTTCGAATATGTGGATGGTGGAGAACTTTTGAAGGTATAGGGTTCAGCACAGCTAGAAGTTACATCTTCAAGCCAAACTGGACGTGCCGGGGAGCCCAAGCCAAAGACTCCAGTGTAAGCCAGTGACGCGTACCTGGACTGCGGTAGCGCAGCCCTACCTTTGGAGCTTTTTCGCTCTCGCCGCGATCCTGCTCATCCAGATCGTAGTCCTGCTCTACAGGGACAGAGATGCGATCTCTGCTCGGATTTTGGGTCAACCCATGCCTGCCGCCTCATCAGACCAGCCTTCCAATGTAGGCGTAGCGAAGTCGGCTGTAGCCGGCCGATAGTTGAGGCTCTCAGTTCAAACAGCGGCCACTCAAGTTGCCAAATAGCTGACGTCACGGCCAAAACATTCGCGATTTTGCATTCTCAATTCCGGCTGACCTTCTCAGCCACTACGCGGAAGCCGCTTTCGTCCCGCCGGATTACTTCCGGTTTGCCTTCGAGGGGACTCCTGCTGCATGGCCAGTGTGGCGGGAGTCCTCCTTATGTTTTGATTGACAGCTATCCATGGCCAGACTACAAGCCATCTCACAAATAGCAGGGGAGGCAGCCAAGCGAGACAGCGCCAGCAACGGGAAAGCTGCACTGCATGTGGGCGGACACAGACTGAGCTGCACCGTCAGAAGTTCTCCATCATCCACATGTTGGCGCTCAGCTTCCAATCATAAATCGCCAGATGACGGCCGTCGGGGGAAGGCACGGCGGTTGGAGCCGATCTCTCGTTTAACAGATCATTAAATGGTACATTCCAGGCAAAGCTTCCTTTCTGCTCCCACAGGACACGGGCGTTGCCCGTCACGTCCACGTAAAGCAGAGCCGAACCTCCCTGAGTGGCGCTCGTGATAAGCATTCCCTTTCCGTCTGCGGCCCAATTAACACTGCGCAAGTTATCCCAACCCCGCACGACGACTTCCTGCGTCGCCTGCCCGTTCAAATGAAGGAGGTGGATCCGTGCTTCCGGGTATTTGAGAACGGCGATGAGCATGCCATCTGGGGAAAGGTCCCAGCCGTAACTGGCAGCAGGGCTCGCATCAGTATTCCATCGTGCTAGTTCACTACCACGGCCGTGCGGCGCGTCGATGGCCGTAAAGACGAGTTGCCGAAGATCCAAGGTCCGCTCAGCAATCATGCACAATGTGGCCGGGGCGCGGGCGCAACGCGGTTTTCCGAAAATATTCGCTGTCAGCACCAATTCCGACGGTCCGCCCTTGATTGGAACCCGGATGAGTTGACGTGACGCGGATCCCTTGCCAAGCGCGGCCCAATCACCAACCGCGGCCTCCGAATAATGCTCCTTAGCCCTCTGTTGTCTCAGGTACAACAGCCATGTGCCATCTGGACTCATTGTCGCGCCACCTACCATATCCTCGTTTTCCGCCTCCGCCCCATTCGTCCCTGACACAAGGGTTTGGGCTGTACTGTCCTCCAATGATTGCCTCAAAATTCGCCAATGGCCGTCGCGGTAGGATTCTAAGATCACGGACCTGCTGTCGGGTGTCCAGGCGGCCGGATAAGTTCGCCCCTCGTTCAACGTTAGGCGCCTCGGCGGACTCATATGCTTCCCTCTCGCCTCGATGTCGGCAACATATACCCTGCTCTGCCACGACCATTTGCGAAAGGCAAGCCGCTTGCCGTCCCCTGTGGAGCTTGAACTGTCCATGCAAAACCCAGCCCAATTGGTCAAACGCCTGGAGGCTTCGCTGGGCTTGCCGGTCGAGGTGTTAATCGGTACTGCCCAATAGTTGCAACTGTTGGCCCAGAGGCCGGGCTCGTCCAATGAATAAATGATCCTCCCGTCGGGGGCCCAGACATGATCCTGCACGCCGCTAGGTAGGACCATCTGAACTGGTCCGCCCTCCAGGTCGCGTGTCACCAGACCTCCCCCGACTCGCTGTACAGATTCGTAGGACAAGCGTTGGCCATCCGGTGACCATTCCCCCCCCTCAAAGCCGCTCTTGTCGTCGCCTTCATAGACCTTCCGCGCTTGTGTACCGTCACTCCTCATCACCCACAATTCTCGATAGCTCCACCCGCCGCTTGGGTTCGTCTCAAAAACAATCAACGAGCCGTCCCGAGAAACGGAGTAGGCCTCGGCATCGTCGCGCAGCTTGTGGGGCGGTCCACCCGGCGCCGGAAACATCCAGATGCCCAGGTCAGGAAAAAGGTTCCCCGAATTGGCATTGGCAATGAACCCCGAACCATCGCGAAGCCAAGTCGGGACGAGGTTCCACTCTACGTGCTTTCCTTCGATCTCAGGCGGCTGAGGAAGGGTCCGCATCTCGCCCGTCTCGATCACTTTGACATGCATTCCTTGCAGGTCGGCGTAAGCCAGATACCTGCCGTCGGGTGCAATCGCGCCGCTTAGGATTGGGTTGTCATCGGAGTTGTCGGTGAGCTGGCGTTGCTTTAACCCGGGAAGACTTGGGGCTGGGGAATGACGATTGGTTAGCCACAGGGTTACACCGATCACCGTGAGTAGAGCAAGCACGATCGCAGCCATGGCCTTCCGGGAAATGCCCCAGCGCCTCGGCGTCGTACCCCGTTTCAATCCCTCTAAATCAGCCCGCATCTCCGCGGCAGCCTGAAAACGCTGCTCGCGGTCTTTCTGCAGCGCCTTATCGATGATTTCTTCCAGCTCGAATGGCAATCGCGGGTTCAACTTCCTTGCTGGGACGGGTAAGCGGTTCAGGATTGCATCGTGGAGCACCGGCGCCGTCTGGCCGCTGAATGCCTGCTGTCCCGTCGCCATTTCGTAGAGCACAAGTCCAAACGAAAACAGGTCCGTGCGCGCGTCCAACTTCTCGCCTCGCACTTGTTCGGGCGACATGTAAGCGGCTGTACCCAGCGCAACGCCAGTTCGAGTGAGGCTGAGGTGAGTGACGGGCCCGGTCGGCATTTCCTGGAATCGCGGGGCTTCCGGATCAGCACCCGATGCCAGTTTCGCCAAACCGAAGTCCAGAATCTTGGCCTGGCCGCGACTAGTAATAAAAATATTCGCCGGCTTTATGTCGCGATGGATGATTCCTTTTTCGTGGGCTGCTTCCAGCCCATCGGCAACCTGAATCGCGAGGTTCAATAATTCCTCGGTCGCAAATGCGGCTGCTTGGGTTTCAATCCGGTCCCGCAGGGTTTGTCCCTCCAGCAGAGGCATCACCATAAAGGGTTGGCCATCGTGGTCGCCAAATTCGTGGATAGTGCAGATGCTGGGATGATCTAGTGCGGAAGCGGCTCGCGCTTCGCGCTCGAACCTTTCCAGGGCCTTCGCATCTTTGCCTAGCTCTTCGGGCAGGAACTTCAGCGCGACCCGGCGGCTCAGCTTGAGATCTTCTGCCTTATACACCACGCCCATGCCGCCGCCGCCGATTACTTCTAACACTCGATAGTGCGTCACCCTCTTGCCGATCAGGTTCTGGCCTGCGGATTCAGTTAGCGGTTGAGTGACATCAAGAGCAACCTTCACCCATTCCACCGGAGTCTTCCAGCGGTAGCCGCGTCGCGCAAGGGTTTCGACGAAACGGGGATTCTCGGCCGAGTCGCCCAGCGCTTGCCGCAGGCGGTTCATGGCGGCGCTGATGCTGTGCTCGAATTCCACGATGGTGTCGTTCGGCCACAGCCGCTTACGCAAGTCTTCTCTCAGCACCAGCTCGCCCGGACGTTCTAGCAGCGCAACCAGAATTCGCAGAGGTTGCTCTGAAAGGCGAACCGTCGTGCCATCCTCTTTACCGAGTTCGCCTGTCCGCAGGTCAAGCTCGAAACCCTCGAAGCGTACAAGGTCTTGGGAGCGGTCGATTCCAAGCATAAAGCACTCCAGAGTGTTGGGATTCTAACACCGCCGCATCCCGCAGAGCCGGCCTCCGCGCTGGACGGACGGCTTATCCCTTGCCGCACGACACCGCAAATCGCCGCGTAAGTGCAAGTCACTGATGAGCTTACGGGCTGTGATCCAAATGTGATACAGCGGTGACGTGCTTTGCATTGCACAAAATCAGGCGTAGGCGGACAGTGTCGTACGCACCGAGGAGGTGCACATGAAATCCAGAACGTTGACTTGGGTTACCTCGATGCTGTTGTTCGCCGCGCTGGCGCTGCCGACTGGACTTGCCGCGCAGGACAAGCAGGACCACAACCATCACAAGCAAACTCGCTACTCTCTCCAAATACTCGGCACGCTGGGCGGGACGACCACCGATGTCGTTGGCATCAACAACCGAGGCGAGGCGGCAGGCTCATCTACCCTGTCGGGCGACCAGGTCCGACACGCTTCGCTCTGGCGGAACGGGGCCATTATTGATCTCGGCACACTTGGCGGGCCCGACAGTGTTGCACCAGAGGCGTCACCACAGCCCAACGATATGGGCGAGGTCGCAGGTGCTTCCTATACCTCTACCCCGGACTCGAACGCAGCGCAGTTTTGTAGCCTCTTTATGTTTGTCAGCGACCCGTATACTTGTCGCCCATTTATTTGGCGGGGCGGGGTCATGGACGAACTGTCTACCCTCGGCGGCAATAACGCGATAGCCTGGAAGGTGAATAATCGGGGGCAAGTGCCTGGGATCTCCCAGATCACGACCGAAGACCCAACCTGCTCAGACTCCGAGCCTGAATCCGAGCCGGTCATATGGGAAAGAGGCCAGATTCAACAGCTTCCTACAATTTCCGGCGACCTGGACGGGTTCGCCGACGCGATTAACGATCTCGGCCAAGCTGTGGGCTCGACGGGTAATTGTGACTTAGACATTCCACTTACTAGCCTTCATGCTGTGCTCTGGCAACGCGACGGACAAAACTGGACCGCGACCGACTTGGGCGACCTGGGCGGGACGGAGTGGAATCTTGCATTCGGCATCAACAAGCGAGGTCAAGTGGTTGGCCAATCCGGCTTGCCCGGGAACATGGCATTTCACGCCTTTCTGTGGAGCGAGGGCATGATGACCGACCTTGGCACGCTTCCCGGAGATTTTGTGAGCTGGGCCGAAACCATTAACAACAGCGGCCAAGCAGTCGGCGCATCATTCGACGCCAGCGGGAACGCTCGCGCCGTCGTCTGGGAGGACGGGGCGATAACCGACCTCAACACGCTTGTTCCTCCTGGCTCCGCGTGGTTTCTGTGGGAGGCGCTCGGAAACAATGATCGCGGGCAAATCGTGGGCCCTGCACTCAACACGATAAACGGTGAATTTCGGGGTTATCTGCTGACCCCGTGCGACGAGAATCATCCCGGTATCGAAAGCTGCGACTACGGCCTGGTGGACCTGAGCGCTGCCTCCCAAACCAGTCCCGAGGTTCTCCACCCAAGCGGGCGGATGACACCTCAATCAATCATGCGCCGCATGAATTGGTATCGGTTCCCTAGTCCCGCATTTGACCCAAGAAATTAGCCGCTAGAAAAAGAAAAGGAGACGCTCCATGAGATCCAAGTCATCGATGTCCAGCACCGCAATCGCATTTTTCGTTGCGTTGGCAATCCCACTCGGACTCGCCGCGCAGAGTAACCAAGACCACAGCAATAAAACGCACCACCACTACCAGCTCATCGACATGGGAACGTTCGGCGGCCCCAACAGTGGAGTACCCACCGTTTTTGATGAGATCAACGGCACGGCTGGAGCGCAAGCGATCAGTGACGCAGGAGCGATTACCGGTACGGCGGACACTTCTATAGCCGATCCTCTCTGCTACTTCGATGATTGTTTCTATCCAAATGGCTTCCAATTGGAGAATGGAGCGGTCACGAATCTTGGGGCGCTTCCAGGTGGTTTCTGGAGCTTCGTGGCCTGGACCAGCCGGAATGGATTAGTCACCGGTTTTTCGGAGAATGGCGAAACCGACCCGCTAACAGATCTCCCATTGGTACACGGAGTGCTCTGGCACAAGACACAGATCACCGATCTGGGCACACTTTCGGGCGGGTTTCAGAGTTTTGGCCAAGCTGTTAATAACGCGGGGCTAGCCGTAGGTCTCGCGACGAACGGAACCTCCGATCCCTATTCCTATTTGTATTCTCAGATTCTCGGGATCTCGACGGGAACCCAATCGCGCGCATTCCTGTGGAGTCAGCAAGACGGAATGCAAGACCTGGGCACGCTGGGCGGGCCGGATGCGTGGGCGGCATTCGTGAATAAGCAGGGCGAGGTCGCTGGCATCTCCTACACAAGTGCTACAGCAAACGCCGACAACGGGCCTTCCTGCCCACCTAACGTTCCCAGCCAAGACCCCTTTTTCTGGGAAAAAGGCACTGGGATGATCGACGTCGGAAGTTTCGGCGGCACGTGTGCTGTACCGCAAGCCTTTAACAACCGAGGTCAATTGGTTGGCCAATCCTATCTGGCCGGAAACGCTACGGCTCACGCCTTCCTGTGGGACAAGAGAAGCAAGACGCAGTTGAAGGATCTCGGCACTTTAGGGGGAGACAATGCGGCGGCACTTTGGATCGATGATGCTGGCGATGTGGTCGGTTATGCGGACTTGTACAACCCGGGAGGTTGCAACGGCCTGCCTTGCGTGCACCACGGATTCCTGTGGAGAAACGGTGTAATGACGGATCTCGGGACCATCGGGACTGATCCGTGCAGCCGCGCTTTGTCGGTCAACGCGCGGGGCCAGGTCGTGGGCGCAACCGCAGCGATCTGTGGCGGCAATCTCACGCGCGGTTTCCTGTGGGAAAACGGTGGTCCCGCGGTCGATTTAAACAGCTTGGTTAGCACCAATGAGTTTGCGCTGGCGCAGCCAGTTTACATAAACGACCGCGGCGAGATCGCGGTTACCGGAACTCTCGCAAATGGGGACACTCATGCGATCCTGCTGGTCCCGTGTGACGAAGGCCATCCCGGCGGGGGGGGCTGCGATTACAGCCTGGTGGGCGTGAGCGCCGCAAACTCTGTCGCGGCCACACCGCGCGAATTGTCTAGGCGCGTGCCGCCTGCCACGTTGCGGCAACACAACAATCGGTTTCGATTTCCGATACTCGGGTCCAGTAACTAGAAATCAAGAACACAAGAAGGAAGTATGTCATGAAATCCAGGATCGTGACCTGCATTGCTGCAGTCGCCCTATTCGCTACGCTGGCGTTCCCGGTCGGCATCGCCGCGCAGGACAACAGCAACCAGCTTCTGACCGCCCGGATGGTCTGGTATCAGGTTTAGTGCAGCACCGAGTTACGTCCCTGAGAAGTCGTGCGCGCCGAAACGGAACTACGCGGCAGGATCAGCCGGTCAGGTCGGGTTCGAGGAATACGTTGAGTTCATCTTCTGCTGAGGCGAGTCCTTCAGGGAGGCTGCCGCGGTTGTATTCTGCCATGCGGTTCTTCCACTTGAGGAAGTCGGTGATGCTTTGGGGTTCGACGCGGACCTCGACACGGCGCAAACTAGCCAGCAGCAGATTCATTTCGTAGCGGAAGCCTGTAGCGCTGCGGAGATTTCTGGCGGAGGGATACGTCGTTTCGATTCTGCCACGACAGTATTCTAGCAATCCCCAGCCCCGCGGCAGCTCTTCGCGGCTCAGGAGTCCGGCGGGGACCAGGTAGAAGCGCTCGCAGCCGACTCCATGCTCCGGCTTGAGGCGGAAGGGCTTGGCGCGATCGGCGAGGAGGTCAGAGCGCGTGACTTTGCACTCGACCAGCACGGAATGGCAGGCGCGCTTCCAGCCGATGGCGTCGGGCATCTCACCGCTTGCGCAGGCCTGCTCGGAGAGCACTACTCCGCAGCGATAGCTGCGCAGCCAGCGTACAGCTTTTTCGACCAGTTGGGCATGAGTCATGGGGCCGGCTTCCGTGCCTTTCGGCTAACTGAAAACCGAAAGGCTGACGACCGTCGATGGAAGCAAGAACATTTGTATCCGTAGACGCGGATATGCGGAAGTGACTGGATGGCTACGTTGCTGGCTAACGCCTCCCGTATCGGGCCGCCATATACCTGCCCAGCACCACAGGCCTGGCCTCATATTGGGATTTCGCGGTCATCTGTAGGAAGCGAACGTTGGCTGAAGTCAAGTCGCCTAGTTCGGCCAAGTAACGGTTGGATTCCGCGATTTCCAACTCGCGAGGCTTCTCGGTCGATGTGATAAATGTGTAAATTCCGTACCGTGCATCGTCAGCGACGTCATCCAGGAGGTCTCCTGGGACTTTGAGCACGTCGCCAGGTCTTTTCTCGTCGTGCATGCGACTCGGAATGGCTTCGATCAGTTTCGGGCAGGTGTCCGCAATCTGCCATTCCCCTGTCTGCAGCATTTGATACATCAGTTGCCATCCGCCGATTCGGTCATTCGATGCACGGATCACGCCGAGATCGTAGGGTTCCAGCACTTCGTTGATTTGATCGGCGATCGTATGGCCGTCGCCGACATTCTTGAAGTTTGAGGGATCTAAATACACGGCCTGAATCTTCCGGCGTTGCCCCTGTATGGGCGGTGCGACTAGGCGCTCCACGACTTCTCGGGCAAATTCGTAGGCTGGTAAGTGAGCCGCAACGAACTCTCCGATAGTCTTGATTTTTCCATCCTGAGTGCGAACGTGAAGGTGAGCCGAGGCACTGGACTTGCCAAACCCATAGTCCAAACTCAGGAAGTGCGCGTCCCACCAGTGAGCACCCACCGTTGCGCAATGGATTACCGTCTTCGACGCATTCCAGTTGGCGAAGTAGGCCCCTTGGAGTTCACACCAGCAGCCTTGCTCCATGGCGGCCGACAGAGAACCTGACATCATTCGCAAGCGATACACATACTTGTCATCCAGTAGCTTGTGGTCGCTGAGCCGGCCAGGAATGAAGGCGACAGAGAAGCCGTTGCCATCTGGATCCTGCAATGGATAGTGATCCGATGGCCACGGTGCATCCCAATACAGCTTGCCAGGTTCGGCGGAGCTTTGTGGGCTATGAATCGGACAGGCGCCGCGAAGGAACATCGTCTTGTGCCAGGCTGCGCCAAAGTTCCCCGGGTTGCTCCCCAGAGGCATTCTGAGCCGCAGACTGCGATCGGTAGAACTCAAGCGACCCAGCATGTTTCGAATCTGGTATTCCGTGTGAAACGTCGACTCATCGAAACCGATGAAGCTGTAACGCGGACCCAAGTAGTCCAAGATGTTCCTATCGGTTGAAATGTAGGCCAACCGGATCTTGGCGCCCGAAGGAAAAGTCCAGGTCCAGAAGGGATGGCCCACGTACTTGGCACCCATCGCGCTGTAGAGACGGAGTGTTTTATCAACGACATCTGTCATCTGTGTAAATTGCTGACGGAAGATGATCGCCCGCAAGTTAGGATTTCCAGATTCCCGCGCAGCGTCGACAATCATCGTTTCGGTCTTCAGAGAGCCCGCCGCCCCGCCGAAGAACAAAATGTCCGCGGTGGATTCCAGGGCAGCTGTTTGGGCTGCGGTCTTGGGAGACCAGCCCGGTGGGAACACGTCAAGTTGACTCACTCGATTTTGGTGTTCCTGGATCGCAACGAGAGCCCGGGCTGCGGCGCGAGATTCCAGCGACCCAAGCGGAAAATCCGCCGGCTTGGGATCAGAAAGTGTTGCGGGCAGAGAGTGTGCCTTTCCGCGATTTTCCATGGCTTTCACTCCTTTTGACTGTCACTGGCTGTTGCGCCCACCGTAGCCGTGAACCACGCGGGTAGCGTGCCGCTTTGTGCGTAGGCTTCCAGTTCCTGCATGGTCATCCGCTCGAACAACTCGTTCAGGTTTACGTGCTCACTTCTGTCTACCCATTGGCCGGCTGCGTTGATCTTCGAGTAGGCCTGGACGGCCGCAACCACGGCAGGAGCGGTGACCTCCACTTCACCAGCGCGCTCGATGATCTTTTCAAGCGCTGCCCTGACGTTCCTTTGCCGTTTTGCAAATAAGCTGAAAGCGTGTGCGTGCCGATAAACACTGGCACGGTTCGCCAGTTTGTACTGTTTTGCAGTCGTGGCTGGGCTGACCCAGTTCACGAAATCTCGTTCGATCTCTTCCCGCTGCGCGTGCAAGCAGACGGAGCAGTTGTACTCGTGGCGGCCACGATTGATCTCGGATGCTTTTTCCCTAGGCACTGACGTTTTGCTCGTCACCTCGGTCACTCCTCGATGGCCTTCCGCGAGAACAAGATGATTTCGGAAATCAGTTGCCGATCTTGCAAAGACTTACAAGGACCAACAATGCCAACTGTGCTCTGCTATGTCCTTTGTTTGACGTTTGCCAGCGGATTCGAATCCCACTCTCTCCGCCAGTTTTAAACTGAGGTCCTTCGCTGCGCTCAGGATTTCGCCAGCGGGCTCAGACGCCCGCTAAACGGCTCAAGTTCGAATCCCACTCTCTCCGCCAGTTTTTTAGTTACTTGGCACTTGCAATCCGGGTCACTTCACCACTAGAACCGCACCGTTCGCCGTCGCTGTATATGACGAAGTGTATGAGAGAGTCGAGACACTCCGCTCGAAAGGCACATCCTCAATGTGAATGTGTGGTCGATCCAGGCCGCACATAACAAGCGCCAGAGTCGCGGTCAATACTCCGCCAGTCACAGTCCTCACCTCGTTCTTCATGGGAGTTCCTCCGAACCTCTGTTACAACTCCACCCAAAGTCTAGTTCACCCTGCTGTGGATAAAGTGACCGGCAACGTCTGTTGTACTGGCTTTCCACGAGGGGGGCGACCTAAAACCCGTGCTCCGAAAGTGGATCATGGACATCCATCACATCATCAACGCTGTGGTCAACTGGCTGGTGACGTACGGCATGCCGATATTCTTGCGCTGGTGGGGTCAGCGACGGAGGGCGCGCACACTCAAACGGAAAAAGAGTCCTCCTACGACGACGGCGCAAATCCGTGCGCGACCCACACGATCACACGGCAACAGCCGTAAGCCAGGAGTGGAACCAACACAACCACTAACGCGAGGAACCACGATTCGCGGCTGTAGAAGGCTCTCAGCGTCCACAGGTCGGTACCGGCCTTGATCTTCGCCCAGTCCGAACATCCCTTAAGGTCAGGCGTCCCCTGGTAACAATCCTGAAATTCGTGCTGCTCGATCTTCTCTGCTTGTGCGCGACGCTGCATCGGATACACGAACAAGCAATAGACGATCCAGAGTGGAGTCAACACTGCAAACAGTCTCTTGAATCCGCGCTTCATGGATTGCCATCATGACACTAATGACGCTATTTTTCACGCTTTTCGATGAACCCAACCTCACCGCCTGA
>Ga0207056_1027_pt1 | contig 32958 bp, 26 predicted proteins | sample Alteio_BWMinCont_58_FD_153289 | JGI IMG/M metagenome (GOLD analysis project Ga0207056, IMG submission 153289) | Enriched cells from forest soil in Barre Woods Harvard Forest LTER site, Petersham, Massachusetts, United States -... | ecosystem: Environmental > Terrestrial > Soil > Temperate forest >... | reverse complement strand
TCCTCGCATGCCTAAACCCAATCCGCGTAAAAATAATTCTTTGAATAAAAAAGTAATGTCTAGTACACACAGTACCATACATCTACAAAAAAGGAGGCTCTATGGGTTTGTCTATATTTTTAGCAAAGTTAATCGGAATTTATATGTTGATAGTCGCCTTGATTGCTCTACTGAGGAGAGCTCAATTTGAAAGTGCATTAAGAAGCATGATTGCCTCTGAAGGTGTCTTGGCCATTTCAGGATTATGGAGCCTTGTATTAGGTATAGCTATTTTAGTAGGCCATCCTATTTGGGAATTGAACTGGAGAGGCCTTGTGACTCTATTTGGGGTATTAGCCATCTTACAGGGTATCGTAAGAGTTGGTTTTACATCCTACATCCAACAAAAATTCGCAAGTGCCAAAATTGACCGAGTCTATTGGGTCATAATAACCGTTTTGATTATAGTGGGAGCCTATTTGACCTACAGCGGATTTAAGGGATAAAACGGGGTCATAAAAGAAATCATAAAAGAAATTGATGGATATTCATTCAAGAGAAGAGTATTGTGGTCCTCTTGCTTAAGGATGAACATGAGATATTTATCAATTCTTGGGAGTACTGGTTCCATTGGGAGAAACTGCCTAGCTGTAGCCCGTCACCTTGGCGGTGAAAAGGTGCAGATTGTCGCACTAGCAGCCAAGGACAATGTCGATCTTCTGGAACAACAAGCTCTAGAATTTCGTCCTTTATTGGTAGCCATTCATAACAGAGACAAGGCTTCCGCATTGCAAAAAAGACTTCCTAATATTCCCGTCTTGGCGGGGATGGAAGGGCTAGAAGCTGTTGCCGTTCAAGAAAAGGCCAACTTAGTCATTTCAGCCATCAGCGGAGCCATCGGATTAGTCCCCACTATCGCTGCAATCAAGGCAAAAAAAAATATCGGCTTTGCAAATAAAGAAGTGTTGGTTTCGGGCGGCGAACTTGTGATGTCCCTCGTGCGTACCCATGGGGTTGAACTCATTCCAATAGATAGTGAACTCACTGCGGTTTTCCAATGCCTCAAAGGTGAAAACAGAAAAAGTGTTCAACGGATTCTAATCACGGCATCAGGAGGCCCATTCCGTAATTACACATCTGCTCAATTAGAGAATGTGACTGTAGAACACGCCTTGAACCACCCCAACTATCGAATGGGACCAAAGGTGACCATTGACTCCTCAACGCTTATGAATAAAGGGCTTGAGATGATCGAGGCGCACTGGCTTTTTCAAATGCCTATGAAAAACATTGAAATTGTCATCCATCCCCAGCAAATCATCCACAGCATGGTTGAATTTGTTGACAACTCTCTCTTAGCTCAGATGGGTGATCCTGACATGTTAGTGCCAATTCAATATGCAATAACATATCCAGAACGTGCCCAGGGCAGCCTTTCTCCGTTCGATTTTATAAAAAACCACACCCTGCAGTTTTACCTTCCAGATATGGACAAATTTCGATGCCTGAAACTTGCTTATGATGCTTTAGGATGTGGAGGAAGCCTTCCCTGTTATATGAATGCTGCAAATGAAATTTTGGTTCAGCGGTTTTTGAATAAGGAAATAGCTTGGAATAAGATAGCAGCTTCCTTAGAAAAGCTGATGTCGAGCCATCAGCAAGTCCCCATAAAATCGGTGGAAGATATACTAGAAATTGATAAAATGGCTCGTAGGGAGGCTGTGAAATAATCAGAAGGATATCGATTTTTTCACAACTTCAGAAAAAGTTGGGATATAAACCTTTGAGATGAGGATGCTTCCACCCAACAGTGCGAATTCGAGATTATGGTGCTCGCAGAAGGAAAGACGGCTAGAATCGTAGCTGTCTTTGAACTCTGGAATCCATTCTGAATGGATTTTTTCAAATATTTCGAACTTGTAGGATGCTGTGCTCTGATATGTAAATGTGATATAGTTGCCGCCACTTACCATTTTATGCTTTACTTCCCCTTGTTCACGTATGCCTAAAGGGGCTTGGAGACAAGCATCATATCGGATTTGCTCTGCAGGGGTTGTCTGAGGATTATCATAGGGAATACTGTAATAGTGCTTACGGGCTCGATTAATGTGATTGTTTGTTGCAAAGGCTAACATGATTTCCCAGGCATCGTCAGAAGCCTTTCTATAGGGGCCTTGCTTGCTACAAACCAAAATATTCAAACCAGAAAAATTTTCAACCTGATGAGTTCTCATAGTTAAGCCCTTCCCTTGGCGTAAAAAAAATCATTCTAAGTTTTAAATCCTTAAAAAAGCAAGATCCATAGCAATTCCCGCTAAAACATCTCTGTAAGATTTTACCACAGAGATCGCAGAGCACACGGAGAAGAAGAGAAATATGGAGAAGTGAGAAAATATCCATAAGAACAGACTGAGGAAGGAAACACCTAAGAAAAAAAGTAACAGGATATGCAGGATCAGGCAGGATATGAAGGATAGCAAGACATCCTCTTGATATGCAAAGAATTTCCAATGGATCTAAGGCCGGGAGGCCTTAGATCCATTGGAAATTCTTTTGAATGACAAGAGGATGCTTGCTATCCTTCATATCCTGCATATCCTGTTACTTTTTTTCTTAGGTGTTTCCTTCCTCAGTCTGTTCTTATGGATATTTCCTCACTTCTCCATATTTCTCTTCTTCTCTCTGTGTGCTCTGCGATCTCTGTGGTAAAATCTTACAGAGATGTTTTAGCGGGAATTGCTGAGAGGTTCCTGAGACGATGCGCATGCCTGAAAAAATTTTTCTTGTTGAAATTTCCTAAACTTACATATGATGTAACTTTCAAATAGGATCGACGGAATGAAATAGGAAAGTATTTAGTTGTCAGATGGAGTAATCACACCGTGATAGAAGCGTTATTAGAGGGAGAATCAACAGCACTTTCAGAAAGTGGCGTTCCCTTAGGTTTTCACCCATCCTCACTTGAAGTGCATAAGAATTTGAAAAAATGGGTCTCACGCTTTCCCTTTTCCATTGACGAATCAGTTTATGGAGATCTTGGTCTCCTTTTTCTCCTTGCAAGTAAAAAATTTTTAGACCATAGGAACCCCTCTCTGCTTTTGCGTCTGATTCTCGCACTTCATTTGTTGCAAAAGAAACTGAGCCGCTTAACGACAATGAGTCCTAATATACGACATATTGAAATCAGATGGATTCCAACCAAGCTTTTTTTTCCCTTCTCTCACAAGCCAGTTCTTGGTTGTTTAGTTGGGTTTAATTTAATCGATCGCTACGAAGTCTTTGATGAAGAAAATGTTTCTCTCTCGTTAGAAAAAAACCTTCCACAACTCGTTTTAGTAAGAGAAAGCTCCTATAGCCATATTTCAAAGCACAGCCATCTTAAGTTTTTTTATTTTGAAATTGAAAAGAAAAATGGCACCCAATTCTCTTTCTTGGAACAAAATCTTTTAAAAAATAATGTCGATGAGTGGATTCAAAAGAGCATACAGCCTCTCTCCCCTTCGGTTTATATGCGTCTAACCGATGAAGATACATACAAGAATATGCTAACATTAAGCCAAGAAATTAAATCCTTAGGCGATATTCCTCAAGCTCATATTACTTTGGCTCAACAAACTGGAAATGAGATCATATTTCGCGTAAATCTCGTTCATGCCTCTCCCTTTCATCATTTTTCATTGAAAGATCATTTTCATGACGCCAACTTTGTAACGGAACAGGTATTAACGGTAAGACATCTTGAAAACCACCCCATTCAAGCGCATATATTTCGCATACACCTGCCCCGGGATTCCACTACATTGAGATCCGATGGATCCCTGGATTACCACTCTGCTCGTCAGAAAGTCGTAAATCATATCATCAGTGCGATAGGGATATTTCGAGACTATAACGGGGGGTTGATTCTTAGACAACACGAACAGCTCATCGCTTTTAGGATGTTCTTTCCTGAGGTTTCACTAAGCGATCCAGAACTTTTGGAGGCATTCTTCTTTTCATTGATTCCCCTAGAAAAACAGATCTCACTTTCTCCTGAAGTTCTCTCGGTCTTATTTAACTGCTACTTAAAAAACTATAAGCTCAACGACAACTCAGAAGAAATGAAGTTTTCTTGTAAAGTTCATCGCAATCCAAAAGAAACCTATCTCGCTGTCCGCGGACTCGACCCTTCCCTGGCAACAACGGTATCAGCAATTATAGAAGCAAAATTCTTCAGCTCCTTGGACTTTGCTTACAGCTTAATTTCAAATACACAAGGGATATTTTTTAATGCCGTTATCTTGCACGAAGAGAGCGAGCAGATCGACACGTTTTTGGAGGAATTTAAGGAAACTTTAAACCAATGGCATCAACAACTGTCAAATAAACAAGTGTTAAGAATAGGCTTGGAACACTCTGTCGTTTCACTCGATCCAAGAATTGGAGGAGAAACTGTTTCCGTCGACGTCCTACGTTTACTCTTCGAAGGCTTAACGAGATTTGATCGTCAAGGAAATGTTGAAAATGCCCTAGCTGAGTCCATTGAAATCTCTGCGGATTCTCAGACTTATGTATTTAAGTTACGCCATTCACTTTGGAATAACGGTTCAGCCCTCACCGCTTTTGATTTCGAATATGCATGGAAAAAAGTTCTTTCTCCTGATTTTAAGACTTCGTTTGCTTATCTTTTTTATGACATAAAGAATGCGAAAGAAGCAAAAGAAGGATTGGTTCCTCCTGAAGAAATCGGAATCCGCATCGTAGATGAACGCACATTATTAGTAGAACTTAATCGCCCCTCCTCCCACTTCCTCCAATGGACCGCTCATCCGATATATTCTCCTGTAAATCGGATCATCGACAAGCAATTCCCTCAGTGGTCGTATCAAACAGGTAAAGATTATCCTTGCAATGGTCCTTTTCAATTGAATGTTCATCACCCAAACACTGGATATCAATTAATAAAAAATGCCTCCTATTGGGATTCCAAACGAATTGTATTAGATCAAATCATTTTAACTAGAATGAATGCTGTGCAGGGGATGCAAGCATTCGAAAAAAAAGAAATTGATTGGCTGGGTCACCCTTTTGGAGTTTGGGATCCTATTTATGAACAACATGATGAAAAGGATATCATTTCTTTTCCAAATAGCTTAGTTTGCTGGCACGTTTTTAATACACTCAAATTTCCATTTAATAATGTTAAGCTTCGCCAAGCCTTTGCTCATGCGATTGAGCGTTCTCAAATTGCAAACAGCGCTTCATTTCCTTTAACACCATCCTATTCTCCATTGCTTCCCTATCACAATGAGCGCCCTCAATTTTCATTTCCCGAATGTAATGTAGAAAAAGCACAGCAATTATTATATGAGGCCTTAAAAGAATTGAAAATATCCAAAAAGGACTTTGAGCCCATTAATTTATTATTTCATGAAAAGGGGGTTCAAATGGAAGCTGCAGTTATTCTGCAAGAGCAGTTTAAGAAGCATCTGGATCTCGATATCGAGCTGCAGCCTCAATCTTGGAAAACGCTCTTTACCAAAATGGTAAAGGGAGACTTTGCAATGGGACTGATGCACTGGTCCTCTTGGGTAAACGATCCTATAAGTACCTTGACCTCATTCAAATCATCCGAGCAAGAAGTAAACTTCTCAAAATGGGAGAACATGGAATTCAAGAACTTAATTACTTCCGCAGAAGAAGAAATTAATCCCTATCAACGTTCCGCATGCTTATTTAAGGCGGAAGGGATCTTATGCCAAGAGATGCCAGTTATCCCCCTGATATATCAAGGACGTCGCTCCCTGGTTAGAAAAGATTTTAAAATAAACTATCGAACACCCTGTGGCCCCTACAATATCGCATGGACAAACCATGCGGAGAAAATAGAAAAGAAGATAATTAATTCAAAGAAAACCTCTCTCCATGAGGAGAAAGAAGATAATTGATTCAAAAACAACGCCTCCTTAATACAGAGGCATTAATTCTCAACAAAGAAAGATATATTATGACAACTTTAATAAAAGAAAATATAAGAACAAGAATTAATGAAGAAATCCAAGCAAGTCCCGCATGGCTCGGCAAAATTTCTGGGTTAAAAGCAGAAAAGATGCTCTTGGGCTGGGATAGGCCTTATCTTTACGTATTACGCGAAGGTGAAAACAAGGAAGAAGTGAATGGAATCTGCAAAACAGATTACTATATCACTTTTGTTCTTCCTGACCTTAGCATAAAACACCAACCCTTCGTCATATCCACATGCGAAGAGGGGTGGGGGTACTACAACGGTTGCCCAGGCGGCTTATATCCGAAGGGCACTGCAACAATTGACGACGTGTTGCATCTAATTATGCATTGCCATAAAGATGAATGCGTTCCTTTCATTTATGAAGTGTAAATTAATGCAGTCAATTCAAAGTGAAAATCATTATAAGGGGGATTTAAGAGGTCTCGTACACCTTTTTTTCCCCATATTAATGATGACATTCTCAACCTACCTTTTTTTTCTGGTGGAGAAGGTGCTTTTGGCACGCTTCTCCATCAGCGCTATGGAAGCAGCCTTAACAGCTAATTACACAGCTCAATTGATGCTTGCTCCCTGCGTTGCCCTTGCAATGATGGCTCAAGTATACGTCGCCCGTTGGCGTGGCGCTAATGAACTCACCGCAATAGGTCCGGGGATTTGGCAGTTTATTTGGTTCTCCTTTCTTTCAATGGTCTTTACGGTGCCCTTAGGACTGTTTGTCGGCCAGCAATACTTCGCTGGCACTGACATTGAAAAAATAGTCATGCCTTATTACGATTTTTTTGTATACACAAATTTTCTTTACCCTCTTGGAACGGCCCTTTCTTGCTTCTATCTTGCTCAGGGAAAAACACGTCTGGTCGTTTTCAGCACGATCGCTTCACAAGGGGTGAAGCTCTCGCTCTCATATTTACTTATTTTCGGATGGGAAGATATAATCCCATCCTGGGGTATACTAGGAGGTGCTTTGAGCACATTGATCGCTCAAGGAACTTTTTGTTTGGGACTATTTCTTGTTTTTATAAATAAAGAAAATGCCAAAATTTTCAACACTAGAAATTGGCGCTTTAGAGGCAAATTATTCATCGATTGTATTTACCCAGGTTCACTCAGAGCATGTAATCGCATTTTAAATGCAGCCAACTGGACAGCAATCGCATATTTGATGACTTCAAAGGGAGGGGATTATCTTTTATTTTTCTCCATAGGAGGCACTGTCAGTGGCTTTTTGCCATTCTTAAGCGATGCTGTCTGCCAGGCGCAAACGACAATTGTTTCACAGATACTTGGATCTGGCAAATATCATTTTCTAAAACAAGCCTTTAAGTCTGGAATGGCTCTGTCAGTTATTGCGATAGTTCTTTTTGGAATACCCCTTCTCATTTTTCCTTCCTTCACATTTGAATATCTTTTTCCAAGCATTGTCCTTGGAGAAGAATCGATCCACAAAGTATTTTGGGGTGTTTGGCTGTGCTTCGCTTGTTTTTCTGTTGGCTTTATCCCTATTAGTTATATTTTAGCGTTTAAAGACACGAAATTTTCTCTATTCATGGGTTTTCTGAATTGGGTAAACGGATTTCTTTTCATGTACTTCTTTATAGAGTGGGTCAAGATTTCTCCGAGCCAATTTTGGATTATTCTTTGCGTCATGCACGGAAGTACGAGCCTACTTTACTACCTTCGCATGCTGTGGCTTGAAAAAAAGCTGCTGGCACCCACCCTTCAAGCTGTATAAAGCACGAACTTATGCTTCAGCCTCATTGACAAGCCTGTCTAAAAAATTCAAAAGATAAAATGGAATCGATAAAATATTTTTATGTAGTGATAATGGGGCTTCAGAAATTCGTACGCCTATTTTGCTCTTTTTTTCTTGCATAAAGCTGTTTAATGAACGAAGAGATCCTGTTGCACCAGATTTTACTTCGATGGGTACGATGTTTGAACCAACTGTAATAACAAAATCCACCTCTGCCTGTCCGCCGGCAATACGTTCCCAAAATAGTAGGGGGTTATTCTGATAAGGAGCAGAATACGCTATCAACTCCTGTCCCACAAACTGTTCAGCAATCATACCTGCATTAATTTGCATGATATCGACATCGTAGAAATGGGTTGCGTCTACCTTTGTAGCTGTTTGCAGCAGGCCAGTATCAAGATAAAGTAATTTAAACCTATCCCTTTTTATATGTGCATGAAGGGGCAATCCAGACGCGGTTGTTGCAAAAACTTGTTGGATCAAACCAGCATGAGAAAGAAGTTCAATGGCTGGTTTTAGGTCTCGAGAGCGAGTTTCTTCATCTATTCTGTTATATTTTAGAATCTGTCCAACGAGAGCGGGGGCTTTTTCAAAGATTATTTGTAGATATTTGTGTTGAGTGTGCTTTGCATATTTCCCAAAATCACTCTGATAGGCTTGTAATATTCTATAATGTACGCGTTGCGATTCTAAAAACGATGTTTCATTTAAGCTTGCTTGGACTGCAGCTGGCATGCCGCCGACAAATAGGTATCGACGTACAACCTTCAATAATTCCTGATGTTCTAACTCACTCGGTGGATTCGTCAAGCTATATTCGTGCATCCGTCTATTGATGAGAGGATAAGCCGCTTTTAAATACTCTGAAAATGAAATGGGATGTAAGTAGAGAAATTCAACTCGACCTACAGGAAAGCTAAAACTTTCTTCTTTAAGTAAAAATTCCAATAGTGATCCTGCAGCAATCACATGAAGACTTGGCATCTGTTCTTTAAAGTAGCGCAATGTGATTAAAGCCTCTGGGCAAAGCTGGATTTCGTCCAGGAAAAGCAAAGAATGCCCCGCTTTTATAGGCTTGTTCAAGGCAATTTCTAAACGACTTAAAATCTCTTTTGGTTCCCTTGTTGTAAAAGCACCTTTGAGTTCGGGTCTATTCTCAAAATCAACTGTAGCAATATCCTCAAAGTGAGTTTTGCTAAATTCTTGGACAAGATAGCTTTTTCCTACCTGACGAGCACCTCGCAAAAGTATAGGTAGATGCTCTTTACGATCTTTCCACTGAATGAGTTCGGCTTCAAGTGATCTTTTCACGTCAAAAACTCCTAAAAAATTTGTGTCTCTTATCTGTTAGATTACTAGAAATGGCTATTTTTGCCACCATTTTTAGCCATTTTTTGGAGATTATTGGTACCAATTTTCGCCAATTTTTGGAGATTATTGGTACCAATTTTAGCCATTTTTATTCAAAATTGCATTTTCCGTCAAAAATGACGCTTTTTACTTGTAATTTCCGTCAAATATGACGTTTTTTGCTTACAATTTCCGTCAAAAATGACGACAATCACAAGTATGAAGCGCCAATAGAAGTGAAATCGGGCAATGTAACTCATGCTAAGAGCTTGCAGAAATTTGTAGATAAATACGGATCAAAATATCGTACCATTATGAGTGGTCGTGAGTTCAAGATTGATACACGTAATGGCATTCACAGCTATCCGTTATATTTAGCAAGTCGGTTTCCAGTTGGAAATCATTTTGAGAAAATAGCGATGGATTGAGGGATCTGCGGACAACTCAGGATGGAATGTCGACCCCAAAAAGCCCCCTTGACGCACTAAGACAGGTTCTTCCTTAAGCTTTGCCAGCACCTGTACATCGGGTCCAATTTGACATATTCGCGGGGCTCGAATAAACGTAGCTGGGAATTTTTGAGTTCGATTTGATATTATAAGATCGACATCGCTGATAAATGATTCGATCTGCCTTCCGTAAGCATTTCTCTCTACCGCTACATCAAGCCATTTGAAGGGAACCATTGTGTCCTTCAAGATCTCATTGGACATCAAAATAAGCCCTGCACAGGTGCCAAAAACAGGATTTTGGGATGCAAACGTTTGCAGTGGCTCATAAAGCTTTGCAAAATCAATTAATCGCATGATTGTGGTTGATTCTCCACCTGGAATTACAAGTGCATCGCATTGGGCAAGTTGTTCAGGATGACGTATTTCGCGAACTTCAATTCCCAACTGTTGCAGCATTTCAGCATGCTTTGCAAAGGCACCTTGCAGTGCTAAAATCCCAACGATAGGTCCAGGCATATTACCACCCTCGTTGGCCCATCATTTCATCTTTATTCATTTGTTGAGTAGACATCCCTTTCATGGGTTGAAGCAGCCCCATCGAAATCCGTGCGAGGACAGGAGGCTCGTTATAATAGGTAACGGACTCCACAATAGCCTTAGCACGTTTTGCGGGATCTTCTGATTTAAAAATTCCAGAACCAACAAAAACACTTTCTGCTCCTAATTGCATCATCAGAGATGCATCTGCTGGCGTTGCAATTCCTCCTGCAGCAAAATTGGGCACGGGCAATTTTCCAGTGTTGGCAACAAGTTCGACGAGATGGTATGGAGCTCCTAATCTCTTCGCTTCAGTCATGAGCTCTGTATGATCCATTGTTTTGAGCCTTCGGATATCGCGTTGAATAGAACGCATGTGGCGCACCCCTTCTACGATATCGCCAGTGCCTGCTTCCCCTTTTGTACGTATTAGGGCAGCCCCTTCGCCGATTCGTCTTAAGGCCTCGCCAAGATCCTTGCAACCGCACACAAAGGGGATGCGAAAGGCATGTTTATCGATGTGGAACTCATCGTCGGCTGGTGTAAGCACTTCACTTTCGTCGATGAAGTCGATAAATAATGACTCTAGGATTTGGGCTTCGGCAAAATGGCCAATGCGGCATTTTGCCATAACGGGGATTGAAACACATTCTTGAATGCGTTGAATTAGCTGTGGGTCGGACATGCGGGCGACGCCGCCTTCCGTGCGGATATCTGCCGGTATTCTTTCTAAGGCCATGACGGCAATGGCTCCGGCATCTTCAGCGATGCGGGCTTGTTCTGGGGTGGTGACATCCATGATGACCCCGCCTTTGAGCATTTCTGCGAGTCCCACTTTGACAGAGAAGGAGTCTTTTCCTGGATACACATTTGTTTTTTTCTGCATAATTACAACCTATTTTGCTCTTTACATGCGTTCGACTGTTTTCACACCAAGGATAGCGAGACCTTGCTTCAGAGTGCGTGCGACAGCTTCACAGAGAAGCAGACGAGAAGCCTGTTGCGGTGTGCCCTCAACACGGCAATCTCTAAAAAATCCGTTAAACTTTTCAGCAAGCGTATAGAGGTACTCGGTGAGGCGATTGGGGAGTAGGTCTCTAGAGAGTAGATCCAAAGCTTCGCCAAACTGTATGAGATGCAATCCGAGAGCAATTTCTGAAGGATGTTCCAAATGAATCTGATTCTCTCTCAGAGTGCTTTCTATGTCAACATTTACACGACGCTTTATCCCGGCTACGCGCACATAAGCATACATCAGAAATGCTGCGGTATTGCCCTCAAAGCGGAGCATTCTATCATAACTAAACATGTAATCGCCACATCGATGACAAGATAGATCAGCATATTTTACAGCGCTGATGCCCAACGCATGAGCGAGTGTTTTTCGTTCTGAAGCGTCCATCGTTGGATCTCTTTCTATTAGAATAGCTTCTGCTTTTTCGACAGCGGTATTGAGAAGATCGAGAAGGCGCTCCGTGTCGCCAGAACGGGTGCGGAATTTTTTGCCATCGAGCCCTAAAACTAAGCCGAATGGGACGTGTTCGACTTTCACTTTGGAAGGATCGAGATAGCCAGCCATTTCGGCTGCCTTGAAAACCATTTGAAAGTGGGTTCCTTGTCCAGCATCGACTACATAAATGATCCGATCCGCTTTTTCCACTTCAATGCGATGGCGCAAGGCTGCCAAATCTGTCGTGTCGTAGTTATAGGCTCCGTCAGACTTCTGCACCATGAGAGGCAGGAGCTCTCCTTCACGATTTTGAAAACCTTCGATGAAGACACATTTGGCTCCATCGGAAATTTTAATGAGTTTTTTGGATTCAAGGTCGCTAACAAGATCTGCTAGCATGGGGTTGTAAAAAGACTCTCCTCGATTGATCAGCTTGACATCGAGAATGTCATAGATCTCTTGGAAACCCTTTTTAGAGATATCACAAATGATTTCCCACGCCTTTACAGCATCTGGATCACCGGATTGAAGTGCAACGACTTCTCCTTGCGCCCTTTTTTTAAACTGCGGGTCATCATCGAATCGTTTTTTTGAAGCTTTGTACCAAACAACAAGGTGGGAAAGATCGGTCGATTGGGTGCCAGTAAGAACATCTGGGATCTCTTCTTTCATATAAGCTATGAGCATGCCGAAGGAGGTGCCAAAATCACCGATATGGTTGAGTCTGAGAACATCGTGACCCATAAATTCAAAAAGACGCGCCAGGCAATCGCCAATGATTGTGGATCGAAGATGGCCTACGTGCATCTCTTTTGCAGTATTCGGCGAGGATAAATCGATTACAATGCACTGTTTTTGGGGAAAGTCGATAGCAAGATGCGGCTCTTCCAGGATGGCCTGTGCGGCACGTTCGATATAAGAGTTATCGAGAGTAATGTTTATAAATCCAGGGCCAGCAATCTCCAATTTTGCTATGAATGGAGTGCCCCCCGGCGGGTAGCCCTTTTCAACGATCTCCACATTTTCAATGATCTTTTCGGCTACTTGACGAGGGTTTTGCTGCAGCAATTTCGCCAATTTCATGGATGAATTAAATTGATAATGTCCGAATTTTTCTTGTGAACTTTGGGCCAACTCGATGGGGGCATCGACGATGGATGGAAAAGCCTGTTCGGTGGCCTTCTTGAATTTATTGGTGAGAATTGCCAGTAAATTTTCCATATTGATTCCTTATAATTCACCAATTCCGCGACATTATAATAATAATTTTTCACCACAGAGATCACAGAGAAGAAGAGGAGTGATAAGAGAGATTTTCCTTACCAGAATATATTTTACTCCTTCTTCTCTAAATCTCTCTGTGATCTCTGTGGTAAAAATCTACTAAGGCGTTTTCTTTCAGAGATGTGTGAACTACTGCAAGACATGATAGCAGCTTGGAGAATTAAGAGCTATTCTAACTAAAGCGAATCGGTTTAGTCCTCTTTCCAATCATGTGTTGTAAATTATATTCAGCAATCTCATCAGCAACCTGACTCGGAGGCTTTTTCTCTTTTTCAGAAATATTAAAGATCTTTAAAAGCCTATCATATAAATGACCGACGCGGTCTCGAGAAACTTTAGGATCATAGCCGTTGGGTTCAAATTCTACAGCTACGTTGATGATACCTCCTGAATTGACAATATAATCAGGAGCATACAAAATCCCCCTTGCCATCAGCAATAATCCATCTTCCGGTCTTTCCAATTGATTATTCGCAGATCCTGCTACTCCCTTACAAACAAACTGAGGGATGGTGTTTTCATTGAGAATGCCTCCAAGGGCACAAGGACTAAAAATATCGCAGGATGTTGAATACACATCTTTTGGGGAAACCGTTCGCGCACCATATCTCAAGGCAAGGGTGTGAAGCTGCTGTTCATCAGTATCGCAAAAAATTAAGTCGGCTCCCTCCCAAAAAAGTAAATAAGCTAGTTTACTCCCCACATGCCCCAAACCTTGAATTAAAATTTTTCGATGTGTCAAAGAGCGTTGATGCCATATTTTCTGTGAAACAGCTTGGAGCCCTCGGAAAATTCCCCAAGCAGTGAAATGACTGGGATCGCCGCTACTTTTTTCTGTGGGCAATGCAACAACATAGGGAGTCTTTTTTCGCAATATCATCATATCTTCAGGAGAAGTACCGACATCTTCGGCAGCAATATATTCCCCATTAAGAGTGTTGATAGCATCAGCGAAAGAAAGTAGTAATTGTTCTGTTTTATCTTTGTGAGGATCACCTAAGATGACGCTTTTTCCACCGCCTAAGCCATCTTCAGCCACTGCGGATTTGTATGTCATTCCCTTAGCTAAGCGTAGGACATCCTGAAGGGCATCTTTTTGGTTAGCATAAGGATACATTCGAGTGCCGCCCAAAGCAGGTCCTAAAGTAGAGTCATGAATGGCGATATAGCTATGAAGATTTGTCTCGTGATCGATTGCTTCAATGACTTTTTTATAGCCTTCAATTTTAAGCTCGTTAATTATCAACATAGTCCCCCCATTCAACCTAAATCGTGATACTAACAATCACACGCATTGTGAACAATAGACTTTCGTGAACCCGCAGCCTATCCCCTGCATAAAGCTAAGGCCGGAAACCTAAGTAAAAAAAAGTAACAGGATATGCAGGATCAGGCAGGATATGAAGGATAGCGAGCATCCTCTTGAAATTCAAAAGAATTTCCAATGAAGCTAAGGCCGGGAGGCCTTAGCTTTATGCAGGGATAGGCTGCGGGTCAGGAAAGAGTTGTGAAGGCTAATGAGAAGCTGCCGGGGATGGGAGCGCTTGGCATCTTTGGAATGTGGCTTCGCTGAAACGAGCCCGATATATGAATCGCTTTGTCAGAAAAAATATCCAACTTAATACTTAGAGTCGATATGTTGCGGACTTCATCCACTACAACTTCAACCTGTGGATTTCTTAAAGCTTTTAATAGGGCAGTCTGAGAAACGTTGTCTAAACCATGCTGTCGAAGCAATATGCGAGCTTTCATTTTTAAGGCATCTACTTCGTATTGGAGAACACCATTAAATTTCCCTATATTCAGAATATCATTATATATTTTGTGTGGTACTGAATCCAAATCGCCATTCTTTCGAAGAAAAATGTGTTTCGGAATTTTCACACAATGTCGTTTTAATTCTTCAATAAAGGGTTTTTCGCTAAATCGTGCAATCCACTTACTGTGCTGCTTATGGGTTGTTTCTCTTTCAAAAATAGCATGAAATCTTTCTATTGCCGCTGTTGCTGAGGCTGCAAGTTTTTGCTCTTCAGGATCTCCTTCATGCATGTTTGCGATGAGCAAGTGGTGACAACGAAGGGTTTCGATGGCAAGCAACACTCTATTTTTGACATGCAAACGACGCTCTTCCTGCTGGGCGCGGGCTCTTCGAGAAAATGTTGTCGAGATGAGATGTCGAATAATTGAAAGTGGTTCAGGACTATCCTGGATGGAAAATCCATCGAGCACAGAAATCGCCCTTTCAATCGCAGACGTAGAATCTCTTTTGAAGGTAGTTTTGCTTATCATTTTAATTGTTATTGATCTTTATGTTGTTCAGGAATTGGTTTTCCACAAGCAGCCTCGACCGATATCTTCGTTCCTTGAATGATGTCGAGGGCATTGTGATGCTCTAATGCATTTTCAACGGAGATCAACTCTCCCCTTTTTAAGTACTCAAAAGCTCGGGTATCAATAGAATGCTCTTTCTGGTTTGACCCCAGTACCTTTTTCCCATCTGTGCCGCATAAATAATAACGAGTTCCTTGAAATGTCTCCACAGGTGGACTGATGACCCTGTAAAGTTTTTCCTCAGGCAATTCTGGCCATTGTGCTTTAGGACTGCGCAAGATCAAATAACTCATTTTCAGAGAACCTAAATTAATTTTAGCAGAACGCTGAAATTGTTTGATGAGATCGGGCTTTTCAAATTCCCTTTGGGCATAACAAGGGCTATCTTTAGCTTGCAAAGCCGGACATTGGCCTCTCCATATGCATGGAGCTTGCACTGGGACTCCCATTTGCACAAGTTTATCCCGCAATTCTAAGATTCGTCGATTGGGTTCCAGATGAGAGTCATCCACGATCAACAAAAATCCAGTGGGTGTTAATCGTTGTAAGAGCTTAGAGATAAATTTCTCTTGCTGATCCATCCAATTTTTTTGATTTGATGGAAAGAGCTCTTCAAGGCAATGACCCAAAATAATAAGATCAAATTCACCTTCTACAGGCATTGGAGAGTTTCCATTTTTCCAATGTCGAATATTGAGTGGATAGCCATAACGACCTGCAACTTCAGCACCGAGTTGTAAAGCGTTAACACTTCTGTCCATGGCAATAACTTCACTTGCTCCATGGCGCAGAGCAGCAAATCCAAAAGGGACTGGTCCGCTGCAAACATCCAAGACCCTTCGTGGAACCACGGGTAATTCATTCAGCAGTGAAAGCCCTTGCTGATAATGGATTACCCAATGATACAGAAGATAGGCTCCAAGCAGCTGCGTGTCGGCAAAATAGTCTTTACCAATCAAATCTTTTTCAGTTTGCAATCCTTTTTGAAGCGTTTGAAGACCGGTTACAACACCCCGAAACTCTCGTGTTTGAAGAACATCTGGCGGCCCAGCTTCTTTATGCAAACGCCTCCATAATCCTATTAAAAGAGGCATCAAGTTGGAAAGATCTGAATCAGGTGCACGTTTGCTTTTCATACATTTTTACCGAAAAATTGAATCTCGTTCATTTTGGGAAATTTCTCGCCATTTCCCGGTCTCAAGTGCCCCTAAATGCAATCCTCCGATGCGGATCCGGCTCAGTTCCAGCACTTGCAGTCCTGCAGACTCCAGGAGAATGCGGACCTCATGTTTTTTTCCTTCGGTAACAGTCACTTTTACCGTACCACGTCGCACTTTTGTAACATTTGCAGGTTTTACAAAGATCCCTTCAACTAATGCCCCATTCGAAATCGCAATAAGATGGTCGTGAGTGACCTCTTTGTCAGTTTTTGCCAAATATTCTTTTGGAAGGTTTGAAGAGGGATGGATCACCTGGTTTGCAAAATGGCCATCATTAGTCACCAACAGTAATCCTTCAGTATCCTTATCCAGACGACCTACAGTAAAGAGACGTTGCTCGATCCCTTCAAACAGGTCGACGACAAGCTTTGACTTTTCTCCACCTTTACTGGAACAAATGTAACCAGCGGGCTTATTGACCATATAGTAAACTTTTTCCTGGGCAGTAGCGCAGATAGGTTCATTATCCACAGCAATGCTGTCACGTTGACTGACCATTGTCTGGGGAATTAAAACTACAGAATTGTTCACCTTGACACGGCCAGCGAAGATGATTTCTTCACACGAACGGCGAGAGGCGACCCCTGCTGCAGCCATTACTTTACTTAATCTTTGTTTTGGATTTTCCATTTTTCACTTCTATGATTGAATTTTTATTACCTATCATAAAAGAAAGTACACCTAAAAAGCAATCATATTATTCCACAGCAATTTCCACAAAAATGTCACTAGATAGGCAGATGTATCCATTTCGTGAACGCGCCCGAGCCCGAGCCCCCGCCCGAACCACTCGCATCAGGCTAAGGAAGGCAACGTCTTAGTAAAAAAATTAAACGCAAAGGCGCAAAGACCCGAAGCCGCAAAGAGAATAAGATATTTTTTCAATCCAAATGGAAATTTAATATTCTCTGCTTTCTTTGCGGCTTCGGGTCTTTGCGCCTTTGCGTTTAATTTTTTTACTAAGAGTTGCCTTCCTTAGCCTGATGCGAGTGCCTGCATATTTTTGATAGGCGCAAAATAACGATCTGTTTAGAATGGATCATCAATTAATCAACGAGGTTTTATGCTAATAGGAATACCAAAAGAGATCAAAAATCACGAATATCGCGTAGGAGCAACTCCTGCAATGGTGCGAATGCTTGCCGAAGCCGGACACAAGGTTCTTGTGCAGAAACATGCAGGAACAAAAATAGGTTTCACAAATGAAATGTACGAGCATGCTGGTGCAAAAATCGTTGAAACTGCAAAAGAAATCTATACAGCCGAAATGATCATAAAAGTTAAAGAACCGCAAAACGATGAATTTCTCCTTCTTAAAGAAGGTCAAATTCTGTTTTGTTACTTACACTTGGCTCCGGATCCAGAACAAACTAAACATCTGATTGAAAAAAAAGTCGTAGCAATCGCTTACGAAACCGTAACTGATGCACACGGAAGGTTGCCTTTGCTCGTCCCAATGAGCGAAATCGCAGGACGTATTGCCATTCAAGTAGGAGCCACAACGCTGCAATTGAATAATGGCGGCAAGGGATTGCTCTTAGGAGGAGTCCCCGGTGTGTATCCAGCCCGCGTTTTGGTCATCGGTGGCGGAGTTGTTGGAACAGAAGCCGCACGTATGGCAATGGGATTGGGAGCTACCGTAACAATTGTTGATAAAGATCTCAATCGCCTTCGCCAACTTGATGCACTCTTCGGACCGAATTTAAAAACACTCTACTCCACTTCTACTTCCATTGAGGAAGCTTTGATCGCGACCGATCTCGTGATAGGAGCTGTTTTAATTCCTGGAAAAACAGCACCTAAATTGATCACGCGAGAGATGATAAAAAAAATGACCCCTGGTTCAGTTCTAGTCGATGTGGCGATCGACCAAGGGGGCTGCAGCGAAACATCTCTACCGACGACACATACTGATCCCACATATATCGTCGATGATGTCATCCATTATTGCGTCACTAATATGCCAGGTGCATGTGCTCTGACTTCGACACAGGCCCTAACCAATGCAACATTGGATTATGCCTTGAAAATCGCCAACAAGGGATATAAGGAAGCATTGAAGGAGCACGCAGGCCTTCGAGATGGTCTTAATATCTGTTTCGGCCATGTGACCAATCAACACGTTGCTGATGATTTGGGTTACAAATATGTCGATCCAATGACATTGCTCAATTAACCTCAATACGTGCCCGTGTGCGTGCCCGAGCCCGTGCCCGACTCAAATTGGACAAATTAGTTCGGGCACGGGCACGCACACGGGCACGGGCACGTAATTTAAGAGGTTGTGTAATGCGGTATTTGATAGGAATTGACTTAGGCACAACAAATAGCTCTGTTGCCTACGTTGACATCCAGCTTCCTAACTTGGCAATTCAACCCTTTCGCGTTCACCAACTAGTCTCCGAAGGGCGCATCGAAGCTTTGCCCAATCTCCCGTCATTCTACTACGCCGCATCGCAGCATGAATGGTCACAACATGCTTTAGATATCCCTTGGAAGAAAAATCCCGATTATTTTGTAGGAACCTTTGCTCGCGATCATGGAGCTCGAGTTCCAACACGACTTATCCAATCTGCAAAAAGCTGGTTATGCCACTCCTCTGCTAATCGACGAGAGAAAATTCTACCTCTAAATGCTGCCGATCAAGCACAGCGAATCAGCCCCATAGAAGCCACAGCCCGCTATTTAGAACAAATCAAGGAGTCGTGGAATCACGCTTTTGCACAAAATGACCCTGAAAATGAATTTGAAGTCCAAGAGATCATTTTGACCGTACCCGCATCTTTTGATGAGGTCGCCCGCACACTCACCATCGAAGCTGCTAAGCAGGCAGGCTTTAGCAACATGACTCTTTTGGAGGAACCTCAAGCAGCCTTTTACAGCTGGTTATCCCAACATGAAAAGAATTGGAATCAACAGCTTAAAGCTGGAGAATCAATACTCGTTTGTGACGTCGGTGGAGGCACCACCGACTTTAGTTTAATGACAGTCGTTGAAAGGGAAGGACAACTTTCCATTCAGCGAATGGCTGTTGGAGACCACCTGTTGCTTGGCGGCGATAACATGGATGCCGCCATCGCCCATTTTCTCGAGCAAAAAACTGGTCGGGAATTATCTACAACCCAATGGTTGCAGCTATGCCATGAAGCCAGAAAAGCCAAAGAATACCTGTTAGCATCCTCTGATTCCAATGCCGTTTATAAAATTGCAATACAGGGAAGCGGCTCTGCAGTGATTTCTGGAAGCATCCTTACTGAAATCAATCGGACTGAATTGGAAAAGCTTCTCTCACAAGGATTTTTTGGAGATTTTTCATGGAATGAAGCATTACAGTTGCACAAAGCAAAGGGACTTCGAAGCATGGGCTTGCCCTATGAAGACGATCCTTCGATCATCAAGCATTTGGCAACTTTTCTTAATGAAAGCAGCTCTGGAAATATCGAGAACGGTCCTGATTATTTGCTATTTAATGGCGGTACGATGAAGGCAGCTTGTTTTCAGCAGGCGGTCCTTCATTCTCTTAATCGATGGTTTCCAAAAAAACATGTTACAACGCTACCCTCAGCCAGCCTAGATTACGCAGTATCGAGAGGAGCCGCTTATTATGGGAAGGCCCGTCGCGGTTTAGGAGTGAAAATTGGGGGAGGAATGGCCCGAGGTTATTATCTCGGAGTCAATGTTAGCGGCGCAATACAAGCTCTGACACTATTGCCTCGCGGCAGTGAAGAAGGAACCAGCTACGAGCCCGAAACTACCTTTTGGCTGATCCCAAATACCCCTGTTTCGTTTCAACTCTATCATTCTCATACACGTTTGCACGACCGTTCTGGAGATCTCGTTGCCATTGATCCTGTTGAGTTGCAGACACTTCCATCAGTGAACACTGTGTTGCGATTTGGAAAGCAGGAAACCGGAAAAGCAACGACAGAAAAGATTCCAGTCCATTTAGGAATACGCTACACAGCAATTGGCACCCTTGAATTGTGGCTGAAATCTCAAAATACGAGTCATCAATGGGCCTTAGAATTTCAGTTGCGCAGCTCTTCAGGGCAAGACAATACCCTTTCTAACCTAAATCAAGGGCGAAAAGATGAAATTTTGGATAGCAGTCAACTACAAAAAGCCAAGGAAGTCATTCTTGAGACGTTCACAGGTAGCTTGCATCCCAAACAAACAATGGAAGTTCTGGAAAAAACCCTCCAACTTTCTCGTCAACAGTGGTCTCTTAGTGTGTTGAGAGCATTAGCAGATGCTCTATTACTTCAGGGAGGCAACCGAAAACGTTCTGTCGAACATACGTTGAGATGGTGGAACTTGGCTGGCTTTTTTCTTAGACCAGGTTATGGGTTTCCTTTAGATGACTATCGCTTGAAAGAATTTTGGAAGGTCTTGCTCGGGGAACTCAAAGGGAAAAAATCGCAAGAGGAACAAATTCAACAGTGGATCTGTTACCGAAGGATTGCCGGTGGATTGAACAAAGGACAACAAGCTCAGCTCTCGAGTGAGATTTTGCCAACGATCTTGAAGTCTGGGGCAATTGCTCCAAAGGGAAAAGGGGAAATTTACAGCCATTCTGAAAAGATTCGCGTTCTAGGCGCCTTTGAATTGCTCGATGTTGCCACAAAGATACGATTGGGAGATGCTTTGATTGATTATATCGTGTCACAAAATGGTTCTGAGGCAGATTTTTGGACAATAGGGCGACTTGGAGCACGCCATTTGGCATATGGTTCCTTCGCTCATGTGGTTCCTCCGGAAGTAGCGATGAAGTGGATTAATAAGTTGTTGACAATACAAAGCCCCCACATCGCTTTTATCATAGGGAATTTAGCTCGCAAAACAGATCGACGAGATTTAAATGTCTCGCAACAAGTAATAGATAGTGTTTTGAGGTGTTTTGCAGGTGGCGAAGCTGAGGCTCGTTTGAAGAAGCTGTTGTTGACAGAGGCTGAACTTACACAAGAGGAGCAGAACCAAGTGTTTGGCGAGCAATTGCCGCATGGTTTGACGATCGGATAGCGTGTTTTTTTTACCACAGAGATCACAGAGAAAGGGGAGAGGAGAAGAGGAGAAAATTTCAATGATAGATGAACAAGAAACAAAAGAAGAGCTACTTGCACGAGAGTTTCAGGACGCGAGTCAAGATACTGAAAGAAACGCTGAAATCGAGCTATGGGATACATCTCTTGGGGATGGTCTAGATGAAACAAATGAATACTAGCTTTGTTGATTATTGATATTTTGAATCCCCGTGAATTTGATTTTTTGTCATTTTTGCCTCTATATTCTCTCATTCTGTAGTCCACACCTAAGGTGACGCGAGCCCTGCGAGCAAAACCGCAGGTGTGGAATCTATTGAAACGCAAAATAACCAGGCAGAGGCTATGAAAAAATCGATAATTGGTTTGTGCCGGCCCTCCGGGACGGTATGTAAAGGTTGGCGCTTACCCAGGCTTCGCTTACCCCTCCGGGGAGCCTCAGCCTGGGCTATTATGTGAACAGACCCTCCGGGCTGTATGCGGGAGCTTTTGTTAGAAAATCACTTTTCACACTGCCCGGAGGGCTGTTTACATAATAGCCCAGGCTGAAGCTCCCCGGAGGGGTAAGCGAAGCCTGGGTAAGCGCCAACCAACACATACCGTCCCGGAGGGCCGGCACAAACCACTTATCAAATTTTCACAACCTCGCACTGGTTCTTCTTTATTATTTTTCCTTTTCTTATTCAAATACATGCTTAGGATCATAAAGAATATCTTCTGCTGCACCAATTTGCAAAATTAAGATTTAATATGCTACAGTGCTTTTTTTAGAAAAGTGCTTTTCTACGATAAAGTGAGAAAACAATGGACTGGATAATAATGTTGACCATCATTGGAAGCGTTTTAATCCCTATGCTATGTGGATTTGCCCTATTAGCACATAAAATAGATCAAAGATTTGATAGTGTTGATCAACAATTTGATAAGATGCTCAAGAAATTTGATAGTATTGATCAACGATTTGATAGAATATTTAAAAAATTTGACAGTATTGATCAACAATTTGATAGGATATTCAAAAAATTTAATAGTATTGATCAACGACTTGACAGAATATTTACAAAATTTGACAATTTGAACAACTGAAAATGCGGAGGAATTCAGAATCATCTGGGAAAAAATTACATATTTATCGAAAGCTACGCAGTCAAATAGTCATAAAAGTCGGCTTCGGTCATAATCATGATCGCATGATGCATTGCACAAAATGGATGTACTACCTGAATAATTCTCGAATCCCCTACTCCCGGAAGATACAAAGCATCTAAATTAAATGCCTTCTGCGTTTGATTTTCAAGAAAGGAAACTCCAAATAAATAGTCCTGACTGCTAAAACCCTCCTCGCGAACCCGAAAAAACAGCAAATTGTAATTGTACAGAAGCACTTGGATTGCACAAGACAATCCTTTGCTATTCGGAGGAGGATTCCCAAGATAATCGGCTAATTGAGACAAATTCTGGCAAAAGTATGCCGCTTCATACTCCCCTTTCTCCGCTTCTCCAAATAATGCTATAGTATGGGTAGTCATAGTCATATGCTATCCTCCTAACTAACCCTATTATACCAAAAAAGACAAAATTACAAATAAATTATTTCTCTATTTTAATTTATATGAAAACAATTTATAATAAGAAACTTACGTTATATAACATACAACTATTTGATATTATTGGAGTTTTTTATGAGTTTTGACAAGCCTTTAAATATACACGATGATCGTTTCTATATGAATGCGATACTAAGAGAATTTGGAGGAATGCCAGGAGTGGTTGATCCAACCGATTTCAACTTATCTCAATGCGATCCAGAAGAAGAAGGTTCAACTGGAACACGCGGAGCGGATGGCGGCGGATTACCAGAAGCAGATAGACGACGAGAAATAGACAACAAGATAACTATTGCAACAACAACCTCACTATCATCTACCCCTAGAACAACAGCTTCACCTTCATCCTCTTCTTTATCCACTGCATTATACTCTTCCAGTATAGCTAGCAGTAGCTTTTCATCTGCTAGCAGTAGCACTGGAACAGACCCCCTACTTCTCCTGGAAATTAAAAGAGAAGTAGAAAAGGAAGGAGCGAAATTTGAAGGCTTTTTCGCTCTATCAGCATCTATAGGAAGTTTGGTAGAAAGAACAATAAAGGTTGTTAGACCGGCCGAAGCAGGAAAATTTCTATCACTGCTTCATACAGCCGACAACGCTTTTAGAAAAGCAAAAGAATTAGGAGAGACAGAGGCTGAAACTAAATTAAGAAGGAGAGTTTTGGATGCTCCTGAGGTCGTAACAATAAGATTATCGCGTTGCCAAAAATTAATCGAATTTCTACAACCACTCTTTAATCAATATAAATTAATCATAGAAAAACATCTTTCGTACTTGACAATTGAACAGATAGTACATTTTTCTCGTGTAATTGTTATATTGCAGTTACTTAAAAGAAATAGTCTAAAAAACGCAATTAATCCAACTATCGACAAGAACCTAACATTTATTATCCATCGAATTTCAGTAGGAAATTCATACGAAATTCCAGAAAAAATTCAAGACGAACAACAAATGGTAGAACAATCATTTGTTGCCCTGGCTAAACAAATGGAGGATCATTTCAATGAGATTGCTTTTTTAAATATTCTTGCTGACATAGAAATGGAGTATTCTCTAAATAGTTTCTACTCAAGACCTCTATCGCCAGCCAAATTGGACGAACGAGAAGCCATTATTGCTCATACTCAAGTCACAAATCTTCTAAACGATTTTTGCATGGCTATTTTCCCTTTAATAGAAAGAAAAATATCTCATACAAAGCTATTGATTACAAAAGCCCTCACCAAACAGAATATTCCAGTGACTGATAGAACTAGGCTTGAAAAATTGATTATCAGTAAACGGATTGAATTAAATGATCACTTAGGAACTATTGAAAATGCACTTGCTCTTATAAAAATAAAAGTTGCAAATCGCAAATTATATGCTCAAGAAGATCTTAAAACACTGATTACAATATTCGACAGACTAGATTCGTTTTTTAAAGAAGTTGAAAATGGTGTAAAAGCACCAATTTCTAAAATTAAAGCAAAAAAACCTGGCGATATTATGGGAATGCTTTCCACTCTGATGCAAGATTTCCAAAAAATGGGCGATGACATGCTTGATAAAGACGATCAAGATGAATTGGCCATGCCTCGAATATTCTCACCAGCAACGCCTACTACTACCATTGGTATAGAGGCGCTCACTTCAAATCTAACCCTTGCTCGAGATTCGATGAGGCAAGTCAGGTATATTTTTAAAGTCTTTCTCCAAATCAGTAGAAACCGCATTCCAATCGAAGAAGTACCTTCAACAAGTCTAAGTCTAACGCCAACTTCAACTCCAACAGCTACCCCAAAAAAGACGAAAAAAATTAAAAAGAAAAAAGCTACATCAAAAACCAAAGAAGTGGCAGCAAGAGCACTCTCACTAGCACCTAAACACACATCATCCAGCTCCTCTAGCTCGTCTTCAAGCAGTCCAATAATAGTGGATCCTACAATCCCACGAACCCAATTCCTTTCTTGGCTCAGTTACGAGCTGGCAATAGCAAATGGAGTTAAAATGTCTTCCTTACCTTTAAATGGTTTAGGATCACTTATTTCACCAGCTATTGCAACACGCGAAGAGGTATGCCGTTCTGGACAAATTACTGCATTGCGTCAATTAGAGATCGGACTGGAGATGCTCTTTGATCAACGGGCTTATTTAGAAGGGGCTCCTTTACCATTTGCAGGGCCTCTTCATCAGTATGTTACTCTTTTATTGTTCCTATCTATCCAAGAAGGTCTAACAGCAAAGGTGTTAAGTGAAAATCCTACGGGATATCGTTCACATGACATATCGGTAATTCTCGAACAGCTTGATAAAATACCAGAAGGACCTTTGAAGGAAGTTGTAAAGAAACTAAACAATTTGACAACCGTTTATCGTTATGGGGACGATGGTGTGCACCCAAATAAAGGTCAAATAGAGTCGTGGACAAAATTGATGAAGCAAATGTTGCCCTTGTTTCTTGCATCATGTGATGCGGAAAGTGGAAAAAGGATCGAGAAGCGATTAGAGGCTTATTTAAAAGAATTTGATCGTCCTATGGCAATCACAACATCGACTATAAATGCTGAAGTATCCGATGCGCAGTTGAAACGGTTGCGTGTGGCTGAAGGGACCTTAAAGGATGCGATTGTTAGATTGAGTGCATTCATCGAACTTTCCATAAAAAGCGAGGAGGAGGATTACAAAAGTATAAAAATTCTGAAAGCGCTTTTACGGCAACTTAAAATCATCGAGGCTGTTCCATATACAATTACCATGTATCCCCATCAACGGCAACTCGTCATCTCAGCAGGGATGCTGTTTATTTCTGGGAAACAAGTTGTGGAGCTTGCTGGGATAAGAGCAGCATGGGTTCAGGGAGTGGCTGACATTCGGGAAGCACATCCTAAAACTCATCATGATCTCAGAGGAGTACATTGCGATATCTATAAGCTCGACGATGGATTAGGAGAAGGTGTTGTCAAGTTGATTGACGATTTAAATGTTGGGAAGGGGTTTGAGGTGCCTCACGCAATATGTGCAACTCGAGCGCGAGTGACCGAGAGCATGGAGCTCATGAATGAATTGATGAAAAGGGCCTTTGCGTCGGGAGATACTTTGAGAACCTGGATGGTCAGTTCAGAAACAGATGAGAAACGAGCTTTAGAGGCAGTAGATGGGTTGCGAGAGCGAGTTGTAACATATACCGAAAGGATTGCTTCATTATCGTCTACTCTAGTAGCATCGTTGACAGCAGAAATTTAAGGCATTACTAGCAGGCCGCCCATTATCAGGCCGTTGGCCTGATAAAAAAGTTTAAAACTAAAAAGGATGAATAAATTTATGTGTGAATCTTTGATTACGAAATATGATGCAATGAACAATATGTGCAAAGGGACTTACAGTGAAGCTGCAGCCCACTTAATTCAAGGTCGAATATCATATAGTTTTCAATCTTGTTCAAAAACTCGGCAATGGCTGCTTGGACTACCCGTCGTCCTCATTAATTTGGCAATAACCTCTGTGGCATTTGTTGCTAAAATCATTGAATGCCTTGCCATGAGCATTATTAATTTAGTCGGTTGTTGTTTCAGTAAAAATTACACATTCAAAAATTACTACACATATTTACTGACGTTGGCTGCTTCTCCTTTAGTTTATATAATGGAGCAGGTGATAAATCTGCTCAAACCGTTTGGGCCGAGGCCGAGTCTTGAATACGACTTTACATCTTTTTCTGAAATGATGTTTAAATTAACCTACCCTCAACTAAAGTATGAGAAGGTAGAAAATAGGGTCAATATGCTTTTTGATGTGCTTTTTACCGAAAATGGAATATGTACAAAACCCGAGGATTTCCAAAAGAACTATGAACAAGGAAGTGACTACTCTTTTGATTCGAAAGACGAGATAGTCCTCGGCTGTTTCGCACATAAAATCCTTCCTTACTGGCATTTTGTACTGCCTGCAAAGGACAACAAAGACACAATTTTAGAATCTTTTAAAGGACGCTTTCATCTTTATGATAAATATGAAATAGAAGATATGAAGGGGTTACCTATAGAAAGCAAATTGTCATAATCAGGATTGGGTTCAGGCATGCAATTTGAGGCGAGAGAATGGGTTCAGGCATGCGATTTGCAATTTGGGCAAACTTTATATTAAAACTCTGTTTCAGCCCAAATTACAAATCACAAGCCAGACCCCGATTCTCTCGCCCCAAATTGCAAATCGCATGCGTGACCCCGATTCTCTCACCTCAAATTACAAATCAAGCCAGACCCCAATCTTCTCTGTGTAAATAATTTCCACAAAAAACTACCATGCAGACATGGAAAAGACTTTAGCAAAAAACTTACGCCAGACTTTCACCCACTACCGCTTGCGGTTCTATAAAGCTATCGTATTGGTCCTCATTTCAAATTTGCTGCTAGTTGGGAATCCCCTCGTCTTCAGACACCTCATCCTATCCCTGCAAAACAATCCTGAAGCCTATTTTTCCGATCCATTCAGCGGATTTTTTCCCTGGATTGCTCTCCTTCTCGGCGTCGCCTTACTCGCCTCCCTTTTCAAATACCTCATGAGGATGGAGTTCATGGAGATTAGCCGTGAAGTCGAAGTTGAGGTCCGGGCCAAACTTTTCGTCCGCATACAGAATCAATCCCGAGAATTTTTCGACAGACATGGCATTGGAGAACTCCTCAGCCGCCTCACAAGCGATATCACTGCCTATCGCGATCTACTAGCTTTCGGAATAATGTACCCTCTCTTTTTCATCACATTGGTCATTCCAGGATTTATTGCGCTATTCTCCATTTCTGTTCCCCTTGCTTCCCTTTCACTGATCCCCATTGCAATTATTCCACTGCTGAACTGGGCGTTTCGTGGACCCATCTACAACACATCTCACGCCGTACAAGCTTCCATCGCCCAAATGAGCAACAGGGTCCAGGAGTCTTATACGGGCATTCGCATTGTGAAAGGCTATGTGATTGAAAAACTCATGCTAAAACGGTTTAAAGAAATGTGCTGTTATTTCACGCAGATAAGTTTTAAATTAGCTTGGCTCCAAGGGATTGTGTTTCCTTTGTTCACCCTTGTAACCCGTATGACTACCCTTGGACTTGTCATCATGTCGGGATATATCATCCTGCAAGAATTAGGAAGCCTTAGCGCCGCCGATTTTTTGTCATTTGTTTGGATTCAGTCGTACATCTTTTTTCCAATTTTAATGTTGGGGTGGGTGCTTCCGATTTATCAACGAGGCCGCGCCGCCTACGCAAGACTTGTTGATATTTATGAAGAACCCATCCAAGTAAAAGATAATGCTACATCCCATCTGCAAGTCCATCCAAAGGCAGATATTGCTTTCCATAATCTGACATTTTCTTATTCTGAAGAGTCTCATCCCGTTTTTTCTAATCTGAATTTGGAGATCGAGGGGGGATCTTTTGTAGGAATCACAGGTCCAGTGGGAGCGGGAAAAAGCACCCTTTTCCATTTGCTGAATCGCGACTATGAGATCCCTCACGGAACACTCTTTATTGGCGGCCATGAAATTCATAAATATTCATTAAAGGCACTTCATGAAGCCATTGTGATCGTCGAACAATCCTCGTTTCTGTTCTCTAGAAGCTTGGCTGATAATGTTCGCTTTGGACGCCAAGAGGCAAGTCAGGAGGAGCTTGAAGCTGCGGCTCAGTTCGCTGATTTGCACGAAACCATCATGGATTTCCCAATGCAGTATGACACCGTTGTTGGTGAACGAGGCGTCACCTTATCAGGAGGGCAAAAACAGCGGGTTGCAATGGCTCGTGCCTTTTTAGTAGACCGTTCTATATTGCTTTTGGACGACATTTTTTCAGCCATTGACACATCCACAGAACGACGCATTTTTAAAGCCATCAGCCGCCATTTTAGAGGCAAAACAGTCCTCTTAATCACACATCGGGTATCGATATTAGAGCAAATGGATCGGGTTTTATTTATGTCGAAAGGTAAAATTGTGGAAGACGGTACACCTGCGGAATTAAGTGCAAAAGAGGGGCACTATGCCGCCTTGGCTGCATTACAAGGAAAGCGATGAAAAAGCAAAGTTTATCAGAAAAGTATCGGCATGAGCATACTGCTCCGCCGATGTTCAACTTGGAGTTGATCTCAAGGCTATTATCCTATTTGAAGCCCCATGCTTTCCTTGCATTCACGTCGCTAGTGATTTTAATAATTGCCAGAGCCATCGATGCCTTTGTGCCAGTATATATTGGATATTTGGTCCAAAGCATTCTTCAAGGTACATCCCAAACTTTAGCAAATAAGCAACAGCTATTTTCCATAGCTTTAAGAGAAGCTACAGTGGTTGGAGCCTTACTTCTTGCTAGCTACCTTTTAGACATGGCAGGGATGGTTGTCAAAAACTGGATAGGGCAAAAAGCCCTCTTCACGTTGCGCACAGAGGTTTATAATCATATTCAACATCTTCCCATTTCTTATTTCGACCGCCATCCGACAGGACGACTCATCACACGCACCATTCATGACGTGGAACAGATCAATCAGATGTTTATTGAAAGTGTTATTCCGCTCCTTGGCAGTATTTTGTTATTTGTCGGGATGTCTATAGGTATTGCTTTCGTCAATTGGCATATTGCCTTGGTGTTTGCAATGATTACTCCTTTAGTGGTATGGCTGACATATCGATTTCAGCACTATCAACACTATTGCTACAACATGATTCGCAATATCGTGTCGGCAATGAATACATTCATTCAAGAATACCTTTCAGGCACTTCAACCGTGCGCACATTTGGTTTGCAAGAACGGGAAAAAAAGCGATTCGACGAATTAAATCGCGATAACTGCGATGCAAATATGGAAGCAACACACCATTTTTCATACTTTGTTGCTGGGATCGATTTGCTACAAAGCATCTCGCTTATCGCAGCTTTTGTCGTCCTTGTGATGGTTACGCCACCCCATAGCAGTTTCCAAGCAGGAACCTATTTCACATTTAGCCTCTATACATTAATGTTTTTCCGCCCTCTGATCGATTTAGCAGATCGATATAACATTCTACAATCAGCCATGAGCGCTGCCGAACGCATTTTTGCCGTTTTAGACGAACCACAAGAGCTCATGAATAGCAAAGAACTATCGTTACAAGAAGTGGATTCCATTAAATTTGAAGATGTGTGGTTTGCCTATGATGCACAAAATTGGATTCTGAAAGGAGTTTCTTTTGAGATCGCAAAAGGGGAATCGGTTGCCTTTGTGGGGATGACGGGAGCTGGAAAAAGCACGATCATCAGTCTTCTCATGCGATTTTATGATTTTCAAAAAGGAGACATCAAAATCAATGGAAGGAGTATCAAAGACTATCCCTTGCATGGTTTAAGACAGCAATTCAGCGTCGTATTGCAAGATCCCGTCATTTTTTCAGGAACTGTGGAGGAGAATATCTCGCTCTACTCCCCTGAAATTACTCTTGAGAAGGTTGATAAAGTAATCGATCACTTGAACTTGCGCTCTTTCATAGACAGACTACCGCATGGATTACAGCAAGTCCTTTCTGAACATGGTGAGAGCATATCGATGGGAGAACGGCAACTCATTTCTCTAGCCCGTGCAGTAGCACATCGACGGAGTGTCATGGTTTTAGATGAAGCCACAGCAAATATTGATTCAACGACTGAAAAAGTGATCCAAAGGGCTTTGCAAAAGATTCTGAAGAGTCAAACATCCCTTGTTGTAGCGCATCGACTTTCAACGATACAAGATGTGAATAGAATTATTGTCTTGCATGAGAGTCAAATTGTAGAAATTGGGTCTCATGCGGAGCTATTGGGCAAGAAAGGCCTCTACGAAAAGCTCTACAAACTCCAATTCTCAAACAATTACGCGTCAAGCTAAGGCAAGAGATTTTACCACAGAGCCCCTTCGTGAACGCGCCCGAGCCCGCGCCCGTTGCCCGACCTTTTCCTGAATAGGTCTGAGTCTGAAATATGTATTAATTCGGGCAACGGGCGCGGGCTCGGGCGCGTTCACGAAGGGGGTGGTTTCTGTGATCTCTGTTGTAAAACCTAAACCGGCCGCTTAGCGTATCGATGTATAGCCGCCGGGGATGCCGTTCTTCGAAAATACCACCTGCCAAAGTTGAATGTTCCTCGCACGAAATGCTGCCGCACACCCCAACAAATAAAACTTCCACATCCGATAAAATCGCTCGTCATACGAACCCTTTAATTCCAGCCAATGGTCATTAAAATTATTAAACCATGCCATCAAAGTTTTGTCATAATCTGCTCCAAAATTATGCCAATCCTCCATAACAAAACATTTCTCCGAGCTTCGAGCCAATTGAGCAATCGACGGTAGCATTCCATTTGGAAAGATGTACTTATCAATCCAAGGATCTGTAGAGTATACCGAAGCATTGTTGCCAATGGTATGCAGCAAAAATAAGCCATGATCTGGCAAGCATCGATGTGCCATTTTCATATAGGCCTTATAGTTTTTGTAGCCTACATGCTCCATTTGACCAATCGATACAATCCGATCAAATGATTCATTGACATCGCGGTAATCTTGAAATCGCAATTCTATTGGCAATCCCTTACATAGTTTCTTTGCTAGATCAAGCTGCTGATGAGAGATGGTGATCCCGACAACCTTCACGCCGTAACGCTCTGCGGCAAATTTTGCAAAGCTACCCCAACCACAACCGATGTCAAGAACACGCATCCCTGGTTGCAAATAGAGTTTTTTACATACGAGATCGAGCTTGGCAACTTGCGCATCATCAAGATTGTTTGCATCCTTCCAATAAGCGCACGAATATGTCATCCGGCTGTCGAGCATTCGCTGAAAAAGGACATTACTCAGATCATAATGCTGTCTTCCTACATCCAGAGCCCTTTTTTTCGACTGTCGATTTAAGAAAAATGCTCCAAGAGAAGTCATCAGGGATGTGAGGGAATTGGCTTCTGAAATTTTCTTCTGCACAATGCGGTAGATCGCCTCATCCAGTTGCGCGGAATCAATCCATCCTTCCATAAATGATTCCCCCAACCCAAGAGAACCTTGGAAAAGAACATTCGGGAAAAACTGATCATTATACACTTGAATGTCCCATGGTCGATTCCCATTGAGATGAACGTCGGCATAAGAGAATTTTCGCTTTACAATAGCCTTTATTGCAGTTTTATACATACTGACTCCACAACCCTATTAAGAAGCTTTTTGGCGATTATAACTTATGACTCCATAGATTCCCATACTAACCCATGCAGCAAAGAAACACCAAACAGAAATATATGTGACGGTATAGAAATATTGAGCAACAACAAAGCCGAGTAAGTTAGCAATACCTAGTATTGAACTCCCTTTCAAACTTGAGAAGAATGGGGGAAGTAATGTGCTGACACAATAGACAATTACTGGAATATAAATAGCTAACAAAGGCAATGAATATTTAATACTATGCTGAAAAAACTCGACTGAAACACTATCTAGCGACCACCAATACAAAACCCCATAGACACAATAAGATACGTATGCAATGCCAAGCAATAACAGTGCAAACAGCCAGTATCGAGCCCACGGTTTCTCCTCAGCAACAAAAAATGAAAGAGGAATCCAGACAGGCCAAACCAAAATGGCCATAAAGAGAAAGATATTTCTAAGGGTTGGCGCATACTCTACATAATCAGCAAGACTTTCCTTTGTAGTAAGCCATAAAAACCCCTCTGTAAGCTGCTGAAAGGCAAATAGGAACGGTATTGATGCCAATAAAATCTGGTTCGATTTTGAAATTTTTGAAAGCGTCAGACAGCCCATGATTGTCAATACAACGGCCCCTGTAAAACTTGCTTCTGCTGAAAAACACATTTTTAATCCATAGAAGTTTTTTTCTCATCATAATTTTTTTCCCTTTTTCGTCCACCAGAAAGTATGCAAGAAACATGCAAGAGAGAAAGTCGTCCCTGCTTGC
>Ga0207056_1026_pt1 | contig 33182 bp, 12 predicted proteins | sample Alteio_BWMinCont_58_FD_153289 | JGI IMG/M metagenome (GOLD analysis project Ga0207056, IMG submission 153289) | Enriched cells from forest soil in Barre Woods Harvard Forest LTER site, Petersham, Massachusetts, United States -... | ecosystem: Environmental > Terrestrial > Soil > Temperate forest >... | reverse complement strand
TAAAAAAAAAGCTTCTATCCTCGGTTGAGAACAGAAGCTTAGATCGGAGCAGAGGGATTCGAACCCCCGACCTACTGCTCCCAAAGCAGCCGCGCTAGCCAAGCTGCGCTATGCTCCGATGTGGTGCAAAATATATCAAATGCTCCTTTTTCTCTCAACGCAAATTATCTCATTTTGTTAATGTCAAATTAAAGAAATATGTTGTCATAAACCTTCATTTAGGAGAATCTCATGAACTTTCTATTTAAATGCGTTATTTCTGTACTATTGCTGCTGCCGAGTTTTAATGCATTTGCAGCTCGCGAAAGGAATGATCGAGATTTATACGAGAAAAACTGGATGCGACAAAAAGCTCAAAGAGAACGAAACGAACGCAATCAAACACAGCGCCAAAACTGCGAACCTTATTGTGAGCAACATTATTATGTCCCGCAACCTGCGACTCCCTATCCTCAACACATGGATGGCCCCGCCGTGACTGAACAGTAACATTTTTTAAGAAGGTATGCCCAATCTTATTGACATAGCACTTTCAGAGACTTGAAAAATAGTGGATAAATCCTTGATAGAATTGATTTTTTCATCCATTGCCTTATTAATTAAATTCCATGGCATGAGGATTTCGGCAGCTAACTTGTTTGCCTCTATTTCTTGTTTATTGCTAAGGCCACTACGATATAGGGCATCATCTACAATTCCGTCGCCGATTGCATCTTTGTGCAAAATAAAGTGTGCTATCTCATGAGCTATTGTAAAGCGTTGTCGCGTGCTCGGATCTTTTTTATTTACGACAATCGCATAACCACTGGGACCTCCTTGAGTGCTATCTTTTTTAATCATGCCAGATAATCCTTCACCAATTGCGCTATACACGTTTATTCCTAAATCGTGTGCAATTGCTAATATATAAATTGGAGCTCTCTGTTGATGCCTTCTCAATACTTCCCTGATCTGTCTATTTAATACATTATTCATATATTCCTTCCAGCTCTAAAGGGTCTTTATGCATCCTTCCACTACCTTCTTGAAATATCTCTTCTGCATTTTTTTGTAACGGTTTTGTCATTTTCGCATCAAGAAGCATTCGTTGCAGTTCTTCCTTACCAAACTTATCTAACATTTCATTGAACAACCTTGGAACTTCCTGTTGGACCGTCTTTTCAGCTTTTTGTTCTGCGCGGCTCATGATTTCAATATAACCCCAAAATGCTACAACAGCTAACCCGATACCAAAAACAGAGACGATTACTTGCAAAATGGCAAATTGATTGGCCTGCGCTGACAGAAAGATACCGATAGATTCTGTTTCAGAAAAAATACTTTCTTTTGAATTGACAAATGGAAGACCAAAGCGAAAAATCAGGAAGGCCATAGTTAGCAAATTAACGATAGCTAGAAAAAAATTTGTCTTTTTCATTTGTTGTTTTTCTCATTAGTGTCGAGAATCAATTCTACAACTTTCCAAAAAAAATACAATGATATTTTCAAGCTTTGACTGATTTTTATGAAGTGAGTATAGCTACTAGAATAAAACATGGCATCTGTGTTATCATATGATGACTACCAAATTATTGGGTAACCATGCAAGTGATTCCAACTAAAATTCCTGAAGTCAAACTTTTAGAACCCAAAGTGTTTGGCGATGCCCGCGGTTTCTTCTTAGAAAGCTATAACAAAATAACCCTCGCAAATGCCCTTGGATTTGATCCTGACTTCGTTCAAGACAACCATTCCCATTCCTCAAAACATGTCTTGCGAGGACTCCATTATCAAATCAAAGACCCACAAGGGAAACTGGTTAGAGTCGTCATGGGAGAAGCTTTCGACGTCGCCGTTGACCTACGAAAAAGCTCGCCATATTTTGGAAAGTGGATCGGAGCCCTCCTCTCAGCAGAAAATAAACGGATGCTATGGATTCCTCCAGGATTTGCCCATGGATTTCTTGTTCTCTCACCGCAAGCCGATTTCCTCTACAAAACGACCAATTTCTACGATGCCAGCTCCGATTGCTGCCTCCGTTGGAACGATCCTGACGTTGCCATTGAATGGCCTATCAACCATGCAGACCCCATATTGTCTGCAAAAGACAGCCAAGGCAGATTTTTAAGAGACGCCCCAATTTATGAATAAAAGTGAACATATGAGTAAAAAAATTGTTCTTTTAGGTTCTACAGGACAAATAGGATGGGAACTTCATCGGTCTCTTACCACCGTAGGTCAGGTCATTCCATTAAATCGAGAGGCAGCCGATTTGTCCAAGCCAGAAATGGTTGTACAAGAAATACGAAAACATAAACCTCACATTATTGTTAATGCAGCTGCATACACAGCTGTCGATGCTGCTGAGACAGAATCTGAAAAAGCAATGACTATCAATGCCAAAGCTCCTGGAATGCTTGCTGAAGAGGCAAAAAGGCTCGGGGCTCTTCTGGTCCACTATTCTACCGACTATGTATTTGATGGAAATAACACATCCCCATATCGAGAAGAGGACCCAACAAACCCCCTAAATAGCTATGGCAAGTCAAAATTAGAAGGGGAAAAAGCAATCCAAGCTCCAGCAGGAAAGCACCTTATCTTTAGAACAAGTTGGGTTTATGGGATGCGAGGACAAAATTTTCTACTTACGATGCTGCGATTGGGAAAAGAAAGAGATGAATTGAAAGTGGTCGACGATCAGATTGGAGCACCCACGTGGTGCCGTCATATCGCTGAGGCCACTTCACAGATCTTAGCCCAGAAAGATCTGCTTGACCAGAAAGCTCTCACAGGAATATACCACATGACATCTTCCGGCAGCACCTCTTGGCATGGATTTGCAACAGCAATTTTTTGAACAATGGAAATCACGACAGAAAGTACCGCGCTTGATCGCTATTCCATCTTCAGCGTTTCCATCGGCTGTGAAAAGACCTCCCTACTCTGTGTTATCGAATGAAAAACTAAATAAAATTTTTGGTGTAAAATTACCCCACTGGGAAGAATCATTACTGCTTCTCTAGGAGAATATTGTGTTTCGGGAATTCATTCCTAAATCTTATCATCTTCTGCGCTCAGGATATACCTTCAGCACATTCCGGAAAGATCTCGTAGCAGGAATAACTGTAGGCATTATAGCCCTTCCATTGGCGATGGCATTTGCAATCGCTTCAGGAGCAACTCCTGAACAAGGATTGATTACTGCGATCATTGCAGGCTTTTTGATCTCAGCGCTCGGAGGAAGCCGCGTTCAAATTGGTGGACCCACCGGCGCTTTTGTCGTTTTAATCTATGACATTATCCAGCGCAATGGCTATCCAGGACTCGTTGTCGCCACTTTTATAGGGGGATGCCTCCTAATTCTTTTTGGGATTATCCGAATAGGATCATGGATAAAGTATGTTCCCCACCCGCTGATTACAGGATTTACAGCCGGAATTGCGGTGATCATTTTTTCTTCACAAATCAAAGATTTTTTCGGATTGGAAATGGGAGTCCCTCCTGTCCATTTTATCGATAAATGGAAGGCTTATTATGAAGCATTGCCTACTCTGCATGGGACGACCCTTTTACTAAGCAGCGGGACCCTTTTCTTGATTATCTGTATCAGGCGTTTTATCCCGAAACTGCCATGGGGAATTGCAGCCATTGTAATGGCGACGACCTGTGCCTATTTGTTTGGGCTTCCTGTGGAGACCATTTATTCTAAGTTTGGAGAAATTCCCAGCAGCATACCTATTCCTAGCTTTCCTAGCCTTGCCATTCCTGATGACAAATTTTTCGAAATATTCATAGATGGCATTGCCATTGCGTTGCTTTGTGGGATCGAATCTTTATTATCTGCTGTGATTGGCGATGGACTGGTTGGAGGGCAGCATAAATCAAATTGTGAACTTATTGGACAGGGAGTTGCAAACCTTGCTGGATTGCTCTTTGGGGGGATTCCAGCAACAGGAGCAATAGCGCGCACAGCAGCGAATGTCAAAAGTGGTGCCCAGACACCTGTTGCAGGTATTATTCATGCCATCACGCTGTTGCTCATTATGCTATTTTTAGCGCCTGTAGTTAGTCATATTCCATTGCCAGCTCTTGCTGCTATTCTGATCATGGTTGCTTGGAACATGAGTGAAATGAAACAATTCATCAGTTTTCTGAAAGCACCTGTGGGGAATGTGTTGGTTCTTTTGGTTGCGTTTTTCTTGACAGTGTTTGTGGACATTACGATAGCAATTACTTTCGGGATGCTTCTCGCGTGGTTCCTTTCATTCGTCACGCAAAAACAGGACGAAAAAAAAGTAACAGAATAGACAGCGCGCGGATGAGATTTTTATTTTTTACCACAGAGCCCACAGAGAAGACAGAGAGAAAGGGAGGAAAAAGGGGTAAGCGAAGCCTGGGTCCACGCCCCACACATACTCTCGCCCGGAGAGGCGCTACATCAATGGATCTATTAAAAATCCATTCTCTTGTAAACTAAAAACTACTAAAATCAATAACTTCTTTAAATGAATTAGAAACAGTTGATTTTTTATTTAAATCATGATAAGATTCTATTTTTAACTAAATTTAAGGATTATACGATGACATCTATAACTTATAGATTTTGCGATGAATTTTCCCAAGCCAACGACCTTGATTATGCAGGACCTTGTAAGGCAAGGCTAATTGCCATCGCAAAAATTCCAATGCAGCTGATTACCACAACTCTAGATACATTGATTGGAACACCAAAGCTCTTTGAAAGTTTTGTACCTTTCGCAGACGTTGACTATTGCGCATTTAAGACTATTCGCCACCTGTCACCTCTTCAACGCATTGTCAGCAATCTTTTCCGAAGAATTATCGAGATTCTTAATCCAAAGGCCGAATGGACATATGATGACAATTACAACTTTAGATGGAATATCTATACCAAAATATTTGAAGATCAAAAAGACGAAGGCGATGACAAAGACGAAAGCGATGACTTGGTGAAATTTCGGAATTTTCATGGGTTTGACGGAATCACTTCTGGATATTGTCTTTGTAAGGTTGGTCAACTTGTCAATTATTGTAATAATTCTTCAAATAAATTCGTCAAGCACGTGGGAACCCGATTTAGCCTTTTGATAATGGCTATCGTAGCTGTCTTTTGTCGCGCTATTGATTTTGTAATCGGTGCCCTTGCAACTGCAGGATCAATTCTTTTATTAGGGAGAGCGAAACGACTAAATCATATTGCCTGCAAAGGACTGGCTGTTTTATCTGTGATTACTGATATATACATGTGTATTCTGTATATGATAAAACCCCTTCCAAAAAGACCAGATCCCGTCCCTATAAGACATCCGAGTCCACATCCCTGTGGTACTGAAATAGTTTATCCTCCTGAAAATAACTTGATATCAGAAAATCACAATCACAATGGAGCCTCAGCAATTGCAGTCGATCCTTTAACCATATTTTCCAACATGAACGCAGCAGCATCGCACGAATCACAGCACGACGATTTACCATAATTAACAGGAGAAGCTGAATAATATGCCTCAAGGATCAATAACATCACTCATATTTGAACACAATAAGGGGTGCGAAAATAATATTCACCTCGGTCTTGATCGCCTTGCTTTGGCTGGTTGCTCACCGATTCGGGCAAGTCTGACATCTTTGGCTAGGATTCCGTTGCAGCTAATCACAACAGCGATTGATACAATCATTGCATTAGGTTATGTTCTCGCTTCACTCGTATATTGTAAAGACAACACATTTATAGACTCTGCCGGTATGCACATTTATCCACTGATGAGGATAATTAGCAATCTTTACCGACGAGTCATTGAAATTCTCAATCCGAACGTCAATTGGGAATGTGCCGACAATATAAAACAGGACGAAACAGCAAACATATATTATTCAAAAGGGCGTAACTGTGGAACAGATGGAATTACACATTTACCTGTTATCAAATATATTGTGACCAAAGGCATAATATTATGGGATTCTTCTAATCCTATTGTGAAACATCTGGGAACTCGTCTGCTAGCTACAGTGGCTCTTATTGCGATAATTTTTTGTAGGGCTATCGATTTTGTCATTGGAGCAGTGGCCGCAGCTGTTTCGATTGTTTTGCTTGGGCGTTGTGAGAAACTCAATCATATCGCGTGTAGAGGCTTAGCAATCCTATCAGTCATTACAGACATATTTGAAATGGTAACGCTTATTATTTATCCTGGAGCTTAGCATCTCTTGATCCAGCGATGGCAATACGGGCTCTTTCCGGTCTTCTCATCAGAGTAAATACGCCCTAAAACATCTTTCAAATAACTTTCATCTTTGGAACGCCACAAAGGGCGACTATTTCTTTTCTTACTAATCCATCTCACTAGCATATAAATCCCGAAGCAAATCCCTAATATCACAAGAATTTGAATGAGCGCCTTCATTTCCATACAACCCCTTAATGTTAAACTCGTTAATATTTGTTTGTTTATTCACCTAAAGGACCGTCAAAAAATAACCTATACAACTTCATAGGAGAAATTGCGTCTTAGCTCTCGCAAAATTACTTCAATACAGCCCACAACAGAGTTTATGCACGGCCCGGAGGGCTGTTACAATTTAGCCCAGACTGGGTTGTGAAATGCTTGCCCTTCGGGCCTTAACACAGGTCTCTTCTGCGGTTACCTCTAGAGGATTCTGCCCCAGATGATGGTTGTGGGTAATGGGCAGGGCCTGGGCTAGATAGAGACGCATCTTCGATGCTTAGCATGAGATTGTCTTAAGCATCGAAGATGCGCCTCTATCTAGCCCAGGCTGAGGATGCCCTGAAAGGGCGACCGAAGGCCTGGGTACGTTCCACACATTATTTTGAGCCCTGCAAGGGCGACTCTTCTTTTTGCTTAGTCGGTTCTGATAAAGGAAAAGCAACTGATGCACTGCCTGATACAGCTACAGGCCGAGGCAGCGCAGGAGGAAGGGCTACTCCATATTTAAGGACAAGACCAAAGAACTTTTTCCTAAATGTCTCTACGTCATTTTCACTGGATCGTTTAGTTTCGATTTCTAGCTTGCATTCCCCTTCTTTTACACTATCAATTTCTTGTTTGGATTCCCTTTCCTCTCTTGCTTCAATTTCTTGACATATATTGCAAATTTCCATGGCTAGACGAATCTCTTTAACATAAACAAAACCAGTATGATTACGACGTGCTAACCAAGCTCTGGCAGGTGCAGTGTTTTTCGTTATTGTAAGATAGTCTTTTAGTCTTAGCTTGGATTCTAAAATAAAAGGATCCGTTGCTAATTCGTAGGGTGTTTGGCTTTGGTTCAACAAGCCAATATATTTAAATAAACGACCCAGCAGTTCTACCGGGGCCTCTTCAGTTCCAATTTCAAAAGCTCGGTACGTTGCAAGTACATATTCCTTATCTAAAAATTCACGCCTCGCAGGGCTTTCGACGATTTTTTCGACTAAACTGTAATCGCAAAGAACAACAGCTGCTTTAAAAATAGCCTTTATTTCTCTTTCGTTAAGAGGATGAAAACCTACTAAAGTAGAGATAACAGTACGCACATTTTCACGATAGAACTCTGAGCTGTCCTTACCCGCACCTAGATATTCATCAGCAAATGCATCCAGATATGTGGCAACTTGTTCTCGAGATCTTATAAAGAATTCGCGCATTTCGGCATTATTTAAAGTAAGGAAATAATCTCCCTTTTCTAGCTTCATACAAAATGGGAAAACGATTTCTACTGCTCTTCGAGATAGGGATGGCAGTTTAAGAAGTCTGGTACAGCATAAATAAAGGAATGTTTGAGAACATATTGGAGACTGTATTATATCACAAAGCCATTCTTCTCGGACCTTGGGATGATCTATCAACTTAAGCACGCAATTTTTAATTCTTTGAATATCTTCGGGTTGGCCTATATGTATACCTTCCAAAGATTTAATGTGTCGTTGTATTTCTCGTTCATCCAATTCTGACTTTTGGAGTGCTAAATCAAACAGACGAGACATGTTAGCAGCCTTGTCTAAATTGTGACTTCGCGCCCTAGTACGCGCTAGGTGTGCATCATAGTACTTATCCGGGTCCTCAGGCACGGCAGCAGCTACAGCTTTCCATTCTCTTTGCTGATGCTGTTCCCTTGCTTCAGCCCAATACCGCTTCCTTTCTTCAGCGCGTTCTGCCATATGAGCTTCACAGCGTTTCTCAATTGCCTCCATGCGAGCTTTACTTTCTTTGCGAATTTGTTCAAAGTCTGATTCCCACGTTTGACAGTATCGAGTAAAAGATACTGCTGCTTTTTGTTTCTCTTCTGCGCTTAGAGATTTTTCGGAAGTAATAGGAGAGTAATAATCTGCGATTATTCCAAGAGCGTCAGTAGCTACTGCTGTTTGAACACCCACGTTAGTAGAATCTGATCTCAATAAGATTGATGGAGTCTTATCTTTTAGTGCTTTTATTTCTGACTCAACAGCTATATCAGCTAAATCTCGTCTGTATAGTTTCTGAAAACTCAATAAGGTTGATGGGGTCTTATCTTTTCGTTCCTTTTCTGATATTGCCTTGTCAACCTCATCACACATTTTAAGAATTTCTTCACGGGTGTCTGCTGTTAATTGAGCATAGTTGTCAGCAATCCAATTCATAACGTGTGCAGTATTACCAGTTGCTTCAAGTAATCTTCTTAGCTGCAACAGCTTATCAGGTAAATTTAGCCCAGATTCTGGTATTGATTGCAATAATTGTAATATGGACTCATCCTTATGCCTCAATATGTTTTGAAGTCCTTGGTCAATTGCGATCATAAAATCATTCTCACAGAAGCATCTACGTGCAGGATTTTTGAGAATTTCTTTTATAAAGCTATAATCCAAAATGACTGCAGCTGCTTTAAATATCGCTAGTATTTCTCGTTCCGTAAGTGCTGGATCTTGATTTATTAGCATTTTCAGCAGCATTCGTACAGTTTCAGGTCTAAACCCAGACCCATCACGACCTTCAATCAAATAATTGTCGGCGTAGTTATGAATCAAAGAAACGACTTGCCGTTGATATTTCTTATGAAATTCCTGGACTCTTTGTAATATACTATCCCCTAACGGTAATGTCATACATAAGCGGAAAGTCATTTCTACTATCAGAGCGTTTATAGGAGTCTCTGGAGGTGTTGAGAGGGCTATATCAAGATATTTATTTAATATTCTTTCTTTAATAGTTGTAGGAATTTTCTGAGATTCGGCTAATTGATTTAACAGCTCTGGCGTAACTCTTGGATGGTTTATTAATCGATTCGTCGTCTCTTCTATCACTCCGAGGCTATGCTCTCTCACAAGCCTGTTTTTGGAATACAAAATGATTCGATTAGCTATTCTCGCATCTAAATCGCGATTTGCGAGGGCCTTGTTAACTAAACTGCAAACCAGCATGTTCCTTTGGGAATAATTTCCTTCTCTATAGGGAGCTCCTATTTGATCTAAAAGGCGCCAGATGTCATCGTTACTGACATCCTGACCCAGAATTGTATTTAAAAGCTCTGTCCATTGATCAATATCGAAGTTTACACCTTCTTGATGGGGCAGGACATTTTGAGCAATGGCATTTACGCCTCTTTGATGTTTCATCAATAATTGAATCATTGGATATAAACTAGGATTGTGAAGCCAAACTAGTTCTTGTATTGGAACGCTTAGAATTCTCCTTTCTCGAGTCTCTGTTGTTACCGGCATGTGTTTAAGGATGCGGGCGAGGTTGCGGGTGCATTTTCCAAGAGAACGAGGAGTGTGTCGGGAGGGAGATCGCTGATTTGCAAAACGATCATAAAGACGTAATCTTAAGTCATTAATTAAAGGTTCTACAACCATTTCCTTAAAGGCTCCTTCGAACCCTTCTTTATACAACTCGTAAGCTACTCCAGGGAGTTGTCCTGTGAATATGCCTGCGACACTTTTAAAGATCGTGGCAATAGTTGCAATGATATTTCGTGCATGTCTTCCTTTGCAGCAAAGAGTAGCTCCTAGTTCGATCAACAAATCCAAACTGGCGATAACGATCAAGGCGATTGCTGCAACCCGTTTGATGAGGCCCTTTAGCAATGAGGCTTTTATTGCATCGCACTTTGTAATACGTGGACGTGCATCGAGAGTTGCACAATAATCTTCGATAAGATGAACAAATTGAGCAGCTAAAGAAAAATAGCTCGTTCTTAAAATATTTGAATTACACATGCACTTTTGGATCCATTATTTATTAATGATTTTTTATAATTTTACCCAATTTTAGAATAGAATAAAACGTTATTTTTTGAGCACAAGGAGTTATTCCATTGACTGGTGGGTACTCTCTGGTTTCTGTCGCCGCTTCGCGGCTCGATATGCTGATTGAATCTACCCCACGCTGACGCATGGGGCTACATGCTGCCACCGCATTCGCGGTTTTTGAATTTCGAAATAATTCTGAGCTCTCTGTAAGGGCGACTCATACCGCCTCATCCAGTTGTTGGGACCACTATAGGTGTTGGTGACGGTGTCGACGAAAATGATCTAAAAGAACTCGAAGAAGAGACCCCACTTGCTCCCGATGAGTAAGAAGTTGTAGAAGAAGCCGGTGTTTTCTGCAATTTTTTCAATTGCTCAAATATGTTGCCCAAGACAGAGCCTGCAAACTCTTCTCGTGTATCATCTTGCTTTATCATCACAGTGTAGAAGAATTCTTCTGCCTGTGCAGCATTTACCTTTCCAAGCCATTCTACTAATAGTGCTCGTTCCTCCACTGAATAATTCCAAATTTCCCCTGCTAGGAACTTCATTTGCACAATAAATTTCGCCAAGTCTCCCTTTCTAAGCTCTTCGGTCTTTATGGGAAATTTTCCAGACTTTTGATGGAAAATGCATTCCTGAATATGATATAGGCAAACACTGTCTGTTGTATCTGATAATCCATTTCCGGACCTTATAAGATCTTTGATTTGTTTAGCATCATAACCATCAATTAACGCAAACCTATGTGTACCGTCTTTTTGTCGAATGATCAAAGCGCGATCTATAGGTTTCTGGAACATGCCAAAAAGAGTCCCACGTTCTTCTGTAAGAGCCAAGTCTAAGGTCATTAAAAGATTATCATTGAATAGTTGCGAAATTAATTCCTCCATGAATTCAGACGATCTGGCTGATTGGACAAGGTGTCTTTTTAAAAGTTCTGCTATGGGTACGACAGCAGACGCATATTCCTCACGAGCTTTTTGTGCCTCGGCAAACGAAGATGTTGGCGGATCAATAGTTCTCCAGAGTGAAATATGTTCTGATGCTAAGCCAGCTTCTGAACGAAGCTTATTTCGCGCGTCCTCGAGATGTTGATTAATCGACACAGCATGTGCAACATTTTGGTTAACCTGTTGGCGATTATGTACATCGATGCTTACTTGTTGGCCTTTTTTTGTATCAATTTTTTTTGAAAGTGTTTTTTCAATTAAGGCGTCTTTTATTGTTTTCTGTATTAATTTCAGCATCTCTGTTGTCATTTCGACTACATTAGGCACTTCATGCATAGCGATCTGTCTTCCAAGAAGGTCATTTATTGGATTTAACAAAGCATTCATATATGCTTCTAAGCATTTCTCAGCAGTATCTGATTCGTCTGCTTCTCCATAGTCCTTAGAAAGAGTTTCTTCCACAATAGTAAGAGTTCTGTCATTGAGCTGTTTATAAAATTCAGATGATAGAGCATCAACAGGAATGACATCTAGTATCCGATCAATTTCTCTAAAAACGATGTTTTCCAATTTATGATATACCGTTGTTAAGTTGTCCTTACCTTGTTGACGACACTGTTTTTTGAGTGTGAATAATATAATATCCATCATTTCAATAGGTTCTCTTTCGTGTTTATCCAAAGTAGTCCTGATCAACTCTGCAAGGTCAGTTGAAAGAACGAAAGAGACCTCTTGCCCCCTACCTAGGCCTCGCATGCGAGATACTGCTTGTAAAAGATCTCTTAAACTGGAGTCTTTACAGACTGTTACAAATGCCTTTGCTGTTAGAGCTTGATCAATGTGCGTCCCGGTACATTGAAGCTGTCCATAAATTGTGAAACGTTGTTCTGGAAGGATGTCTGGAGAATGGCCTTCAACGATCCTTGCAGACACACCCTCACGTAATAGAGTTTTTGGTCTATCTTTATCGAAATAAAAAACAGCTTTGAGGTCTCCTCGCAAGTCAAGAATTTCGCGGGCCAGCTTTTCTGAACGAACATCTTTAAATGTCCCTCCCAAGTCTATGATCGCTCGATATTCAAGATTGTTGCTCTTGAACGATTCTCGAAGGATATGGAGAGCCTTATTTTCTAATTTCCTTTTTCTAGACCCTCCTGTAGCATCAACTATCTCTTTACTTTCTTTTTCTTCTTTATCACTTATGATGTCAATTTTGGAGTGTTCGCAAAGAGTATGAATAATTTTTGCATCAATCCCCTTTCTTGGGATAGGGTTGAAAACATCGCTGAAAGTATCTTGGTTTGCCAATGTTCCTGAAAAACCTTGCACTCTGAAAAACATTTCTGGAAGTGTCCAGGCATTGCTGCTGATTCTTTTTCTGGTCGATCTTACTGTCGGCAAGATATACTTGCCTACAAAATGTGTAACGAGTTTTGGATCATTGGAAATATGCTCTGCGAGCATTTTCAGATTATCTTCATTCTGGTAGTCGGTCAGGTGTTTGACGTTCAGTTCCTTCCAATCTCCACACATTTCTCGGAATTCCCTAAACGCTTTCGTATCCTCAAGAGGGAGAAATCTAGGGCAGGCATCTTTTTCTTTATTGGCAAGAATGTTAATTCTTTCTAGCTCTTTGCGTATAAGATCTGTACCGCTAGAATTTTCTGTCCCATCTTTTCTTATCACTTCTGTGAAAATTCCTGTTTCATGGTAGTTGTTAAGGGTATAGACAAACTGTTCAAGAAAATGGGCAAATTGGGAACCTACTTTAGGATTATCCAGTTCATAAGGGCCTGCGATCAAACTGAACTTTCCATTTTTCTCTGGCAATAAACCAAAGTGGTGTTTTCTAATTTTTTCTAATCCCAATGGAATAAATGTATGCACAAGAGCTCTTATAGTCGCAAACTCTTCAAAAAGTGGTGCATTCTCGCTGAATTCTTTACTCGACAGACACTTTTCTAATTCTAAATATTTAGTCAAGGCAAGGGGGTCATATTTACCAATTAATTCAGCAAATTTTGGATCTTTTTTAAGGTGTTCGAGTCCTGCAGCAATCAAGCGTTTTTGCATCGACTCATAGCGTTTCGTGCCTTTTGAGTCGGAAGAAAAAGGAACGGCTCCGGGTACTCTTTTTCTTGAAAGACCTTCGAAATAGAAGAGACTTTGTATTTCATCATCTTCAAGTAAACTATGATATAGAGCTGTAGTCATCTCGACATACGGTTTGCCAACTTGAACTTCATCATCTAAAGCCATATGCTCTTCTTGGCGAGCGGCGAGCTCAGAGTCGATTTCATCGATGATGACATCCCCTTTTGTCTTTAGTACTTTTTTGATTTCTCGAAACCAGTATTCCTTTATCCTCGCTTCAACGTTACCTTTTGAACATTGTAGTCTGTTTTCTCTCGCAGCGAGGGCAAAGCGATGCATTTCATTGTTACTGACGATAAGAAACCCGCGAGTCCTTATGATTTGCTCCAGGTGCCCATGGATTGCTTTAAGCCCCTCTAGGGTTGTTGCTCGTTTCCAGGCCACGCGATGAGCCTGCTGCTTATAAATTTTCGCTGCGCTGGCCTGTAATTGTGGAACGACGACCTTTTTTGATTCTGAGGTAATCATTCCTATCGCCAAGTTTGTCCCATTCGCTTTATTCAAAAGCTGGAGAACCAATAGCACATCAGTCTTTCCTGACCCCATTGGAATCTGTTGGACGTTGTTATTAGATTCCAGCAGGGTACTTAATTCTTTGATCTGCTCTTCACGCAGAAGGATATTGCGTTGATACTCGATCACCAAAAACTTAAAGTAGTGTTTATCTGATTCCGCAGGTGAAATGGAATAATGTCTTTGAGCATTCAATTGATACAATAAGCTTTTATTATACTCGTGTAACAAAGCCGGTGGAATGTGAGCGCTAGGAGAAGTCGGGGCGAGCTTATTAATACATTCCAGCATTCTTACAATGTGTTGATGGTGTGTTTTTCGCACCAAAAAAAGCTCAATTTTAGCTTTTAAAAGGGTGATATCAGCATCTTTAAGAGCTCTGTTATGCTTTCTAAAAGCCTTTACATCGTTGTTAAGAACCATGATCATTAGTTGATCAATTGTGAGTGGGCGCCGCTTTTTACCACGTTTGGCCAAAGCAAGCCTAACATTTAGACTCATGTCTGGCTCGTTTGCAAGCTCTAAAATCTCGTTTTCCAGGCTATCTGCACTATTTTTTACATCTGTCTCTATTGCTACCAATTCCTTCTTGAGCTTCGGAAGTTCGCTAGAATTAATAGTGTGTGCTCTAGAAGTCTTTTGAGAAGTGTAGCTTTCTACATCAGTAATGAGCTTATCTAACCCTCTCCTTTCTACAACGGAACTTGTTTCAAAACTGCGGAGACGTTTTAAAATCTTCTCTTTGACGAGGTCTGTTTTAGTCTCAGCCTCCCCTTTTCCAGCAGATTCTGCAGCCCCAGCGTTGAAAAGTTTGCTCTGTATCGCTTTTAAAGCCTCTTGATGCTCTTGGTCTTTTCTTGCTAGCTCAATTCTCACCTTTTTATGGGATTCTATCTTAGGAGAATCACTTTCTAGTTTAATTTCTTTACTTTTTTCTTCTTTACTATCAGTTATTGGAGCAGAAGCTGAAATAGTTGTTGAAGTAGATCTTTCACTTACAGGAGTTGAATCAGGAAACAATGAAGGCGAAGGAAGAAGCCCTATTGTGGGAATGGTAAAAATAGGCTTTGGGGTGGAACTAGGAGCTTTAATAGGGAAATGGGGCTTTACAGTCTCCACGACTGGGAGAGTCTCAGCAGGTACTAGATCTCTTAATTCTTTAAACAGCTCAATGACATTCTCAGCCCATGGTTCTTCATACACATCCCTTTGAGCATGGGCTGACATGTATTTGCCATTAGATAACTGATGCTTATTTCTCGGATGGTCAGCTGGAAGGAACGTAATGCCTGCATCTGTTTCAAGAAGTACATCATATTCTTTTATAAGAATATCAATTTCTTGATATTCCTTACTAGGCGTCAATATTTGTTCTATTTTTCCAACAGATGGATATGCCTCAGGTCGTTTCAACACATCTTTAAGGACGGCAGCAAAAAAATAATACCAATGACTATCTGACGGAGGTACTAAAAAGAGTAAATTGGACAACTCTTTTTTCTTTACTGCGTCATCTCCTCTTGCAATTGCGTAATAGCTTAAGAAATGAAATCCCAAGTTAGTTTCCTCACCTAAAAGGTAAGGCTTCTTTTGAATAATCTCTAGATCTACAGACCACTTCCAATGAATAGGAGGTATCCCCCAAGGGAGAATACAACGAAGGGGTTTGGGGCCTGAAGCCTTATCACTTTTACTTGGTGCAGGAGAGATACTCGCTACCACTTCTTTTGGTGTATTGATGGATGAATAAAGCGATCTGATGACTATCCATTCTTCTTTAGATAGAGCATATGTGCCTGAGGAAAACTGTGAGCTAAGGCATATTTCAATGTCACGTTGGAAATTATTTTTTAGATAAGGATCAAAATTTTCAGTTTTCTTCCATTTTTCCCGACCATATTTATTTAAATTGTCTTCCAGTAAGGCTAAAGCTTTGAGACGCAAGGCGCAGGCTCGCGGATCTACATCTGCTTTACGAGTTGATAAAATAACCGTGGAGAAGATTGTGAGTTCAACTTCGGAATATCCACGTATTTTGGGAGTAAGGTCTGTGAGGATATTTAGAGCCTTGTCGTAGCTTGAGGGAGTGCGTTGACAAATGTGCAAATGGGCAAGGTAGAGTTTTCCCTCTACAGTAGATGAAACAACCTCTCCGTCTTTATCTAATTGATATTCATACATCTCGTAAGGGGGAGTAACATTAAATGAAAGCAGGCTGGAGTGTGAATCAATACTGGTATGTTCTGTATTTATTCCACACTTTGGAATTAGTATCCTCCGTTCATTCTGCGCATTTCTTAAAACGAGATAACCGGGAACCCTATATAAAGAGGGGATTAACTCTTTAGAAAGTTGCCATCCAGGGAATGATTCAGAAACTAAGGATGCATTCGGAGGTGCGCCCTTGAGCCGGAATTCGAGATTATAACGGGGTAGATTAACACGAACAATGCGACTGTCTCCTGCACCAGTCCAGTATTCCCTCCAAAATTGAGCTGTATTATCAATTTCTCCGAATAAACCTTGGGTCTCTTGGAGCCATTCTTCTGCAGGAGACATGGGACTTTGAACTAAATATAAGTTCCCAAACTCACGATCAATACAAGAAAATGTTCGACTATCAGAAGTATATATAGCTCCAGATCTCTTATCGATAAAAGTTATGATGTTCGTTTCAGGACATTGCCAACCTTCACAGTTGGAGTAAATCCCATTAAGGTCCTTTTTCTTCGCCAATTCTTCACGAAGATTTTTCTTTGAAAACACTTCCTGTGGCAGAACAAATCTTTCAAACCAAACATATGTCTCTGGTCTCATTCGAATATCAGCGGGAATAATGTGAGCAAATTCTTTTATTCCAAATTTTCTACTTACAGAAAAACCCTCTCTTAAACAAACTCTATAGTCCTGATTCTGACCTCTTTCTTTAACAGTAAAGACATACACTTTGCTCATAGAATCATATAGAACGTTGCTAATTGATCCTTCAGAAAATCCTAAAGATATAAAATCTGGATTTCCAGTAACTTCGAGAGGAAGGGATCTTATTTGGCTATATCCATCAGGCCTATTGGCCCCTTCGCGCATGTTTATTACTGTATCTATTCCGGATTCAGTATCAATACGCTTTCCACAAATTAGAGGATACTTATTGAACCACCAACTAGTTATTTTTGGATCCGTTGCCTCGGTGAATATTTTACTTACTGTTGTTGTCCCCTTCCTGGGATCGATGAGAAGTTTATTGATTTGTCTAAGAATCCGATCCCGGAATTTTGTGTATTCTTCAATAAGAACAGGATTCTGATCTATGAGGGAATCATCAAAATGTTTGGATAAGAAAAACATGACCTTTAATGATGCACCGAGGTGTTTTTCTTGTATCTCTTCTCTTCGGCCCCATAGGGCAGCCATTTCTATATAGACAAGGGTTTTGTCTGATGACGATTCAGCGATTGATGGCTCACCTGCTAATTTTAAAAGCCTCTCAAAAGCTAATGGGGTGGCTTCAGCAACATCTTTTTCACTTTTTTCATCCCTCTCTTTGCATTCGTTTTCTTTTTTCTGACTATAACGATCAAAATAATCTCCCATCCGGACGAAAAAAAGTGCAACTTTTAAGTTCTTCTCTTTCTTTGCTACTCCTATCCCGTCTACGACAAATTCTTGTAATGTTTTTAAAAATTCAGGATGTTCACGCAATTGTTGAGGAAGGACTCCAGGTTCAAATACCAAAGTCATGAACAATGCTTGAAAATCAGGATTTAATAACTTTCTAATATTTGTCTTAAAATAGCCTATTGTTTTAACAACCTGTTGATCTTCATCCTCCTCACAACACAAATGCTGTAGAGCTCTCCATTCATATACTGTAAGTTTAGAACCTTCTGGAGGTTTTTCAGCATCGATCATTACTTCATTGTGTCTTTTTAATTTTCTACCTGTTTTTATTTTTACAATGAGTGCACTAACCCCTGGATCCTTAATAACTGGAAGAGACTTTAAAAACCTTTTGTCGCTAGTTTCAGAAGCGATGCTAGCACATGCTTGTGCTGCATAGGCTTGTAGTTTAAGGGCATAAAAAGCTGGTGGAATAAATCGTCCTTCAACATCAGCCAATGCAAATCCAAGAACATCTCTGTCGTTAAGGGCTGCCCCTCTTTCTTTTCTAATTGCTTCTTTTATTTTGGGATTCATAGATAGGTAATTCCAAACTAAAACCTCTTCCCGTAAGCTCAGGATCTCACCAGTGGAAGCGGCTAATTTCGCTATAGCCGCGAAGTCCTCTTCAGAGAGATCAACAATCGGACTGATAGTATCTTTTTCAATGCGAAAACTTTTAGAAAATGAAATTTCTCGTGCGGTAGACCCAAATTCACTAGTATCTCTAATAGTCTCCTCTATTATTGGATCAGGAAAAAGTCCAAAACTACTTTTGTCTTGATTTAAAAACTTAGAGGTATCAATGACATATCTCTCAGCGCCAGGCAATTTTGTTGGTATTTTTCTAACAAGCTTATGTACAACCATAAGCGCTTTTTTCATATACAAAAGATTAATGGAGAGGAATTTTGTACCGTTAGCACATGATTTTTGCGCTTGGAAGAAAAGGGGAGCAAAACTAGCTATAAGTTGCAAACACTTTTCACAGTCATCTTTGGGTATCTTTTCCCAGTAAGGACTATTTGCTGAAGGCATATTTGCATAAAAGTTCTGTAAATATCTAAAAAGAATCGAATCACTTCGCGGCTCGTCATTCGTTTTTATATATTCATACCATTCTTTTAATTTGACTTGAAGCTCCTCAGGTCGGGGCCAAACAGGCGGTATTGCTAGGAGCTTTTTCCAAGGTATTACTTCATCCATTTGATATATTCGATTAAATTCAATTCTCGGTTCATGTAGCAATTTTGAAGGGATTGAGTGGGCTTCAATTGCAGTTGGGCTACGAGAAAATTGGGAAATGCTCTCACACCCTGTGGTAAGGTGCTTCAAAAATAGTTCTCGAGACTCATTACATTGCTTTTCAATCTCTCCTAAAAAGGTTTCAATCTCTTGTCCAAACTCTGGAATAATCTCTTCTTTCCTAATTGCACCATCTGCAGCGAGAGCAAATTTCTGCACCCAACTGCTGAGAAGATTGATAACGGCTAACTTTTCTCTGATTTCCTTACTACTGGAACAGGCACTTAATTCGAATGCCTTATTCCTTTTTAATGTTATTAAGTGTTTTTCTAGTGCCTTCTTCCAAAATACAAACTTGTGTATCCCGTAATTCTGCTGAATAAAAGCTGAAAGAGCATGTACAGGGCTATTTATGGTTTGAGGACTCATCCATAAGGCGGTTTCGCCCTCTGATTTCCTTTTAGCTCCTTTACCTGTTACTTCAATAGGTGAACCTACTTCGACTTTCCTATCACTTTCTCCAAACTTTTCGGAATCTTCTTTAGGAACGATGATTTTCAAAAATTTCTCGTAAAAGAATGAGGGCTCATTGGGTCGACAAAAAGTCATAATATGATGTGCTGCCCATACCGTAGGTTGGAGAAGTGCTGCTCTTGAACATCGAAGTTTTTTAGTCAGAAGTCGTTTTCCCCCTATCATTCCCGTTTCCGGAGTATGATACTCTAATCCAGGGCCAGTATTATAAATTGTTAATTCAAAAGAACCATCGGAAAGAGTTTCTATTTTGAGAAGAATAGTCGATTTATCATGCGGTTTCCATCCTGCTGGAATCAATAGGGAAGTCCCAGGTGTCATTGCCGCAATCTTGGCAACCATCCACTCAGAAAAATGGGCCTGTTGAGATTTAGGTTCGGGTTGGGCGGAGGCTTTTTCACTTTTTTCCGATTCTTCGGAGAATTTTGTACCAAGTTCTCCTACTTTAATGAGTATTTCTTGTACTTGCTCTAATTCGCCAGCAAGTTTGCTGAATTTACCCCCGTCTCTGATCTCCTCTCGGGGTAATGCCTCCAAGAAAAAAGAAACTGCGGAATATCTCTCAGGTTTTGCTAAACGTGCTGTATCAGATACATAATCATGAATGGACCCCGCTCCAAACATTTCTGACAAAACAGCAATTGAAATTGCAGGATTAGCTAATGGGTCTGTATAGGCTGAGGCGGAAGCAGTTTTTTCCTCTTTTTCTTTTGCAGAAGGAGGTAGTGGTGATGGTGTGGGTCGTGGCGAGGGAGTTGATGAACTGGATAAACCTGACGGACTCGGAGAGGGAGCTGGTGGACTGGATGGAGAGGAAGTAGTTCCAGGATTGGCTCGCGGAATTATTGGCAGATCTCTACGTGCAACATGATTTTTGGGTTCATCTCCCTCAACCCCTATTTGCAAGGATTCGCGGACACATTTGCATGCAAATACCCCAAAAAGGGAGAGTCCACCGGCAGCTAGGGCGGAAAATCCAATCAAAGCCACACTTGTCTGACTCAGCGAGATTGCCGCCAGTAGAGCTGGAGTAAACACATGAGCAGCAAGCAGGATAAGGACAAGAGCGCCGATCACAATTAAAGCGACGGCCAAAATCTTGGTATTTCTTACCCATTTGTTAGATTGTCGTACAGGAGTAGAATCATCTGCATTTTTGACGTGTTTACTAGGAAAACAACAACTATTAAAAAAAGAAGAAGCCATAATCTCTCAATTAACCTATGTTTTTAAATAATTGTATCTACTATTATAAACTTAATTTTTATTCGCGTCAATAGTAATTAAACAGAATTAAACAGACCTGGTTACCACTTGCGCGCTTAGACTTTAATATGTTACACTATTTTTAGAAGACCAGTCCTAGAGGCTGGTAACATATACCAAAAAGAGTAAATTTATGGACTTGCCATTCCTATTGACTTTGATAGCAGCATCAGTAACTATTATCGGATTTGTCTATGGTTTCCTCAGAAACTTTCAATACGACATTAAAAAAGATATCAATGCTCACATCGATAGATTAGAAAAAAGAATGGACTCATTTGACAAGAGAATGGACTCATTTGAATCCAAGATGACTTCTCTTGAGGAACGTATGTTCTGGGCTGCTACTGGTAAAAAGCTTGAAGATGCCATTCTTGAAGAAAGAATGAAAAAGCCAAAGACTAATCCATAAAATTAATAAACTTAATGGACATGGGCAGTAGTGGACGGTAATGGACGATGCAGTATTGTCCATTACAGTCCACTACTGTCCATTACGGTCCACTATTGTCCATGTCCATTTACTTTTGTCCATGTCCATTTACTTTTTAGAGGGAATCGATGTTTTTAAACTTGCAAAGACCCTGTTCATGACCGAGCCATCGTAATCTTCTCGAACGCTTGCAGGCTTTATCACAACATCACGGAAAAATTTCTCCACTTCAATCGCATTTACCTTTCCAAGCCATACGCTTAACAATCGCTGCTCTTCTGTTGTGTAATCCCAGATCTCTCCGGCCAAAAATTTCATCTGCACTAATAGCAAGGCTAATTTATCTCCTCCAGGACCCCTTTTAAGGGCTTCTATATCAACTAATGTTCCAGGTCTTTGATGGTAAATTCCTGCATGGACATGATATAGACAAAGAGCTTCCACACTAGATGACGATGATGTTGCATTCCTCATAAGTTCTTTTATTTGTGAACAATCCTTACCATCGAACAGTACAAGTTGATATCCCGTGGCTATCCGAATAATCAAGGCGCGATCTATCGGCTTTTGGAATTCTCCAAAGAGCACTCTCTCTCCAGAAGTTTCTGTACCCAAATCAGTACAAACCAAATTCAAAGTAGTTAAAAGCGATGGGTCAAATAGTTCGGCTAGCATTTTATCCATTTTGTCCATTGAACCTTTGCCCACAGCAGTGCCAGGATTACGCAAATGCCTTTGCAATATACTGGAAATAGGCACACATGTCGTTTTCGCATCACTACCACTTTCTCCACGCATTTTTAGCGCTTCGTCTAAACCAACTATCGGAGGAATGGCTGATGCCAAATCAGTATGTTTGTCAGGCTTTAACCCTGCTGCCGCACGCTTTCTTCTTTCTGCTTCAATCGTTTGTTGAACAGACAACGAGACATTAACTTGTGTAGTAAGACTTACATCATGACTCTGGTGCACAGAGAGGGCAACTTGTAGATCCTTCTTAGTATCGACTATTTGTGGAAGGTTTTTCTCTACTAACCCCTTTCTTATGGTTTCCTCAATCAGTTCACACATTTGCTTGTGAAGTCTCTCTCTATTTGGTTTTAGACGAGGATCCGATATTCCTTTTGAAAATTCTGCAAGCCATTCATCAACTGGTATTAACAATGCTTCCATTTGTTTTGTTAGACTTTCAAGCGCTGGGACTATGATATTTTGTTTGCCATGATGTTCAGTAAGGGCTTGATCAATGATTGTACGAGTATGTTCATTGAGTTTTTGATAGGCCTCGGTTGCTAAGGCTGCCACTGGGATAGCATCCAGAATCCGATTATACTCGCTATAAATGATATGGCGCATTTTATTGTGCACTGTCATCAAATTGTCGGATCCTTGCTGATGACACTGTTTCCTAAGAGTGAATAAGATAATATCTAAGAAATCAGGTTTTTCTCTCTTGTTCAGACTCGTTTGAATCATAAAGTTCAAATCTTCAGTAAGAACAAACGATACCATTTGACCAAGACCGAGTAGCCGCATCCGTGAAATGGCTTGAAAAAAATCTCTTGTGGTTGAATCCTTGCTTAAGGTGACAAAGGCCTTTGCTGTTGCTTGTTGAGGGATATCGGTTCCAGTGCATTGAAGTAGCCCATAAATCGTGAATCTTTTTTCTGGTCTAATATGTGCAGGATGACCTTTTACTACTGCTTTAAAGCCTGTTTTCTCTGCGTTTCGCTCAAGGGTTTTTGGAGTATCTCCATCGAAAAAGAATACAGCATCGAGTTCAGGTCTCAATTTTAATACTTCTTCAGCAAGTCGCAAAGAGGAGACGTCTTTAAAGGTGTTTCCTAAGTCTATAATAGCCCGATACTGCTCAATATCAGTTTTTGGGCCTGCTGTATGCTGTCTAAATGACTCTCGAAGGATATGAAGGGCTTTATTTTCTAGCCGTTTTGAATATTCTGGTGCATCTGCTGCTATTTTTGATTCCCCACTCTCTTTAGTGCTTATGATATCAATAGCATCTTTGGAGTCTTCAGAAAGGATTTTAACGAGTTTTCCTTCAATTCCATCTTTTGGTATCGCTTTGAGACTTTGGCTGAAGGTGTCTTGATTGGCTAATGTCCCGGAAAAGCCTTTTACGGTGCTAAACATGTCGGGCAAGGTCAAAGCATTGCTACTAATCCTTATTTTTGATGACTTGACCTTCGGTAAAATATACTTCCCTACAAAATGGGTGACGAGGTTGGAGTTTTTAGAAATAACCTCTGAAACATGTTTTAGATTATCTTCACTCTGATCAATCAAACATCTGACTGGAGCACCTTTTCCATACAATTCTTCAAATTCTCTATAGGCCTTTGTGTCCTCAAGCCTTTCAATGCGAGGATTGCCAGTTCTTTCTTTTATAGCGCGTTCATAGATAGCTGCAAGAGGTTCTTTAACTAGGTAAACAGTGCGTCCCTTCTGATCAACATAGGAAACTCCTATATCGTGATAGGTATGTAAACTATAAACGAATTGTTCAAGAAAATGGGCAAATTCAGAACCCTTCTGAGGGCTATCATTGTTATAAGGACCTGCTATAAGGCTCATTGACCCATCTTTTTTTGGTAATAATCCAAAATAGTGCCTTCGACTCTTCTCTAGTCCCATCGGAATAAAAGTATGGATCAAAGCTCTAATGGTTGATAAGGCTTCAAAAAAGTCGGGATCTTTACCGAGATCTTCTGCTAACGCGATTGTATTCTTTGCTCTCAGATACTCAAGAAGCTCTTTTCTACGCCCCTTTATTAATGAGGCAAAAATCGGATTATTCTCGAGATGGTTGAGTCCGGCACTTGCCAAGTGCTCTTGCAGATCTGCAACGAGCTTAACATGCTCCGGAGAATAGGGCACAGTCTTTGGATGCCGCTCTTTTGTAAGTCCCTCAATGTAGAAAAGCTTTTGGTTAGCCAACTCATAATATAATGCTGTGGTAATGCCTATATAAGTTCTACCCACTTCGGACTTGCCGATTTCTACTTCCTCTCCTAATGCCTTGTGCACTTCTCGATGACTGCTCAGCTCAGAATCGATCTCATCAATAACGAGGTCCCCTAGATCCTTTAAAATGCTTTTAATTTCTCGGAATAGTTCTTCCTTTTCCATTGCCTCCTTGTCACTCTTAGAGCATTTTAACCGGTTTGCCCTAGCCTCAAGCTCAAAACGATGCATTTCTTTATCGGTCACAAGGATAAACCCGCGGGTTCTGATGACCTCCCTCAAATGAGCACGAATGGCTTTCAGGCCTTCAAATGTCGTTGCCCTTTTCCAGCTCACTCTATGAGCTGTTCGTCTATAAATTTTCCCTGCACTTGATTGCAGGCGCGGAGCCACGAGTTTTCTCAATTCGGGAGAAACCATTCCGATCGATAACCTAGTGCCATCTGCCCTGCTCAGAAGCAGTATGAGTAATAAAACGTCTGTCTTTCCCGCTCCCATTGGAATCTGATGGATATTATTATTCCGTTCTAATAGCCCCTCCAACTCATCGATCTGTGCTTTATGAAGTAGAATATTCCGTTGATATTCAATCACCAAAAATTTGAAGTAATGTTTGTGTTGTTTGTCCATTGGAGATATTGAAAAGTGTCTTTTAGCAGTTAGCTGAGTCAGTAATCTCTGACTATACTCGCGCAATAAGGCTGGTGTCAGATGAGATGTTGTTCCTGCAGGGGAACCTTTGGAAGGATCAAATTCTGTTACGCATTTCCACACTCTTCCGATATGTTGTGCATGCGTTTTTAGTACTAATAAGGTCTCAATTTTAGATTTCAGAAGAATAATATCGTCGGGTTTAAGTGCCCTATTATGCTTTGTAAATGGCTTCATTTTGTCATTAAGCACCATGATGATCAAATCATCAATCGTCAATCGACGGCGCTTTTTTCCCCGCTGAGAAAGTGATACCGAGAGATCGCTTGGGTCGACTTTATCATTTACTGAAGCCAGAATATCATCTTCAAGGTCCAGTACCGCGTCAGAAACAGTTTTAAATTTCTCTTCTAAGTGGGTTTTGATAATAGGAAGTTGCTCAAGATTAACGACATGATCTTTAGAACCGGCTTGAGGCTGTTTTATATAACCCCGCAAATCTTTTTCAAGCTTTTCAACCTCTCTCTTTTCTAAAACAGATTTTGTCGTTGCAGCAAAGTCTGCAAATCGTTTATAGACATCCTCCAAGCCTATAGATTTGACTTCCCCTTCTTTTCCTCCAGATTCTGTTGAAATGGCCGGATGGAAGAGATTTCCTTTAGCCTTACTTAATTCCTTTTGGGTTTCAGAATCGATTTTTTCCAAATCAGCATTCAGCTTTTCTTCTATTTTAGATTTTTCTTCTTTTGAATCTCTCTTCGGTGCTTCTGTCGTAGGAAATGGTATTCCCAAAGGGAATGAATCAGGGAACATGGATGGAGTACTCAGAAATAAGCCTGAAGAGGGTATTGGGACATGTACCGTGGCAGTTCTAGGTTTAGGAGCCAAAGATGCTAGGGAAAGCGAAGGAATTATTGGGCTTGTACTAGAACTTGAGCTACTAGTGCTTGAAGTGGAGGCCTCAGCAGGCAATAGTCCGACACACTTCTCAAAGAACTCTGAGATTTGCTTCGCATGTTCATTTTCAAAGTTATTTATTGTTTCCACAGCTGCTTCATAAGGATCTTCCTCTGTAACAGAGTAGTGTTGTTTTCTTAAAACAGGCAAACTTTCTTGAAGTTTTTTCATTTTTCCTAATTCACCAGAAGCGCCATGGAATATTTTTTCTACTTCTTTAATTGAAGGATAAAGCATGGGTCGATCAAGTGCATCTTTGAGAATTCTAACAAATATATAGTAATCATTTGAGGGAGAAATGTAACAAAGCAGAGATCGCAATACATTTTTTTGTTGTGGATCAGCTTCTTTAGCTATTGCATAATAGCTTAAAAAATCATAGCCCAGACTAATTTCGTTTCCTAAAATCGCCAATTGCATAATCAAAGGGTTTATGGATCGCAAATTATGAAATGCAATTGGTTTTGTAGAAGGAAAATGAATCAGCACATCATTCCCAAGAAATGGTCGACTACGAAGTATTTTAGAATTTTTTTCTTTTGTTTCAACAGCAGCAGCTACCTGTTCATAAGCAGTTATGAATGAGCCTGCCACACTCAGCACGCTCCGTTCTTCTGAAGTTAAAGCATACTTCCGGGCCGAAACAGAGGATGCAGAATACATCTTGATATCACTGTTTAAATGAACTCTGATGTAATTTTTAAAGGCTTCTGTTGCTTCCCAATTTTTAGTGCCATGTTTCAGTAAATTGTCTGCAAGCAAGGCTAATGCCTTAAGACGTAAGGCGCAAGCTTTGGGATCCTTGTCGGCGTGTGCGGTGTGTAAGACAAAGGAAAGGCGAAGGAATTCATTCTTTGAATAGGGTCCCATTTTTCTAATAAGACTGATTTCTTCGAGGATGTTAAACGCCTTTTCATAATGTTCAGGACTGCGTTGGCAAAGATAAAGATGAACTAGATGCAATTTTGCTTCCAAGTCGTCGGAAACAAGTTCTCCAGAACTCAAGCGATACTCATACATCCCATCAGAAAGGCCATCGGGTAAGGAAAGGGAAGAAAATACAAGGGGATCAGAAAAAGAACAAATAGTATGGCCATCTGTTCTTATTAGGTTTTTTGGAACTAAAACTCTTTGTTCTCGCTGTGCATTTTTCAAAACTAGATAACTATGAACTCTAAATAACGATGGAACAAATTCCTCTGCAAGCTCCCAACCAGGACGAGATGTGCAAACTAAAGATCTTCCTTCGACTGTGAAATCAATGTCGTATTTAGGGAGAGAGATGCGAATAAGCTTATTTGTCGCTTTATCTTTCCAAAATTGTGTTTGAGCATCAAGTCCTAAATACCAATTTTCTATAAATGATTCATTTGGCTTTGCAAGAAATAAATTTCCGAATTCTCCAATTTTGTCAGCACAAGTGATACTGCCACCGTCAAAAATATATATCGCACCTGTACTTCTATGTTCAAAAATGATTATTGTTGTTCCCGGACATTGCCAACCATCGCAATTCGAAACGATGTGCTGAATTTCTGGAGTTAACTTAGAATAGTTCATAAGGTCTATGTTCCAACCAGATTTTGGAGGAATATAGTTTCTAAACCAATATCTATCCCAATTTGGTGCTTTCTCACGGAAAAAATCACGCAATTTTCCCTTAAAGCAGAATCTTCTACCAAATCCATAGCGAGTATAACAATATTCTTCCTCTATCCCTTTCTCTTTAACAATAAATGTGTATATAGAATTTGAAATATCAAATTTCACATTGCTAATTGGTTTACGAACACCTTCTTTTATGAATAAGTGTGCAAACCTTTCACTGAGCAAACTTCCACCTTCCATAAGATCGGTGGGAAGAGATTGTAAGTAGTAATATCCTTGTGGCCTGAATGAACCCTCCTCAAGATCAATAAGGACATCAAACTCACCAACACTTAGACTAGTAGTTTCTGGCCGCCCTCCTATTATATTAGGAAAAAAGTAAAATTCCCATTTTGTAAATTCCCCATTACATGCTTCGGTGAGTATTTTACTTAGGGATTCTATTCCGTTTGGGGAATTTAAAATATTTTGAAATGTTCGAACAAAGAGGAAAGAAAATTTGTTATAATTTTCTAAGAGCATAGGATTTCGCTCATCATCAGAAGGCTCGAAATTTTCGCGTGAGAAACTCAACATCCTTAATAATTTAGGCAAATGCTTCTCTGGAATATGTTTTCTTCTGCCATATGCGGCTAGTAATTCAACATAAACAAGGTTTGCGTTAAGGATGCGGCCTTCATCAGACTTGCTGAGTTCACCTACTTGAAGCTTACATAGAATAGCTGGATCCGGAGCTAATTCGAATAGCTTTTGTATAACATCCGTAGTTCCCTCTAAATCCATTTTTTCTATTTTTTCTTCACTTTCCGCGCGCGCTCTATTCTTAATATCGCAGCCATAACTTTCGAAATAGTCTTCCATGCGTAAGAAGAATAACTGAACCTTTAAATTCCCATCTTTTCTAGCTGTATCAGCGCCGGTTGCAGCGAATGATTTTAATTTTTCTAGAAATCTTGGATAGTCCCGCAACTGATTGCTCAAGAGATCTTTTTCAAACATGAGGGTAGTAAAAAATACCTGTAAGTCAGGATGAAAAAGCTTCCTAATTATAGTGTTAAAATGTCCTATCGTTTTAACAACTTGCTGATCTTTATCCTCTTCGCAACACAAGTGTTGCAATGCCCTCCATTCATCCGCTGTTAGACAAGAGCCCTCCGGAGGCCTTTCCAAACTAAGCATCACGTCATTGTGAGTTTTAATAGCCCCTTGGTGATTCATTTCAATCAGTTTCGCAATTCCAGGATCCTTCACTAATGGAAGAGTCATCATATATCTCTCATATTCTGTCCCAGGAGGCTTTCCTCGACTATTGTTATGAGTATAAAGCGAAACTCCCGAAGAGATACCAAGGCACAAATTCTCCACAATGTCACACGGAGCTAATGTAGATGAAATCACGTTGGGACGGACCTTAGAAACGACTTCTGTGCACTTTAGTTGTAACTTTAGACTGCAATATGCTTGTGGTAGGCACGTTCCAGATAAATCAACTAAGGCCATAATGAGTAATTCATAATCCGTGTTCTTTGTTGAAGCTTTCAACTTGATAAAGGAATCAGAATTCTTTAAAAATCTCCAAACACGCACTTCTTCAAGATCAGTTGACTTTTCAAGCCCATCAGCTAATCCGTCAATTTCCTTAAATCTTTCTTCAGTAATGGGTATCATAGTAGGACTAATTGCAGAAGATTCGTAGCTAAAAATAATCGGATGAAAATGAAATAAATCCTTCTTTTTAGCAGTCCCGCAATTAGCTATACTATCAATGATCCCTTGAGCGCTCGGATCAATAAAACATCCCACTCCTCCATTTGTCAGAGGCCTGAATGATGAAGTATCAATTGCATAGTCGCCTGCTCCCAAAGTTTTTTCTTTTGGCAATTTTTCAATGAGCCTATGAATAACCAGGAGGGCTTTCTGCATGTACAATTGATTCATTGGAACAAACAACATATTGTTTGGGCAGGCAACTTGACATGACAAAAATACAGGAGCAAATTGAGCAATTTTTATCAAACACTCTTCACGTCGGTCTGCAGGAATATTATCCCAGTATGGATCAGTGGATGAGGGCATATTTTCATAAATACCCTGCATATATCGGTATAGCATCCTGTCATTTCGCGGAGCATCATCGATCCTTTTTTTCATTAGGCAGGTAAGCCATTCACTTAAAACCAAGTGTAGCTCAGTGGCAGGGGGCCAATCATTACGCATAGATAGAGTTTCTAACCAAGGCAACAGTCGAGACCACATTCGAGTCTTACTACTTTCCTCCTGAGCTTCTAAATATTCTATATGCATGGAATGGGGTAGATGGGAATTCCGACTGAAAGACTCTACAACTCCCATAAACATTTGGGGATAATGCTTTATAAATAATTCACGTGCTTGGAGGCACTTATATCCTACGATGTTCGAGAAATCATCAATCACCTTTCCTCTGTCCGGTTTGATTTCGCCATTCCTTATTGCTGCAGCAGCTTCAAGGGCAAGTTTTTCAACCCAACCCGTTACCTGATTTATAGCGATAAGTTTTACCCTGACCTCTCTCTCAGAAGGAGTACTACTTAATTTGAATACTGCATTTTTGTCCAGTGTATCTAAATGTTTTAATAAGGCACGCAACAAGAAATAAAATCTATCCGTACCACTTTTATGCTGAATAAAAGCTAAAAATACTTGCGCACTACAATTTGTCAATTGAGGTATAGCTGATGAGGCTGTGTCTGAAGCTATAGCTGTGGCTGCAACTTCTTTTCGTTCACCAGTACTTTTTTCTGAGTCATCTGTAGAACAGATAGTTTTTAGAAATATCTCATAAAAGTGAGCTGAACTAAACGATTTGTCGCTAAAATTCAATATGTGATAAGTCGCCCAAAACGAATGTGTGAGAAGTGCCCCTTTTGAACAACAAAGTTTCTTAGTAAGTGGATGTTTTCCACCAGGAACCCTGTTAGCAGCTGGAGTATGATATTCTGCTCCTGGACCTGTATTGTAAATTGTTATTTCAAATGCATCTTCAGCTATAGCCTCAATATTGAGAAGTATGGTTGTGTTACTATTTCGATCCCATCCTGCTGCAATTAATAAGGAATCCCCGCAAGTCATTCCTCCAATCTTTTTAATCATCCCATCTGCAAAAGCTGGCGTAGATGAAGTTCGAGCTGTTCTAGCATTGTCTAATACTTGCTGCAATTGGCCAAAGAGTCGGCTTGGACCCATTTCCTTTGATTCAGTTTCTGTCAATAGCTTCAGAAAATATGAAGCCGTCTCCTCAACTGAAACTCCGGTAACAGGATCGCCTGTTAGTGTATCGCTAGGGGATCCACTACCGAACAATTCAGATAAGATAGGAATTGGAATTTCTGGATTGTTTAACGGAAAGAATGGATCTGGGACATTTGCTTGGCCCTTTTTTTCTTCCTCTTGAGCAGGCAGTGTGGGCAGAGATAGACGTTGTGATGGGGAAGGTTGTGGTGGTAATGGAGTAAATGGACTTGGTGGACTGAGTGGAACTGATGGACTTGGTAAGTTTGGTGGTATGTTGGGTGGAACTGTTGGATTAGATGGCGGCGTCTTTCTCGAAGTCTTCCGAACACATTTACAAGCGAATATAGTTAAAAGAGTGATTCCTCCTGTGGCTATCGCGAAAGATCCCATTAGGGCGACAGTTGTTGTGCTCAGAGAAACTGCAGCCAGGATAGCGGGAGTTAGCACTGGAGCAGCCAGTAAAATCAGGGCGAGTGTTCCGATAATGATTAAAGCTACTGCAACAATTATCGCAGTCTTTCTACACTTATTAGAGTTTGCAATAGCAGGCGTTGAATTTGGATCAGACGCTTTACTACTGGGAAAACAACATCTAGTCAATGAACTCATAATAACAACTATTTCAAAAGTTTTTTTGTATAATTCTAAATTATAATTTTTTAAAAATCAATAGTTATTATACTAACGCAAGTTGCTAGTCATGCAGTGCTTTTAAATGGGGCCAAGAAAGGACATAAGGGACAAAGAACATTTGTTGTCCCTTAAAGTCCTTTACGTCCCTTATGTCCTTTAGGTCCCTTGTCCCTTATGTCCTTTCTTGATCCCATTTTAATCCATCGGTGACTAGCAACTTGCTTTAAATATGCTCAGAAATTACTTATTATAAATTACTTATTACTTGTTGCATAAAATTCAATATAACATTATATTCGATTAAGAAAAATCATTAACAATGGAATATTATATGGCAGCGGTTTTACTAGGAACAGGTGGAGCAGGAGGCGGCTCGCCGCAAATAGACCCCTCGAATCGATTTAAAAGGAGAGAATCAACTCCTGAAGAAGCAAGGCTATGTCTCTTTGCACAATACTATTGGAATAGCGGAAAAGGTAAAAGCACGCCTGAAGATTTGACAGCGTTCCGGGAACTTTTTAGAGGCGAGGGCGATATAAATTGCAACAAGGTAAGGAAATTACAGAGGCCAGCGGATATAGAGATAGTACTGACAACTCCAGACGAATCAATATGTATAAGCGCTCGCAGAGATCCTACTCTTTTTAAAGTTATTGTTGATAGGCCCGGCAGCAAAAGGAAAATTTGCCGTCGCAGTTACTTTGATGCAATAACTAATAGAGCAACCATTGAACACTGGGCTTTTAAATTAACAGGCGAAGAACGCGAGACGTGTGTTGAGGAATATAAAGCAAGTCGTAGAGAGGCAAAAATAGACGCTGTAGAGAGCGGAATAAATTTAGCATTAATGATTATTGAGTGCCGGGATACGAAACAACCCCTTACAGAAGAAGATCTAGAGGAATTTCTAGCCCTTTTTCCCCCAATCCGGGACAAAAAATATTCAACGGAGGGATTCAGCAAGCTGCCTGTGGAGTATTTTTCCACAATAGCTCTAGAAAGAACTGTAAGATATCCAAAGGATGCTTATTGGATTTTCCTATTAGATCCATCAATAGAGGACTCTGATCACTATTATTCAAGTATGATTAAAAGAACAATTACACTTTCACTGTATGATCCCCATCTACATCGCTTTCTAGAAAAGCAAAGAAAAGCCCGACGAGACTACGGTAAACTTTTTGCCCCCCTTGCAATAGCAACGCCTGATCAACTTAAAGGGGCTCAAAGAGTTCTTAATAGGCAGATCGCGACTTCACCAGATGGATCAGTAACCCTCGCGCAGTTGGGCATTCATGATGAAGATTTTGCAGGGGCCTCTACTTCCACTACGCGATATACAGAAGCCTATATCGCTCCGAGTTCTGGAAAAGAGTATTACCCTGTGGTTTTAAAACCGTTAGAAACTCCGCCGACGGCCGTGGATTCAACATGGCTTGAGAATCCTACCTTACATGTGAGCGCCAGGAAAATTAATGAATGGATCAAGTATGGATGTTTGTCGGCAGAAGCCAGAGACAAAAAACGCAAAGAGGAGGACATTGGCAAAGTAACAGAGGAAGCTGAACGAGATCGAATATCTAAAGAAATTGAAGGAGAACGGAAAGCAAAAGCAGTTGAAAGTGCTGAACGAGAACGGAAAGCAAAGGAGAAAGCTGAAAGAGAACGAGCAAAAGAAGTTGAAAGAGAACGAACCAGAGAGGCTGACCGACAACGGATAGCTAAAGAAAATGCTGAAAGGGAGGCTATCTGTTTAAGTTCATCCGGTAGCTCTTTAGTCAAAGCTAATGTCCCTGGGGAATCTAGTACTTCAATAACACTGGCAGCGCGAAGTCTTACAATTGACAAACAAATTCAAGCGATTCAAGAAGCATGGAATCAACAAATCGACAGATCTCCAGAGAAAGCAGTAACTCTAGCAGAGCTGAATCTTGAAGAACCGAGCCCTTTTGCGGCTTTGTATACAAAAGTGTGGATTGGGCCTGCTGAAGGATCCAAGTACCCGATTTATTTTAAGCCTAGAGGGATACCAGATGGCGATGCATCATGGTTAAGGGTAGCTGATGTAGAAGTCAGTGCTGAAACAATTGAAGAGTTA
>Ga0207056_1025_pt1 | contig 33302 bp, 26 predicted proteins | sample Alteio_BWMinCont_58_FD_153289 | JGI IMG/M metagenome (GOLD analysis project Ga0207056, IMG submission 153289) | Enriched cells from forest soil in Barre Woods Harvard Forest LTER site, Petersham, Massachusetts, United States -... | ecosystem: Environmental > Terrestrial > Soil > Temperate forest >... | reverse complement strand
TCGCCGAACTTTGCCGCTTGCCGGCCTACGTTCTGCGTTTCTGGGAAACCGAGTTCCCCCACCTCAAGCCGGTCAAAAGCAGCACCGGCCAGCGCATGTATCGCCACAAAGACGTCGAGAGTGTGCTGCGCATCAAGAAACTGCTTTACGAGGAAGGTTTCACCATCGCCGGCGCCCGCCAGCAACTCCGAGTTGAGAGCAAGTCCGACAAGAAGCAGAACCCCTTGCCCTTTCCCGAGCGCGCCTCCGATCTCAAATACATCCGCCAGGGACTCAAAGACATTCTCGGCCTGCTCTCCACCCGCCACTAACTCCGGCACAAGTAGCTCTCATCACACGCCACCCGGAAACCGTAATCCGCGTACTTGAACTGAGGTGGAATGCTGGAGCGCGCCGCGCAGCGTGTGACCTTAATATGATGCCGCCACGACCCACCCCGCGACGCCCGCCGCTCACCCGCCTCCGGCCCCTGCGGGTTGCGCTCCGGCGACGACGCGTAGTAATCGGCCTGAAACCAATCGCTGCACCATTCGTGCACATTCGCGGACATATCGCGCAGACCAAACCCATTAGGATCCGAAGACCCCACCGCTTCCGGCCCATTCACCCAGCGTTGCGGATACTGTGGCAACGACTCAGGCGCAGCATCTCCCCACGGATAAACCTTGCCTTCCACTCCGCCACGCGCCGCGCGCTCCCACTCTGCCTCAGTCGGCAGGCGGTAATGAGCCCCATGCAACTCGCTCAGCCACTCGCAATACCGCACCGCCTCGAACCACGACACCGCCACCACGGGTTGCCGGGGATGATTGAAGTTAGGATCATTCAAAAACGGAGGCGCTTCCGCCCCCGTGGCCTGCACAAATCCCGCATACTCTTCATTCGTCACCTGACATTCGCCCAAGCGGAAACCATCCACCCACACCCGATGCACCGGACGTTCGTTGTCCTGACCCTCATCCGACCCCATGAGAAACCACCCCGCCGGAATCGCCGCCAGCTTGGGCCCTTGTTTCATTTGGTGTAGGCTGTTGACCTGCCGAATGGCGCTCACGATAGGCAAAGACTAGCACAGCCTGAAGAGGGGAGAAGCAGCGTGAAAAAACTCAAATTCAAAACCAAACTCGTAGGTCAGGACGGCAGTTCAGTCGCCGCGGTAATGTTTCCGTTCGATATAAAAGAAGTCTTCGGCACCATCGCTCGCGTGCCGGTGCGCGGCACCATCAACGGCTTTCCTTTCCGCTCCTCACTCATGCCCATGGGCGGCTGTCACTACATGGCCGTCAACCGCACCATGCGCGAGGGTGCCAACTGCAAAGCCGGAGACATCGTGGCGGTGGCAATGGAGCGCGACACAGCTCCGCGTGTCGTCACGGTTCCCGCCATCCTCAAGAAAGCCCTGGCCAAGAGCAAGACGGCGCAAGCCAGCTGGAAGAAATATTCCTTCAGCAATCAAAAAGAAATGGCACTAGCCATCACCGGGGCCAAGCAGGATGAAACCCGCGCCCGCCGATTGGCCCGGATCATGGACATCGTAAAGAGCGGCAAGAAGTGGACACCGTGAGAATCGCTAGGCAACGCGCATCGCCTTCGACCTGTAATCCCCGCCTCTCTATTGACTCCCCCCTCCCGCCTCCCTAACATGAACCCTGTCAGCTTCGCCACCCATGATCGGCCAAACGATGATCGGCCAAACCATCTCCCCCTACCGCATCGTCGAGAAACTCGGCGGTGGTGGCATGGGCGTCGTCTATAAGGCCGAAGACCTCTCGCTCGGCAGGTTCGTCGCTCTCAAATTCCTGCCCGACACCGTGGCCCAGGACGCCGCCGCCCTGGAGCGTTTCCGCAGGGAGGCCCGGGCCGCTTCCGCGCTCAACCATCCCAACATCTGCACCATTTACGAAATCGGCGAAAGCGACGGCGCTCGCTTTATTTCCATGGAGTACCTGGAGGGAATGACCCTGAAACACGCTGTGATGGGCCGCCCCATGGAAACCGAGATGTTGCTTTCCCTGGCGATTGAAATCGCGGATGCGCTGGACGCCGCCCACACCGCCGGCATCGTTCACCGCGACATCAAGCCGGCAAACATCTTCGTCACCAAGCGGGGACACTCCAAGATTCTCGATTTCGGCTTGGCCAAGGTTGAGGAACGGACGTCGTCAGCCAGCCAGATCGCCAGCGACAACACAATTTCGCAGCACGACCACCTCACCAACCCCGGATCGACTCTCGGCACCGTCTCCTATATGTCCCCCGAGCAAGTGCTGGGTAAACAACTAGACGCGCGGAGCGATCTCTTTTCCTTCGGCATTGTGCTCTACGAAATGGCAACCGGTGCCTTGCCCTTCAAAGGCGAAACTTCCGGAGCAATTTTTGATGCCGTTTTGCATGGCACTCCCCCAGCGCCAGGACGATTGAATCCACAAATACCGCCCGATCTCGAAAGAGTGATTCTAAAAGCGCTTGAAAAAGACCGCGAGGTCCGCTATCAGCACGCCTCTGAGATGAGAGCCGATTTGTCGCGGGCAAGGCGAGATACGGGCTCTGCATCATCGACGAGCGTGGCAGCGGTTACTCCCCCACCCATGCCACGCAAGCGATGGATATGGGCCGTGGGCACGGTGACACTGCTACTGGTGCTGGGGTTGGTGATGTGGCGTCTTCGTGGAATGCCAGTCCAGGAGGCAAAGAAAACGGCGGCCGCCCCAGTCACCATTGCCGTTTTGCCTTTTCAGAATTTGGGCGCCGAAAAGGAAGAAGATTTCTTGCGCATGGCACTGGCGGATGAAGTCACCACGATCTTGAGTTCGGTGCGGACCTTATCGATTCGCCCCTTCGCCACCACCGGGAAATATGCCGCGGGAGACGTGGACTTGCAGCAGGCAGGGAAAGATATGCACGTCGGCAGGATCGTGACTGGACACTATCAAAAGCTTCGCGACGGCCTTCAGTTGACCATGGAGGCGGTCGATGTAGACGACAACCGCGTGCTCTGGCAGGAAACCATGAACCTCTCCGCTGAGGATCTGGTGGCGATGCGCGGGCAGGTAACGGCAAAAGTCCGGCAAGCGCTGATCCCAGCTCTGGGAGCCACTACCGAGGCCGGCGAGAACGGGACTCGCCCGTCGAACGAAGAAGCTTACGACTTGTATTTGCGAAGCGTGGCCCTGGCTCACGATGGCGAACAGAATAAGGAGGCTGTTAGGATGCTGGAGCGCTCGGTAGGCCTCGATCCGACGTTCGCTCCCGCCTGGTCTGCCCTGGGAAAACGCTACTACTACGAAGAGGAATATGGCGTCGGGGCCACAGGAACCATGTCGCGTACAGAGCCGGCGTTACGGCGCGCACTCGCTTTGGATCCGAATCTGGAAGATGCGTCCCAGCAGATTGTCAGCTTAGACACGGATGCGGGCAAGTTGGCCCAGGCCTACCAGGAAGCGAAAGCGATGATCGACAAGCGTCCACAGAGCGGCTTCGCTCACTTTACCTTGTCGTACGTCCTGCGCTATGCCAGTTTGCCAAAGGAGGCTGCCGACGAGTGCAACTCGGCAGTGCGGCTCGATCCCGGCAATTACCAGTTCCGTTCCTGCGCGAGTGTCTTCTACACAAGCCAGCAGTTCGACCGGGCAAGGGATTTTCTGAAGCTGGACGCCGGGTCAGAATGGTCAAACAATGTCGAGGTAGCTATTCTGCTGCGCGAGGGCAAGACCAGCGAAGCCCTCGACCGCCTGCGCCACCTTCCCGAAAGCTCGTTCTTTCACACTCGCGCGTTGATGGCATGTTATTCGACTCCTCGCCCCTCCGGGTCGGAACAACTTCTGGCGCAGGCCGAAAGAGACATCTTCACTTTCCACGATCCGGAACCCAAGTACGGCCAGGCGCTTCTTTTCAATGCCTGCCTGGGGAACGACTTTACTGCCCGGCTATTGAAATCCGCCATCGCAGGCGGGTATTGCGCCTCTGACAACCTGCCAATCGATCCCCTCCTGGCAGAGTTCCGCAAGTCGCCGGAATATCCCGCCGTGCTCGCCCAAGCCAGGCAATGCCACGACCGTTTTTTGGCGGAGAGAAATCAACCTCAGCGGTAAGTGCTCGATGGGCAGCACTCAACCGCGCAGCGCGCCCACCACTTTCGCCACATCGTTCTCCTGAAACAGCCGTATCCCCGCCACCCCCGCAGCTCCCGCTTCTATGCAAACGCCTGCATTCTCGCGGGTGATTCCGCCCAGCGCCAGCACCTTGATCGAATGCTCGCAAGCCGCACGCAGCCCATCCAATCCCGCCGCCGAAGATCCTTGCTTCTCAAACACCGGAGCGAACACCGCCAAGTCCACTGCTTCCGCAGCCGCGCGCGCCACCTCGTCCGCCGAATGACCCGACACACTGATCACCGGCGCAGCCTGCCTCCACGCTTTTCGCACCTCGCCCGGCAAAACGTCTTCCGACCGCAAATGCACGCCATCCGCCCCGCAGGCAATCGCCACATCCGTCCGCGAGTTGATCAGCAACTTCGTTTGTGACGAATTCTCGCGCACCGTCCGCACCGCCTCCCGAGCCAGAGCTTCCAGCTCGCGCCCACTAAGATCCTTCTCGCGCAATTGAATGAAGTCGACGCCACAACGCGCAGCCTCCGCGATCTTGTCCAGTAGACCGCGACGCCGGGACGCTTCGTCTCCTGCAAACTGCGTCCGGTCGGTGATGTAGTAAAGCAGCAAAGCGGTTGGAGTTACTTCGGGCCACCTACGGGTTCGTCTTCGCAATCTCCGGCATGGCCGTCGCGTTACGCCGTGGTTCCGAGCCCAGGTGATACTTGGTCAAGCCATCGCGCAGGAATTCAAACCCTTCCTCCGGCGAGTCCACGAACTTGAACAACTCCAGGTCATCCTGCGCAATCGTCCCCGCATCCACCATCGCCTGAAAGTTCAGCACCTGGTTCCAGTATTTCTTCCCATAGATGGCGACCAATATCTTCTTCGCCAGTTTTTGCGTCTGCGCCAGCGTCAGGATCTCAAAGAGTTCGTCCAGCGTTCCAAACCCACCGGGAAAAATCACCAGCCCTTTCGCCAGATACGCAAACCAAAACTTGCGCATAAAGAAGTAATGAAATTCAAAATTCAGTGCCGGAGTAATGTGAGGATTCGGGTTCTGCTCAAAAGGCAAATGAATATTCAACCCGATGGTCTTCGCCCCCGCCTCTTTCGCGCCCAGGTTGGCCGCCTCCATGATCCCCGGCCCGCCTCCGGTGGTGACCACAAAGCGCCGCCGTCGCGCCGGAATCTGAATCGACCACTGGCTCAGCAGGAACGCCAGGCGGCGTGCGTCCTCGTAATACTTCGCCATATCCACGGCCGCGAGCGCCTGTTTCCGGCCCAGAGCTCCGCCCACGGCTTTTCCCCCGTCCAGCGCTGCCAGATTCTTTTCCGAAACCCTGCGGCTCTCGAACCTCGCCGATCCAAAGAACACCACCGTGTCCTGTATCTGCTCCCGGCGAAAACGCGCCAAAGGCTCCGAGTACTCGGACAAAATGCGCAGGACTCGCCCATCGGGGCTATTGAGAAAGGTTCCATTCTCGTACGCCAGCGGCGCGCGCTTCGATTCGCTATCACTCATGGTCAGATTTCTCTTTCGTAAACCAGATAAGGCTTCAGCGCCGTTCCCCCTCGTGGTAGTGGGTCGCTTCCCAGAATCCAATCCAGATATCCAGAATCCCCAACCCGCTGCAAATCCCCCGGAAAAACCCATTGGCCACCATGGCTCGCAACGAAGGATAGGTCAGCAGCAGACGATTATCGGTCCACTCCGGGCGCCAGGGAAGAATGACCAGCAGCACTCCCACCACCGCGCACACAAACACGAACAGCAGCACCGTCACTCGATGCAGCCAGAGATCAAGTCGCGTGGGGCGTTCACGGTTTGCGCGTCCCGGTTCCACCGCCGCCGATGGACTGGCAGCTCGCTGGGCGGAATCGACTCCCGTCCCATTGGCGCCTGAGTCTCTATCCTGGGAAGTATCGTTCTGGAAAATCTTGGGGTCTGCCGTCACGCGGCGCTCCTAAGAGACAGACGCCAACGCAACCGGATTTTGTGACACCACATCCCAAGCTTTGGGGAAGATTGACCCATCGGGACATTCTACGACTTCAGGGTCTTAATGCGCTCGGCAACGTCGCGATAGTCAATATTGCCGCCGTACACTTCCATGAAGTGGCTCAAGGCAGCCGTCTTGTTTCCCGCGACTTCGTAGGATGAGGCGAGTTCATAATGCAGAGCCGTCCGCGTGTCCGCATCCAGCGTCGGCAGCGTGAGAGCCTTTTCATACCAGCGTATGGCGGCTTCCGGCACGCCCTTGTCCAGGAAGCATTGCGCCAGCCAGGTGTAGGTCTGCATGATCTGCGGGAAGGGATTCCCATGCTCCACCCACTGGCACACCTTCTGTAGTTCGCCAATGGCCTCATCCAGTAGGCCCATTTCGCGGAACGCGACTCCCAGGTTGTAATGCGTTTCCGGATCTTCCTCGGCGCTGGTGGTCTCTTCTTCCAACTCGTGTTTCAACTCTCCAAACATGTCCGCCAGATCCACTCCCGCCCCCGCGTCGGACTTGGCGGGCGGAACCGCTCCCGGAACTTGCGGAGTCAGCGGCCGAATGGTTGCAGGTTGATAAGTAAATGTCGGAGAAGCCGCTGGTGCTGCCGCGGCAGCCGCCGCCATTGCCGCCGGAACCTCGGGCGCTGCCGGCGCTGGCACTGTCTGCGCTACAACTGGTGTAGCCTGCGCGACCGGAGCTTCCGCCAGGAAACTATCTCCCAGCGAAGATTCCAGATCACTGACCAAGGCATTGAGCACTGGGGCTGGTTGCGCGTCGGCTCCAGCCGCCACCACCGGTTCGGTCTCGGCTTTCACCGCAAATTCCTGGGCCGTGGTCTGCGGCAGGAACCCATCCCCCAAAGACGACTCCAGGTCGCTGACGAACGCATCCAGCGTGGCCGGGGCCGGTTCCGGGGTCGCTGGCTCTTCCTCGACGTGCACCGAATTTTCCGCCACTTCCACCGAAACCGCTTCCGCCGCCGGCGCATGTTTCTGCGCAGCATCGATTTCAGCGCGCAGCGTCTCTAGCTTCGCCGCATCCGGTTTCAGTTGCTCCAGCTTGCGGAAGGCAGCCTGTGCCTCTTCCGCCATGCCATTCGCCAGGTAAAAGCGGATCTCCTCCACAGCGTCGGCAATCACGGCTTCTGACGCTCCGCCTGCCGGTTTACCACTCGCCGTGTCGCTCTTCTTGCTGCCAGCTGCCGGCGCTTCCGTGAAGCCTTCTTCCCACTCCGCCGAAAGATCAATCTCCGGCGTGGGCGCGGCCTGCACCGCGAATTCAGCAGTCTCCGCTTGCGCTTCAGCAGCGTGGAAGAACGGTCCTGCCTCTTCCGCCGCCGCGGCCGCAGCCGGAACCACCCCCGCTTCCGCAATCTCGCTGACTTGAGCTTCTTCGCTGACCACTGCGGTTTCCACTCGCGCCGCCGCCCGGCTCGAAAGCGCTGGCATCTGGGCTGCCCGCTCTTCGTACTTCGTGGCTAGCTCACCATAGCGCGTGGCCTCATCCGGACATCCCGCCTCGTGGTAAATGCTCTCCAGGGTGCGGCAGCACACTGCCGCCTCCGTGAACCGCTGCGCCCGCGTATGCAGTGCTGCCAGCCGTTGATTGATGCGCAAATCGCGTGGCGCCTGCGGCAGAGCCGACATCAACGGCCCCAGCGCCTTGGCCGGCATATTGTAAGAGATGAACAGTTCGGCGTCGGTCAAGGCGGCGCGCACTGCCAGTGCCACCGGATCTGCGTAGCGCTGATCAATGAACGGCGCCGTAGCCTCCAGTTCATCCACCATCACTGCGCCTTCTTCTGCACTGATCAACCGCGCCCCGGACGAAGTCCCCAGCTTGCCCAGCACCTGCTGATAATTGCGCGCATGAATCTGGTTCTCGGGCTCGAGCTGAGTCAACTTCAGATAGTAGTCGCGCGCTTTCTCCATCTGGTCGGATTGCACATAAGCATGCGCCAGCAACTCGTAAACTTCCGTGATGTGGCTTGTGTCTCCAGCCTTATGCAGCAGCTCCAGCAAGGTTTCGAGCGCGGCCGGGTTCTCGCGCAGATGCCCAATCAGAGAATGCAAATTCTCTATCGTCTTTCCCGAGTCCGCAGCCAGCAATCGATCGCAATGTTGTTGATAAACCTGCAAAGCCTCAGCATAATGACCTGCCGTCATCAACGCCTCGGCATAACTGAGTACCGCAGTGATGTCGTTGTGCACCGATAGCAGTTTTCCCGCCAGGGTTCCCGCATCGGCCAGCCGTCCGGTCTGAACATAGGCCTGTAACAGCGTCCGCAGGCCGTCAGGATTGCTGTCCAGGTCAGCCACTTTCTCCAGACACTCGACCGTCGCCGACATGTCGCCGGCATCGAACGCATTCCGGCCCCGCAGCAGCAACGCATAACTGCTGCCCGGATCCAGCTTCAACATCCGTTGCAGAATCTCTTCCGCTCCCTCTAATTGGCCTTTGGAGCGCAGCGTTTCCGCCGCAGCCGAAAAAATCTGCCAGGCTTCATTCTTCTTTCCCAGCCGCACATAAACTTCGGCCAGCTTGGTCCGCATGGCCACGTTTTCCGGATCCATCTCCAGCGTCTTCTGGAAAATCCGTACCGCCTGCTCCAGCTCTCCATTGCGCAGGAATTCTTCCGCCACTTGCAGATATTGCGCGCGCGCATCGTTGAACAAGCCCTGCTGTGTGTACAACTCCGCCAGCCGCAGTACGCAGTCGAGCGACGACTTCAGCTTGCTCAACTTCTTGTACATGGCGATGGCTTTGACCGTGAAACCCTGCGATGCATAGGCATCGCCCACCGTCTTGAAGCATTCCACCGCTTTTTCTTGATTGCCCAGCCGCGAGTACAGATCGCCCACGGTGTTCGCCACCGTCAAATCCTTGGCGTCTGCTTTTAGAACTTTTTCGTACTCAGTGATGGCGTTCTGTATCTTGCCCTGCTGGACAAACTTCTCCGCCGCACTGAGCACCTTCTGTTTGTTGAAGCCAAACCCAAACGCCATAAAAGTGTGGACTCCAGCTCCGTTTCAACTCTTGCCCGAGAACACCACCTACCCAGCCTGCATGCGCCGAATGGACCCTCTAAACCCGTCCACTCACCGATCGGGAAATGTTCTTTCGGACAAGGGTCATTGTACGGCTGGGTCTTCAGAATCGTATGGTTACCAAGGGTTACCAAAAGGGAGTGTACGACCGGGTTACTGGCGGAACCTCAGCTTTGACGGCCCGCATTCAAATTGGCGCTAGCGCAGGCGGATGCCGCCGACTACATCCTGCATGTCGATGCCGTTGCTGCTGTCCATCCAAGCCGCCACGAAGTCGGGGCCGTTCCAAGTGTTGCCAGTGTAGTCGCCCATCCACTCGTTAAATGGATACCCATTCACGTTTGGGTTGGAGAATGCCGTTGTCAGTTGCACGTTTGGCTGAAAGCTCTGGCCACCATCTGCGGAGATGGCAGCGAATGCTTGGTAATCGATATTGGCAGGATCATTGCGGCGGTCGAGCCAACTGACTCCCACCAAGCCCGTGCTGCTCACCGAAAGCCAGGGGAAAAACTGGTCGTGTGCGTCGCTGGCAGAAGCCACCGGCACCGGCTTTGACCAAGTACTGCCGCCGTCCGTCGAACGGATTACCTGCACTTGCATGTAGGTCCCGGTCCACGTGTACATGACCACGTAAAGGTTTCCAGCATACGGCCCACTGCTGTTGTCTACACCGATCGCAGGGTAGTTGTAGACCCTGACGTCGTTGGTATTTGGCAACAGACCGGCATAACAGTTACAGGGGCTGGGTGCGATCATGATCGCAGTCATCAGTGTTGGGTGGGACCACGTTACGCCGCCATCGCTCGATTTCGATAACACCATGTACCCTCGGCCGTTCTTACAGCCTGCGGCCGGGCCAGTGCCGACACAATGCTGCCAGGTTAGATAGGCCGTGCCGTCTTTGCCTACCGCCATGCTGGTGAAGCCCTCATTCGCCGGATAGGTCTGAATTGGTTCTGCTTGTGCCCTGCTCCAAGTTCTGCCACCATCGTGGGAGTGCGAAACTACCACCTGATTCTCCGACTGAACGCCTGGCGGACCAATCATGACTGCAGTGACATAGAGACTGTTCAGGTAGGGGCTCCCCACATTTGTATCTACCGTCAACCACCCTTCGACAGGAACGGTCTCCGGGACGGATAGCACCGCGGCAGGTTGGCTCCAGTGCATTCCATCCTGGCTTTTTTGCACACCCACAAATCCGATAGAGCCTGTCTCACTATCCGCGTAACTTGTAGCAATGTATGCCACTCCATTCCGATCGTAGCCGACCATCGGGTCGCCATCCGGCCAGAACACGTAGTTCTTGGTCCGAACCACGGGCATGCAGGTGACACTCCATGTAGATCCGCCATCGTTTGAAAGATGAAATCCCGCCGTGGACGGCGCAGGACAGTTCCAATCGTTGCTGCCCAGCAAGAGCCGCTCCGGATTCAGCGGGTTCGCCACAATCGGAGAGGTATTCACCAACGCTCCGCCTTCGGAGGCTTGCGTGGGCGGCAGCACACACGGCGCGGGCGAGCAATTAACCTGGGCTCCCGCAGCGCCGCTGGTCAAGCAGCACAACAAGACTAGGAAGATCGCAAACAGGGTGGGAGTTAGAACTCTCATTGCCACCTTCACGGAAAGAAGATACCAAAGAAAACGCGTGAGAACCTCCACAGCGGAAAGATTCAAACGGGGCCCGTACTACGAAGCAAAAGTAGTCTCGAAACCAGCGGCTGTCAAGGAGCAACTAATAATATGCAAGGGCGGGAACGAACACCATCACCGTACCTGCGCACTATACCGATGCGGATGCTGTTTCAGCCGAAACACAAAACTAACCGTCAGCCGAAGATTGTTCTGCGCCTGCGTGCTCCCAGCAGTGTCATAGAATGTCGTGCGCACATAGTCACCGTTGACCCGTAAGGCCAAGTTCCCCGAAACCGCGCGCTCGAACCCTCCCCCCAATGTGTAGGTAGGACGCAGCAACCATCCATGAAAGTAGGAAGTATCACTGACCGGCACCGCCCCATCCACCAGAGCCCCACCCGCCAACCCGCGAACAAACACTCGCGTATTTCTATGCTGAATAAGAGAAAACACCGGCCCGCCCTGAAGACTCAACACATAGCCCTGGTGTGGAGTGCTGAGTACGCCAGAAGTCCGCAGATAGCTGGAGTCTACCGTCGCTCCCCAGCGCGGGCTCAGCGCGATGCTCGCACTCGAATCCAAACCGTTAAGCCCCGCGCGTCCCGCCGAGGAAATCGGCATTGAAAGATAGCTGTAGCCGACACTCACATCGTAAGCTGGCCCAGCCACCGCGGGCGACGGCCCCGATTGCAACCGGCTCTGCGCCACAGCGGACGCCGCCATCACCAACACCAGTAAATAGGCCTTCCCAACGGTCCTCATCGGGTTTCTCATCAAATCCTTTCCGATCGGCAGTACGGGTTAAGGGGCTTGGGGGGTCTAACAGCCGCACAGGGGAGCGAAATAAAATGTTGTTCGACAACCCGCCTACGGATTAGCCGCACCCTGCGCGACCAGTTTCTTGTCCGCCTGGCTATAACTTAAGAACGGAAAAAATGGCGTAACCTCGAACGGCATCTTCTCCCTCGCCGACACCAGCGCAACCGGGGTCGCATTCATCATGGTCAATTGATTGCTCCACGGATCCAACTTGATCCGGCTTCCAATCGGAAGAGCGGCCACCTGATCAATCCGCTGCTTCTCCAAAGTCGGCGCTGAGTTGAAAAGCGCAGCCATTCGTGTAGTGTCGCCAGTCGCCATCTTGCTGCCCAGCCGCGGGCTGATCAAATTCGTCAGTACTGGCGAATGAGCCTGTAAGGTCTTGAGGAACAGCCCGGCATTGCCCAGTTTGTCTTTGTACGGCGAGTTTCCAAGCAACTCCATAGCTTTGGTGTCGGCAGCTTCCTCGTCCGCCGCCGGCCGCTCGAAATGCAGACGTTGAAAAGCATCCGCATCGGCAAAGAAAAAGCGGTCATTGAAGGCCAGCCGGGTATCGACATGATGCCCCAACGCAATATGCGCAAGTTCATGCGCCAGGATCATCGCCAACGACGATTCATCCGGCAGCACATCCAGCAGGCCGCGGCTGACAACAATCGTGTGCCCAATGGTGAAAGACTCCAGCGGCAACGTCAGCAGCACCCGGCAGCGCACATCCGGCTCGATTTGCAGTTTGTTGGTGATGATCAGGTTGTTGACCACGGTCAGCAGGATCTTGTCCACATCGCCCGCCGGCGCAAGCACTCCGATCTTCTGCAGATGATCCACCGCATTGTCTTCCGCCATCCGTTCCCACATTCGCTGGGCTTCAACCGGAGCATTATCCTTGGCAACCGGACGATCATCCACCACACTGTCAACCTTGATTTGCGTAAACTCTTCCTCGCGATTCAGTTGTTCCGGATCGTATGCCCACAGCCGCGTCTGCGCCTTCAGATAAAGATCGTGATATAGCGCGCTGTGTTGTGTGCCTGACTCTTCCACATAAACATAGGAAGGCAGCCACATATCGGATTGCAGATTAAAACGCCAGCTGTCGAAGTGCAGATAATAGGTGTAATCCGAATGTCCGGAATACGTCCCGTTGAAGCGCACAATATTGAAGTCGCGGTCTTCCACCCAGATTCTGCCGGTAAACAATCCTTTCGGCGCTTTCTCTTTGGGCTGGACGTCAATCACGATGCACCGGGCTTCTCCCAGAAACTCGCGCCGCACAAAAGTGAAATGATAGTTAGTCTTCTCGAAATCTGAATCCAGTATCACCATCTGCGCGAAACCCTGCGGCAGGAACCGAGTCGAAAGCGCAGCCGACAAAGGATGCAACGCGTGGTGCAGGAATCCCTTGTGATGCTTCTGGAACACCGAGTCGCGGGGCCCATCATTCAGGTCAACCCGTCCCAGGAAGTACTGGTCATTCACCGGCTCGACGTTGTGATCGCTGTCTTCATGAAGATTCTGGATGTAGGTCTCGGCCAGCGGATGCAGCCGCTTCATGGTCTCGACAAACTTGTGCTCCCGCTCCACCACCCGGTCCACCGTTTGGTCGAAAGAAAGAGTAGTGGCCAACGTCTTGTTGTCGGCCGCAATTCCCGCGGTCGAGGACACCAGCAGCAGGCAAACCATTATTCTGAAACCACGCATAGCGCTCCTCATGAAATAAGTTCAAAAATGATGTGTACCAGGGCCGTCGAATCCACCGGCTGGCCTTCATGCAATGCCGGCGTAAACTTGATCTGCTCCGCCGCCTTCACCGCCTGTTCATCCAGCCCATATCCCAACCCTTGCAGCACTCGTACCACGTGTACTCGCCCGTCGGACTTGAACAACACTTCCAGGCGAACTTCCCCGTTCACTTTCTGCTTTCGTCCCTCATCCGTGTAATCCGGCTTGGGCTTGTAAGTGATTTCGACCGGCGCATTAACTCCATTATTCGGCATGCGCGCTCCGCTCTTAGGACGAGCGCCGGCGCCGTTGACGGCATCAATCGCTCCGTTGCCGAATCCCGAACTCATCACCACGTTGGCGTTTGTCGCCCCGGTTCGATAGTCATGGCCCGAGCCGTTGCCGGCCGCGTTGCCGAAACCTCCTGGCTGAGTCACTGCGGCGAGTTTAGCCACTGGTGCCGTCACCGGACTCTCATGAGAAAAAGTTCCCACGGCCACGATCTGCGACGTCGGCGCCGCCGGGATCGCGGGCATCTTATGGTCCAGCGTAAGCGCTGGTGCCGCAGGTTCCGGTTCGGATGGCTTATGTTCGACGACCTTTCTTACCTGCCGCGTGACTACAAGAGCTTCCAGCGGGGCCTTGGTCTCTACCACCGGTTTGCTCTCTATCACCGGCTTGTTTTCCAATCGCGGCTTCGGCCGCGCCACCACCGGCGGGTTAACCGGACGACTCTCCTCCAAGACCACGGGTTTATAGGCCACCAGATTCGTCACCCGATAGCTCGGCTCCGGCATCAGGCTTTCATGGACCCCGGCGCCTAGCACGGCAAAACATACCAGCGACAGAGCTTGCACACTCCAGCCCGTCGCCAATGACTTCCAGCGTGACTGCGGCGATGGCAATAATGTAAACAGAAGCCCCTCCCCTAAGGGTCCTTCACTCGATAGGGTATGGGGCAATCGCGATGCCACCGCCGCTCACAGGGTGCGCCGGCTGCGAAGGTTCTCTTCCCTGGCGTCGCGGGACCGTCCGAGTCCATACCAGCGAAAGCACTTAGCTCCAGCAGGGAGTCCTCTGAGAAGGTAGGCTTTAAAAGAAAGTCTCTAGCCCGATAGTAACCTCCATAGAGTCTTTAGGTCATGGATGGTAATCAAAGCTAATGACCACACTGAAAGCCTGTTCACAGTGAAAACATTTACCCACATGCGACGACGCGTGTCTCATCTTTGCGTTTGTTGCAAAGATAGGGACAACCGGCTCGATCCAACCACCCCGCTTTCCCCTTGGACGACACAGAAAACAGTGATATCGTCCTCCCGATAAGGTCCACGCGCCCGATCTCCGGTGCCAGTGGCTAGCACGAATTCCTTCCCGTTGTGGAAGTCGTTCTCCGGTGTTCTGACGTGTGGCCCATGCTTTTCCGGGAGGAAAGATGACACCCACGATCGCCTCTTCCTATTGTTCTTGGCTTGCGTTCCTGGTTTTCACAACCGTCCTGCTCGGCGCACAGACCAACGTGCTGACCTCCCGCAACGACATTTCGCGCGACGGGCTGAACTCGACCGAAACAGTCCTGAACCAGGCCAATGTCAATCGCGCCAGTTTCGGCAAGATCTGCTCTGCGGTAGTCGATGGCCAATTGTTCGCTCAACCCCTGGTTGTGTTCACAGAAGGCAGGAATGTCGTCTACCTGGTGACCATGAACGATAGTGTGTATGCCATGGACGGCAGCAACTGCAACCAGCTTAATCACGTATCGCTGGTTCCTTTGGATGAACAGGCCACGCCGTGCGCCGACCTGACCGGGCGCTGTGGGGTGATCATTCCTTTGATCGGCGCGCTGGCGACTCCGGTCATCGATCTCAGCACCAGCACCATTTATGTCACTACCGAAACTGAATCCACTACTGGTTCGTGCCAGGCCAACCATGCGAATACTTGTTTCATCCATCGATTGCACGCTCTGGATCTCTCCACCCTGCAGGAGAAATTTAAAGGTCCGGCCCTGATCTCCGGGACCTACCTCAGCGCAACCTTTAACCCGAAGGCCCACATCCAGCGGCCAGGGCTCCTCCTGTTGCCCGGGGTCATGCCAAACGGCGACAGCGGCGCCTACCTCGGCCTTTCTGGTATTGACGGATTTGGAAAACCCGGCGTCAGTACACCGCAAGGTTGGCTGTTCCGTTACGATGCAGAGGACCTTTCGAAGGCGCCGACAACCTGGAGCAGCACACCGAATGGCGAGGGCGGAGGAATCTGGCAGAGTGGTAGCGGGATAGCCGCCGGCATCGATTCGCCCAACGGACAGACCTTTCTCTACGTCAACACCGGCGACGGGACATTCGATGTCAATAACGGCGGCCTCGACTATGGAGACAGCTTTGTCAAATTGACGACTTCGCTGACTACCGTGCCCAACGGCTATTTCACGCCTTTCAATCAGGCCTGCCTGAATCCATTCGACGGGGACTTTGGTTCGGGCGGGGTCTTGTTGACTCCCAACCTCAGCTCCAGGTATTACGCGGTCACAGCCTCGAAGTCAGGCACTGTGTCTGTGATGGACCGCGCCAGTCCCGGAGGCTTTACTCCTCCCACGAACCATACTTGCCCTGCCACCGGCACCAACCACAACCAGGAATATTTTCAGGGTGCAACTCGGCAATACTTTACGACGGCGGCCTACTGGAACCTGCACCTTTACTTGACTCCCTTGGTCTCGCCTCTTACTCGATATCAACTGAGCCCCACCTGCAATCCGGGTCCAATCTGTACCACGGGCACGGACACATCGAGCGTGAAACTTGGTTTCTCATCCCCCTCGATTTCCTCTTCCGGAAATACGACGGGGACGGCGATTCTTTGGGTGCAAAGCGGAAACGGGTGGCCTCCGTCGAAGAACGGCCCGGCCCCAGCGGTGCTCTACGCCATGGACGCCGAGCATGTAACCCCTCCCAACACCGTCCCTGAGTTGTGGGATAGCACTCAATGTCCGGCCCGGGACACGCCAGGGAACGCAACCAAGTTCGTTACAACGACCAGCGCCAATGGAATGGTTTACCTGGGCACCATGGATCCGACCGATTCGACGAATACGCGAGGCGAGTTGGATGTGTTCGGCTTGACCAGCGCACCCTGCCACTGAGGTGCGAAGGTCGCCGGCTGCCATCGAAAAACATATGAAGATTCGAATTGTCATTTGCGTCTCGCTGATCGTAGTAGCTCTGGCGATGGCGAACTTGTTCGTAAGCCATGCGCAGCAAGCCACAGGCGCGCCCGCGCAGCAGCTAACCGGGAACGGCGCGCCGCCCTTGTCGAACCCACTGAAAGTGGCGCTGCTGAAGTGGTATGCGGCCAACAGGGTGCCGACACAGTTCGCAGTCGGCCAGCAGCCCTATGGCCTAGCCTTCGATGGCGCAAACATTTGGGCCGCAAACCTTGCCGACAACACGGTAAGCAAGGTGCAGGCCAGCGATGGGACCGTGCTGGGAACATTTCCGGCAGGGGGATTCGAGCCTTATGGGGTTACCTTCGATGGTGCCAACGTTTGGGTCTCGAACTGGGACAGCGGTAACGTGAGCAAACTGCGGGCCAGCGACGGCAAGCTCCTCGGCACCTTTACCGTGGGCGCCAATCCGGGGTGGATGACGTTTGACGGTGCCGATCTTTGGGTTCCCTACGGGAATAACCTGCTTGCGAAGATTCGAGCCAGCGATGGCAAAACCTTGGGGACATTTACCGTGGGGTACGCGCCGCTCGCCGCGGCGTGCGACGGGCCGAACATCTGGATCACCAACACCGGTGACGGGACCGTAACTAAGCTCCAGGCCAGCAGCGGCAATACCCTGGGGACCTTCCCCGTGGGTTCGAGACCGACGGGCATAGCTTTTGATGGAGCAAGCATCTGGGTGGCAAATCGCAACGACGGAACGGTAAGTAAGCTGCGGGCTAGCGACGGCACTCTTTTGGGCACATTCAACGTATCAACGTCGGGTCCCTATGGGATTGCTTTTGACGGGGAAAATATTTGGGTAACCGGGGGAACAAGCATCGTCGAGCTTCGGGCCAGCGACGGTACGCAAATCGGCGTGTTTAGATCAGCGGCGGCCAGCATTGGGGTAGCTTTCGATGGTGCGAATGTCTGGGTCTCCCTGCTCAAGTTCAATGCGGTCGGAAAGCTCTAGAACAACGGGGACCGCCCAGGGGATTAGAAAGACATGAAAACTCGAATCACGATCGGCGTGTCACTGATCGTCGTAGTTCTCGCGATGGCGAACTTGTTCGTGAGCCATGCGCAGCAAGCCGCTGGTGCTACGACGCAGCTAACCGGAAACGGCGCGCCGCCGCTGTCGAACCCGCTGAAGGTGGCGCTGCTGAAGTGGTATGCGGCCAATAGGGTGCCGACACAATTCGCAGTCGGCCAGCAGCCCTATGGCCTCGCCTTCGACGGCGCAAATATTTGGGCCGCAAACTTTGCCGACAACACGGTAAGCAAGGTGCAGGCCAGCGATGGGGCCGTGCTAGGGACATTTCCGGCAGGTGGATTCGAACCGTACGGTGTGACTTTCGACGGTGCCAACGTTTGGGTCTCGAACTTGGACAGCGGTAACGTGAGCAAACTGCGGGCCAGCGACGGCAAGCTCCTCGGCACGTTCCCGGTGCCGTCTAGTCCGCCGGGGTGGATGGCTTTTGACGGGGCAAACATTTGGGTTCCCAACGGCAGCAGCCTGGTCACCAAGCTGCGGGCGGATGACGGCAAGAATATGGGTAACTTCAACGCGGGCGTCAACCCGATTGCGGCCGCGTTCGACGGGGCAAACGTCTGGGTTGTCGACGGCGGAGGCATCGGGACCGGAACCGTGACGAAGCTCCGGGCGAGCGACGGCACGGTGTTGGGTACGTTTCCGGTAGGCCTGACTCCCTTGGGCATTGCTTTCGACGGTGATAGCGTCTGGGTGACCAACGGCACCAGCGGGACAGTCAGCAAACTGCGGGCTAGCGACGGTACTCTTTTGGGTACGTTCAACGTAACCACGGCACCCTACGGAATTGCCTTTGACGGGGAGCACATCTGGGTAACGGGGGCAAACAATGTCGTCGAGCTTCGAGCCAGCGATGGTACTCAAATTGGCGTGTTTAGATCAGCGGCGGCCAGCATAGGGATAGCTTTCGATGGTACGAATGTCTGGGTCTCCCTGCTCAAGTTCAATGCGGTCGGAAAGCTCTAGAACAACGGGGCTGCCCCTGAGGAGTAGAAAGACATGAAGACTCGAATCGCGATTGGCGTGTCCCTGATAGTCGTAGCTCTGGCGACGGCGAACTTGCTGCCGATCCATGCGCAGAAGCCGATCAATCAATCGGCACACGCTGGGCCGCAGTTGCAGACGCAACCTCCCATCCTGGACGCAGGGGCGCGGCTTAATCCGCTGAAGATTGCGCTGCTGCACTGGTACTTGGCCGACACGTCAACTTTTGTAAGGGTCGGTAGCCAGCCATATGGGGTGTGCTTCGATGGAGCCAACATCTGGACGGCGAACAACGGTGATAACACGGTTACCAAGGTGAGAGCCAACGACGGAGAGGTGCTGGGTACCTTCAAGGTAGGAGGCGCGCCCTACGGCGTGACTCTCGACGGGGCTAACATCTGGTCTTCCAACCAGGCTGACAGCACAGTCACTAAGTTGCGAGCTAGCGACGGGACAATTCTGGGTACTTTCTCGGTAGGGAGGGGCCCTTCCTGGATGACGTTTGACGGGGCAGACACCTGGGTACCTAACGGCCCCGACAACACGGTGAGCAAGTTACGAGCCTTTGACGGGAAAACCCTTGGGACGTTCACGGTAGGCAGCTCTCCCATCGCATCGGCTTTTGATGGCGCCAATGTTTGGGTCACAAACTATCTGTCCGGCACGGTTACGAAGCTGCGAGCCTCGGATGGGACTGTTTTGGGGACATTCACGGTAGGCGCTTCACCGCTAGGCATCGCTTTTGATGGAAGCAGCATGTGGGTGGCCAACCGTGGCGACGGGACCGTTAGCAGGCTGCGAGCCAGTGATGGCATGGTGCTGGGCACGTTTTCGACCCCCGACGGACCGTATGGGATTGCTTTCGATGGGACCTACATCTGGGTGTCGGGCGATCTCTACATCTTCGTGCTGCGGGCCGTTGACGGCTCCCGTGTGGGGTACCGTCGGTTGCAAAGCGAGGGGATTGCCTTCGACGGGGCCTATATCTGGACCGCAGAGCAGGGTGGGAACGCAGTGGACAAGTTCTAGAAAGAACAACAACTCGCCGCCCATCTCCGCCCGCCCTCCAAATGCGCTAACCTTTCTGGCATGCCTCTCCGCGCGCTGACCGGCTACCTGCCCCACTTTCTCAGCCGAGCGCAAGAGACTGCCTACATCCAGCCTCATGGATACCGCACCCAGCGCCGTTCCTACCAGCAAGTCGCCGAAACCGCCTTCCGTTTCGCCCGCGAACTCGAAGCCCGCGGCATCGGCAAAGGCGACCGTGTCTTCCTCTGGGGCCAAAATTCCGCCGAATGGGTCGCGGCATTCTGGGGATGCGCTCTGCGCGGAGCCGTCGTCGTCCCCCTCGACGACATCGCCACCCCCGACTTCTTCCTACGCGTCCACCAGCAGGTCCAAGCCAGGCTGCTAGTTGCTTCCCATGCTCACGAACACGATTCGATTCCAACCCTCGCGCTGGAAGACTTGTCCGAAATCCTGGCCCCGCGGTCATCTTCCCCGTACGCATCAACCGAACTCGCCCCCTCCGACACTCTGGAAATCGTCTTCACCTCCGGCACCACCGCCGACCCCAAAGGCGTCGTCATCTCCCACGGCAACGTCCTGGCCAACCTCGCGCCCCTCGAAGCCGAAATCCGCAACTACCTCAAATACGAACGCTTCGTCCATCCCATCCGCTTTCTGAACCTGCTGCCGCTGAGCCACGTCTTCGGACAATTTCTCGGAATGTTCCTTCCTCCTTTATTAGGAGGCACCGTCGTCTTTCAGGAAACCCTCAAACCCTCTGACATAATCCGCACCATCCGCCGCGAACGCGTTTCCGTCCTAGTCACCGTCCCTCGCGTGCTGCAATCGCTAAAAGAAAAGATCGAGCGCGACCTGTCCAACGACAACCGTCTCGAACCCTTTCAAGCAGCCTTTCACACATCCAAAACCAAACACTTCCTTCACCGCTGGTGGATCTTTCGCCGCATCCGCCGCCAGTTCGGCTGGAAATTCTGGGCTTTCATCTCCGGCGGCGCAGCGCTAGACCGCGCCACCGAAGAATTTTGGGACCGCCTCGGCTACGCCGTGATTCAGGGCTATGGCCTCACTGAAACCACGTCTCTCATCAGCGTCAACCACCCGTTCCGCCTGGGAAAAGGCTCCATCGGAAAGGTGCTCGAAGGCCGCGAGGTCAAACTCGCCGAAGACGGCGAAATCCTGGTGCGCGGCGGAGGAGTCGCCGCCAACTATTGGAACGGCGCCCATCTAGGCGACGCCGACGGATGGTACCGCACTGGCGACGTCGGCGAACTCGACGCCACCGGCAACCTCTACTTCAAAGGCCGGAAAAAAGAAGTCATCGTCACCCCCGCCGGCATGAACATCTATCCCGAAGACCTAGAAGCCGCCCTCCGCCGCCAACCCCAAGTGAAAGACGCCCTCGTAGTCGCATCGCCCCGCGACGGAAACGCCGAACCCTGCGCTGTACTACTCCTGAAGCCCGGAGAAAACAACCCCGCAGCCATCGTCGCAGCCGCCAACCAATCCCTCGCCGAGTACCAGCGCATGCGCTCGTGGTTCCTCTGGCCCGAAGACGACTTCCCCCGCACCTCCACTCAAAAGCCTCGCAGAAATCTGGTGCAACAAGCCGTCCAAGCTCAAGCACCGGGCCAGAACACGTCTTCACTCGCCGAACTAATCAGCCGCATCACCGGCCGAACTCCCGCGAACCTTTCAGCCAACGCCAATCTCGAATCCGACCTGAACCTCAGCTCTCTCGATCGTGTGGAACTCCTCAGTGCCCTCGAAGACCGCTATCAATCCGATCTCAGCGAGACCCGCTTCGCCGCGCTGAAAACTGTCGGCGACTTGCAACGCATGTTGCAAGGCGAAGCCGCTCCCCGCACCCAGTTTCACTACCCGCGCTGGGCACTGCGCTGGCCCGTGACTTGGATTCGCCTCCTGGTCCACTATCTCCTGCTGCGTCCCGCCGTGTTCTTACTGGGATGGCCGCACATCGAAGGCCGCGAAAACCTCCGCGGAGTTCGCGGGCCAGTGCTCGTAATCTGCAATCACATCGACGACGTCGATCCCGGCTTCGTGCTGACCGCCTTGCCCGCACGCATCCGCCACAAGCTCGCCGTAGCCACCGGAGGCGAAGCCCTCGAAATCCTGCGCACTCCATCCGTCACTCGCAACCTCGCCGCCCGCACCTACGACCGCATCAAATGGACTTCAGGCGTCGGTCTGCTCAATTTATTTCCCCTCCCCCGCGAGGCCGGCTTCCGCCAGAGCTTCGCCCACGCCGGAGAATGTGTCGACCGCGGCTACAGCATCCTGGTATTTCCCGAAGGCCATCACACCACCGACGGCAAACTGCGCCCCTTCCGCGCCGGCGTCGGCCTGCTCGCCAACAATCTCAGCATCCCCATAATTCCCGTACGCATTGATGGATTATTCGAGGTCAAACACGCAGGAAGAAAATTCGCCCGGCCGGGCGAAGTGCGCATCAAGCTGGGCGCACCCATGCAACCATCATCAGCCGATCCCCAGGAAATTGCCCGTGAACTGCAAAAGCTAGTCGAAACCTTATAAACCGATCCCAGCCTCCGCGCCGATCAGTCTCCCGCCGCCGCAGCTCTTGCCACTTCCGGCCCCAGCGTCGTGATCTGCGTTGCTCGCAGCTGCTCAGGTGAGGGTTTCGTCATGCCGTCGCCAAGATCCGCATCCCGCGGCAGCATGCCCACCGCACGATTCCGGCCCAACTGCTTGGCGGCATAGAGCGCCTGGTCCGCCAGTTCAACCACCGCCTCATAGTCCACCGCGTCCGGCGCGCCACAAAACCACGGAAACGCCGCCCACCCCACCGAGCACGTCCTTCGCAGCGACACCCCCGCGTGCTTCAATTGGAATGGTTCGTTCCCCACCATGTGAAGTATCCGCGACGCCAGTGTCGTAGCTTCGCTCCGCTCGGTGTAACGCGACACCACCAGAAACTCCTCCCCGCCCCAGCGCACCAGCACATCCGACATGCGAATCGCCGACTGAATCCGCCGCGTCATCTCCGCCAGCATCTCGTCCCCCGCGGCGTGCCCATAAACATCGTTCACCTCTTTAAACAGATCCGCGTCCACAATATAGAAAATCAAATCCCGATTCCGTCCCCCCGCCTTGTCCGTTAGATACGATCGGATCGCCTGCCGCGTGTCCCCTTCAATCGTGACCTGGAAGAACCGCCGGTTCCGCGTCCCCGTCAACGGATCGGTAAGTGACGCCTCTCGCAGTTCCTGATTCAGCCGCTCCAGCTCCGCGCTGCGCTCGGCCACGGCCTGCTCCAGACACTGCCGGTCCTTCTCCAGTGAATAGGTTCGAAAGCGAAGAACCCCATACAGCGTAAAGACAAGGCCAATCACCCCCAAAGAACGCGACCACCATGACTGCCACCATGCCGGCAACACCGCGAACGAAAAACTCGCGGGCAGGCTTTTGATCCCGCTCCCCGTCTCGCAGGAAATCTCCAGCGTGTAGCTTCCCGGCGCCAGCGAGGCATAGCGAACCTCACGCGCGGGAGTCTCCGTGAATTCGTTTTCCAGGCCCGCCAATCTCGACCGGCAGCGCAGACTCGTTGGGTCTCGATATGACAAGACCGAAAACTGCGCCCGCAGCGTGTTCTCCTTGTGAGTCGCTTCCGGGTTGCCGTCCCCCAGGCGTTCCTGTCCTCCCAGTTGCGCGGACGTAATCACCACGTTGAACGCCGGTGCCGCGAAGGCCTTCTCTGCATGCGGATCGTAACGCGCCAGGCCGCCGCTGGTGCCGAACAGAATCGTGCCGTCCTGCTCCGCGTAAAATCCACCTTCGCTCTGGTCATCCCAGATCAGGCCATCGTCGTGACGATAACGTTGCGTGTTGTGCCCCCAAGTGATCCGCGTTACTCCCTGCGAGCCCCCTGCCCAAATCCTGCCGTCGCGGTCCCGGCCCAGCATAAAGACCTCGTTCGCCAACAAACCATCCTGCTGGCTGAAATGTTCGGCCTCGCTCTTCTGTTTGTCGAATCGAAACCGGGTCACTCCAGGGGCGTCCGCATAGTGGATCCAAACCTCATTTCCGTCCACCGGTGCGACCCCGAGCACACGATCGGACAGCAATCCGTCCCTGCGTGTATAAAGTGCCCACGATTTGCCATCGTATCTCCCCAGGCCGTTGTGTCCGCTGATCCAAACCACTCCTCCGGTGGCCATGGCAAAATTGCTGACCCCATCCAAGATTTCGCGTGGCGCGCCAGCGTCTCTAAAAACAAAAGGAGGAGCCGAGTTCTCCAGCGCTTGCAGGAAATGTGGCCCCGAAATCCAAAGCCGCGCATCCGGCCCCGAGCCGATCCACGTGATATCCGGCCACGGCGTAGCCACTTTATCCGGTTGTAGAGTGCGAGGATCGAACCGCGTAAGACCGCCCGGATGGCACAGCACCCATACCGATCCGTCCGCGGCCACCGCCAGCGTTCGCGCCATCGATCCGTTCAAACCATCCGCCTGCCTCCACACCCGAAAGCGATGCTGGTCTGCATCCCACATCGCCACTCCATCATTGGTCCCCACCCACAGCCGCTGCTTGTAGTCACGCGCTTCCGCCCACACCACGTTGTCCGGCAATCCTTCCGCATCCGTCCAGCCCGACCAGCGTCCCTCACCCTGCCAGCGCTCGATTCCATTGCCTCCCAGTCCCAGCCAGTACGTACCCTCGCGGTCCTGTATCGCGGAAAACATCGCGTTTGCCGCCGTGCCCCTGCGCTTGTCGATCACATCCCAATGGTCGTCATAATGCAAAAACAAACCGGAAATCGTGGGAACCATCAGCCGCCCGTGCCCATCGATCGCCGGCACACCCACGTCATTCGCCGGAGGCAATTCGGGAGCATCCACCACAAACTGCTCGGCTCCCGGGTCAAGCCGCAGCAAGTGCCGCGAGGTCCGCAACCACACCCGCCGCTTCCCGTCCTGCAGCAGCGCAATCATCGGCTCCTTGGGAACATCCTTTTGTGCCGCCAGAAAATGCGGTCGGATAGCGTGGTCCAGCCACCCCACGCGATTGCCCAACGTAAACCAGACTCTGCCGTCATTCCCGTCCTGCACCAGTCCGACTTCCCGCCCCGGAAAGACCTGCTGTTTCACCGTCACCGAAGAGGCCCCCGTGGCGGTGAATATCCATAGCCCGCTGTCACTCGCCAGGTAGATGCCCTCCGGCTTCACCACGATGGGTTGATAGGTGGCCACTGAATGAATCCCAGCCGGCAGTGCCACCGGAACAAATCGCATGCCGTTTTGCAGCGCCAGCCCGTCCCGGCTCACCACCCAGATTCGGCCGTCCGCGCCTTCTGTGATTTCCTCGATGATCGCCCTTGAGATCCCCTGCTCGGAACCAAACTTCACCACCCGCGTCCCGTCATAACGCAACAGGCCGCTCATGCTCGCAATCCATATAAAGCCCTGATGGTCCTGGAATAAGCACACCGGCGTGATCGTCCCCAGCCCCAGGTCTTCTCCTACCTTTTCGAAAACATAGCGGGCGTGATCGGGAACAGACAACGTCGGAGAAGGCAAATTAGACGCGCGCAGGGGCGTCAGCAACCAACCGGCTGCAACCGCCAGGCTCAGCAACTGCTTCTTGATTACATTCTTCAACTTGCTATGCCGCCATCGCCGCCCAGAATGCTGGCTTTTGTGGTAGTGGATTCAGGGGAACGCTGTAAAAGCCCACTGCACAATACGGACTTCGGAGCCGTTGGGGACGGCTCGCGGTTGTGAGATTACAGTCTAATGAGAGAAAACCATCAAAAGTAGATGACACTCAGACATGTACGACCGGGGCCGTCAACTCTAGCGCCAGCGTCTCGCTGGCTGTCGCGAGGGCGGTCCCGCCCTCGTATTCAGGCTAGCCGATTCGTATCAGGGGATGCCTTCAGCCATACCACCATCCTAGGGGTTGCACTTGAATTTGGGTGGCGCAGCGGTTCACCGCTGCGGTGAATACATTATTTGAATTCGGCTTTAGCCGCCGAGAGTCCGACTCTCGCTCACTGGCGATCTTTGTCCACAAATAGTTAGTGCCAATTCGGCAAGAACGCTTCATCCTGCGGAAAGCACAGCCTTTCCCCCGATTGCCGTCCCCACCCGCATCATTCTTATACACAGAAATAGTTGCAGTTTTCCCCGCTTCGCTGTAACTTCTGAGCCATCGGTAAATCCCATGCGCAGCCGCAGTAGTGTGGGCGCAGTTCGAATTCCAACTCAACCTTTAGGAGGCTGTATGAAGAAGCTGATTGCCAGATTGATGGCCATGTCTTTCCTGGCCGTTTCCCTCGTCGCGTTCGCCCAGACCGGTTCTGACGCGAGCAAAGACAACATGAAGAAAGACAACATGAAGTCCGACACCATGAAGAAAGACAGCATGGCGAAAGACAGCAAGAAGTCCGCCAAAGTAAAGAAGACCAGCACCAACAAAGACGGCATGAAGAAAGACACGATGAAGAAAGACGACGCCGCCCCCAAGCAGTAATCGCACCTCAGATCAGCTCTTTCGGGGTAGCGCCGCCCATGTGCAACCTGACCGCGCTACCCCGACTCATTGCTCGAGTAGATTCACGCCGGGCAGGTGCCCCAGATATTGCTTGATCGGTGCCCCAGGTTCGCGCCCCCAGTGCCAAGTCTCCAGCTCCAACGCCCACGGTTTTCGGGGCCCGATCGGTGCCCCAGGTTCGCGCCCCCAGTGCCAAGCCACCAAGCCCCAGCGCCCTCGCTTTCGGGGCGCTAACCTGGGCGGAGGAATATCCGCTTTGTCTGTCCATCCTGCGCTTCACGATCGCTAGCCATCCATTGCGATTCGACCTCCACCGGCCCGCTTTCACGCAGTGCGTAGTGGCGATAGCTGCTCCACTTCCATTCCTCCGGCCGCATGACTAAACCGCGCCGTACCGGATTCCGGTGCATGTACCGGAGTTTGATGGCAAACTCGCGGTGGTCCCTCACGTTGCCATCGTAGTAACGCTTCTGCCAGAACGTACCCGGCTTTTCGAGCCTGGCTCCGGCTCGTTTGGAGAAGGACAGTTTCAAGAAGTGAATGGCCTCGGCCAGCGTGGCTCGGGGCGGCTCACTCAGCAGTAAGTGAACGTGCTCGGGCATGACGACATATCCATAAACATACATCGCAAAGCGACGGCGCATGCCCTCCAAACGGAGGGCCAACAAGTCGAATAGCTCAGGTGTTGCGAAATAGGGCTGACGACGGTCACAACTGAAAGTTACGAAATGAGATTGCCCGGACTCCTGAAAACGCCGCAGACCGCTGGGCATAAGAGGAACTTACACCGGATCGATATGGCCGTAAAGTGGCCCAGGTTAGCGCCCCAAAACCAGGGATCGTGAAAAGATAATTGAGAATGCGGGGCGCAAACCTGGGGCACCAATTGGGAAATCAGCTACCTGGGCCACCTGCCAAGCCGTGGGTGCAAATGTTAATTTATAGAGCCCCGAAAGGGGCGGAAGAGTGGTTTGCGAACTGGTCGCAGTTGCCTGGCCAGCCTAAGGCGTGACTTCAAACACCGTTCCGCAGCCCCCGTTACACGCTTGCCCGGTTCCGCCGTACAGCGTGCTGCCGTACATATTGTTGCGACCTTTCACGAGACGCAGATCCATCGGATCGTAGCCGTTCGGGGGACCGCCGAAGTTATACTCAGTGACGAAATTCCACACTCCCCCCTTTTCGACCGGCGGCTGCATCTGGAAGATGAGGCCTCCGCGAGACAGACTTCCGCCGTCAGCACTACCATAGAATATGCCGTCTGGGCCAAGGATCAGCGATGTGGGACCACCTCCATCGCTCCCTCCAGTGAATACATGAATCAGACCTTCGACCCACGAGCCATTACCGCCAGCGGGCGGCTGCAGCTCGAAGACAACACCGTCCTCGTGATTACCGCCGCCTGCGGTTGTTCCATAAAGGGTTCCATTGACAAGAACCAGGCCGGCATTGGGTCCGGCCCCGTCGCTCGGTCGGTTCTGGAAACGATGAAGCACCTTTTCTGTCCAAGTGCCTCCCTCGTGCTTCGGTGGCAGAAGCTCGAAGGCCGTTCCACAACCCTGGGGCCGGCAAATCGCAGTACCACCACCACCATAGTAAGTCGTCCCGTAAACAGTTCCTGTTTCGTCGAGCACCAGGCCACCGTTGGGATTGCCTCCGTCTCCAATTGTGCCTCCGGGCCCTATGCCCTCAAAACTGTACAACACTTTTTCCGTCCATCTGCCGCTCACGCTTGCCTTCGGCGGACTCAACTCGAAGATCGTCCCGCAGTAACCATAAAGATTGTTGCAGTTCGTGCCTTTGCCTCCGCCGAACAATGTTGCCCCATACAAGTTGCCAGCCTTATCAAACACGAGATCGCCGACGGGAACGTTGCCATCGTTGCCCCCTTGGAAGCTGTAAAGCACCTTTTCCGTCCATGCCCCGCCTGGTTGCGCGGGAGGCGACAATTCGTACACCGTGCCGCACCCCACTACGCTTCCCAACAGTCTGCAGAGTCCAGTGCCGTCGTAACTGGTCGTACCATACAGGTTGCCGGACGCATCCATGACCAAGCCGCCTCCGGGCGTGGCGCCATCGTTCTGGGCGCGGCCTCTAAAAACGTAAAGCACCGTCTCAGTCCACGGATCGCCCTGCTTGGCCGGTGGGGCAAGCTGAAACACCGTGCCGCATTCGGCAACGCCCGCGCAAGCGGATGATCCTCCATCGGTTGTCGCCCCATACAGACTACCGATCTCGCCAAATACTATCCCGCCTACCGGCACGGCCCCATCTGGCAAGCCTTGAAAGCTATACAACACTTGCTCGTTCCACTGGGCTGAAGCTGTCGAGGTGAACGCAAGAATCACAGCAACACAAAACAGCAGGAAGCACGAGCGAAGGGTTTTGAATCTTCGGGTCATCGCGGAAAACGACCTCCTACGGCACTGTCCCTGGGGGGACAGGAACCACGCAGGTTTCCGCGATGATACTGCTGATTTCGGGCCGTGTCCATATCTTCGCGGACCGCCCATTCCGCACAATCTATTCCGGGTCTTCCAGCTCCAGCCTCGCCATTTCGGCTTCGCTTGGCACAACACCCCGGCTCTCACTCAAATATTCCCTCAAACACCGCACACAAGGCGCGTAACCTTGCCGCAGAGCCTCACCGGCGGTCATCGTCTGTAGCTTGGCTTTATCGTGGATGAACTTGCACCCCGGCACATGAAATATCTTGCCATCGCTGACCGCGACCACCACTAGGTCTGCGGGAATGTGAATGCGAGATCGAGCCTGCTCCGAGCGAAACTCCAGCGTGTTGCTTTGCGAAACATTTCCCACCTCGAAACTCAGCAGCATCAAAGCCGCAAATCCCAGCGCCATCATCCATCCGAACGCATTGCCCCGCCGCCCAGGCATGCCTTCTTCCAATCTGCGATGCAACCGCTGGCTGTATCCCAGCGGCACTTCCATCATCCGCTCATCGCCATAAAGCTGGATCACATTCCTCGCCCCATCCAACACCGCCGTACAGTGCTTGCATCCCCGGAAATGCTCTTCCATGGCTGCGCGCAATCCCGGATCGACCTCGCCATCCAGATAATTCGACACCTCGCGCCACACTTCTTCACACTGCACTACCATGGCTTGCTCCCCTTCGCAAAAGACAGCGTCTTGCTCCAACTCCCACCCAATCCCGGCGCCAGCAAATCCCGCAGCATCAACCGCGCCCGCAGCAACCGCGTCTTCACTGATGGCACCGAAATCCCCAGCGCCTTCGCGGTGTCTTCAATGCTCAGTTGCTCCATATCACGCAAGATGAAAACCTCGCGATACTTCTGCCCCAGCGAACTCAACGCCTCCGCCAGTTTTTGCCGGACCTCAGCCCGCTCCAGCGTCTCCGAAGGAATCTCTCTCCAGTCGGCAAAATCCCGTGGCGTGTACTGACCTTCCTCGTCCCGCTGATCCACCATCGGCTCCATCACCACCGCCTGCTGTTTCCGCCTTCGCATTCGCGCTTCGTTCACCGCGATCTGAATCAGCCAGGTACTAAATCGCGCCTCCGCCCGAAATTGCCGGATGTGCTTGAACGCCTTAAGCACCGCCTCCTGCGCCGCATCCTCCGCGTCGGCCTCATTCCGCAAAATGGCCAGGGTCGCCGCATACACCCGCCGCTCATACGGCCGGATGAGCTCATAGAAAAGCTCCGCCTCGCCCTCCCGGATTCGCCGGATCAGCGCCTCTTCACCCCTTGGTTCGCCAGCGTTCCCCAGCGAAGCTGTCGTCTCCGGCATTTCCCCTCACCGCAAATGAACTGCCCCGCAATCACTACTCCACCGGGTATTCCGGATCTTTCTTCCATCCCGTCAACATCGACACGAAATTATTCCAGCCATGCAGCACCACCATCACCAGATGCCCAAACACAAACGCCAAAATCGCCCACATGATCGCGAAGTGCCACACTCGCGCCCAGTGAAATCCCCCCATCATCCAAGCCAGCCACGAAAACTGCACCGGCTTCCACACCGCCAAACCCGTCACCACCGACAGCACTCCCAGCCCGATCACCGTCGTGTAAGCGTGTTTCTGCAGCGGGTTATAAGCTTCTTTCACCGCCGGCTTCGGCCCAAAGAAGAAATAATGCCGCACCATCGGCCACACTCCCGGCAGATCACGCCGCACAAACAAAACCTGTTTGTAGTTCCCGCTGAACACCTGATATCCCAGATACACCAACCCAGTACCCATATAGATCCACATAAACGTCAGGTGCCATTGCAGCGCGCCTCCCAACCACCCGCCCAGCGCAAACGCTTTCGGCCAGTTCAACAAATCCTTCTGCGGAATCTTCGCCCCAAAGCTCGGAAACGCCCGAAAGATCTGCAAACCGCTGCCCACCATCACAAACAATGCCACCGCATTCAGCCAGTGACAAAACCGCACGATGAACGGATGCTCATACACCGCCTCCGTGACTTCGCCCGTCTTCACATCTTCAACCGCAATCGCCCGTGCCGCCATGTTTCCTCACAACCCGTAAAAACTCGAATATCCCTGATCTTCCCAATACCCCACTCGCTCCAACACATTCGTGACTTTCAAATCCGTCAAATATTTCGCCTGCTTGTACCCAATTTTCGTCGGCAGCGTCAGCCGCAGTGGCGCTCCATGCTCCCGTGTCAGAGGCTGCCCATACATTTCATAACAAAGCAGCGACTGCGGATGCAGCGCCGTAGCCATATCCACCGACTCATAATAATCATCGGCGCATTCCACGTAGACGAAGCGCGCAGTCGTATTCGCGCCAACCAGCTTTAAGAAGTCCGAAAGCCGCGCCCCACCAAAGCGTCCGATCACGTCCCACCCCTCGACGCAGATATGTTTCGTGTTCTGCGCGATCTTCGCCAGTTGGCCAATCTGCGCCAGCGTGTACTCCCCCGGCTTCTCGACCGCGCCGCTCACCGTCAGCGTCCAACGATCGAAATCCACCTGCGGATCATCCACGTCATAATCATTGATGGGAAATTTGCTAAACGGCGTGAGTTCCGAATTCGCAAACGTCGGCGCCAGATGCCCGCCGCGAAACAGCCTCGCCGACGCCCAATCGCTGAACCCAAGTCCGGCGTCGAGCAATCGCGTTTGCAACTTCGGAATCGCAAACGCACCCAGCGCCACCAGCGGTGTGAGCTTCAACAATTCGCGCCGGTTCATGGCCCGGAATTTGCGGCTATCAGTGAGTGAACTCATCCCGTAAACCCCTCTCCGACCCCAACACAAACATAGGATTCACCAATGGCCATCAGGTTACACCCATCCTGGCCCCGCCCCGGAAGCCCGGCCAACAGCTGTCAACTCCGATTCCCCCACTTTCGGGCCATAGACATAGCACCCCGGTTTCGAGACCATATTACCTGTAGTCGCTCGGCACGGTTACGTTGGTTGCTTGACGCAGCTTGGAATGCTTGTTCTCGCCCCTGTGCACGTCCTCCCCAGGGCGGCATTCTAGAGCCAGAGTTTGCGATCGGCAGTTAAATCAGGCAGTTAAATCATTGAAGAAATTGAGCATTTACGGGTTCAGTGGAAAACTCTTCCGCTCCGAACAGGGGCAGGGGCTGGCCGAATACGCCGCCTTACTCGGAGTCCTGCTCGGCCTCCTGGTCTTCGTCAGGGTCGTGGGAAACAACGCCAACCGCCTCTTCGGCTGGGTCGTAGACGCGTTCAAGTAAACCCCTACCGAACGTCGTCGGTTTTGATCAGCGAAAATCAGCGCAAGCTGCGGCGCGACTACTCCGGCAGAATCCGAAACCCACGTTTTCGCCCTGAGCGAAACACCGAAAAGTCCCGCCGGTCGAGCGTAAAGATCGTATCGATCCCATCCCGCCCCGCCAGATAAACCAGCGCCGCGTCGGCCAGCTGTGGCCGGATGTTCTCGTACTTCTTCATGATGTCGGCAATTCCCCTGGCCTCCAGGCTGCCGAGAGGAAGCAGTTCAAGAAATCCGCCGTGAATGCTTCTGAGAAGTTGTTGCACCGCGCGCGAGTGCTTGCGCAACAACCACGCGGCCTCGGTGATAACCGGCCAGCAGGAAAACAGAGGCCCCGGCAGACTCTGAAGCGCTTCCACGCAGCGCTCGTGATGCTCGTCAGCCTTCGAAAGAATGGCAACCAGCGGCCCGGTATCGACCAGCACCCGCTTCATCTTTTTCTTTCCGACGACGGTTCCCCGAATCCTTCAAAGTGCCGGCGATTGCTGCTGAGGTCCTTGGGCGCCCGCTTCACGCTGCCAATCAGCCCGGCTTCCCGGGCCAGCTCGTAGGCAGAGCGTTCCTTTGACGAATGCCCAAGATAGTTTTCCAGCGCTTCCCGAACCAGATCGGACTCAGTCTGTCCCTTGATCCGCGACCGGCTGCGCAGACGCTGCTCCAGAGTCTCAGGAATGCGGATGGTGATGCGATGCGACGCCATGTCAGACATCTTACAACATCTGTCAGACAGCTCCAAATCGCTTTCCCGTCGTCATTCCGAGCGCAGCGAGGAATCTGCTTTTTCTGTCCCACTTCCGAACTCTTGTCCTCAATTCCCGCTTCGGGAACGCCCTTTCCAAAATCTTGTCAATAGGCAAAAACTACCCAACTCCCCGCAAACGCATGCAGCCACGGCAAATATAAATTTCGTTTTCGTGTCTCACTTACCCATCAGAAATGCCATACTTAATCTATAGGCAGAGTTTTTCAGACGCAGCCCAAAGGGCTGCGTTTTTCATTTGGTCAGCATTTATGAGTCGCGGATCTCCTCTGTGACCCTCTGTGACCTCTGTGGTTAACGCTTTGACTCGCGAATAGCAAGGACTCAATGACAAATCAAGGGATCGACATTCCCCACGCCAAAATGCGTGGTGAGTGGGCAGAACTGTGTTTCATGGCTCGCGCCGCCGAGCACGGACTAACCATCACCAAGCCCTGGGGAGACTCCGCCCGCTACGACTTCGCCGTCGAGCACAGCGGACACTTCCTCCGCGTCCAGGTCAAGTGCACCCGCTGCCGGCGCTGGAATTCCTACGTCTGCAACGTCACCGCCAACGGCACGCCCTATTCCGTCGATCAATTAGACTTCATCGCCGCCTACGTAATCCCCGCCGACGTCTGGTACATAATCCCCACCGCCGCCACCCAACAACAACAAACCATCCTGCTAACCCCCAACC
>Ga0207056_1024_pt1 | contig 34178 bp, 25 predicted proteins | sample Alteio_BWMinCont_58_FD_153289 | JGI IMG/M metagenome (GOLD analysis project Ga0207056, IMG submission 153289) | Enriched cells from forest soil in Barre Woods Harvard Forest LTER site, Petersham, Massachusetts, United States -... | ecosystem: Environmental > Terrestrial > Soil > Temperate forest >... | reverse complement strand
ACTTCTGACTTCCAACTTCCGACCTCTCTATTTCAAAATAATCATTATTCACTTCACTTGCCGTTGCCCAGTTAAGCAAAACATTTTCATCAATTTTGGTTGCTATGAATGATATTAACTTAACCGGGAGAGGGTTTAAATTATTTGTTCCGGTAAATATTCCTGTACTTGATAAACCGGATGCAGTGATTATATTTCTTAAAGTATCAACCGAAGATGTGCTCCCTGTAAATGGAGACCATGAAGAATTATATTTTGCTAATCGAAGGTTAGTTTTATTTGGATTTGTCCCAAGCCACGGATCTTTATTATACAAATTCAAAGTGTAATTATAACCTGAACCCGCAGCAGAAATATTCCAGTAAGTATTCAGATAATTCCCACCGGTAAGGGCAGGAGGATTTGTTCCGGAATATAATTGCATGGTAATACTTGAAGGGACGGAGGAAGCTGAAGCCCAAACAATTTTTGCAACTGTATCTCCGGCAAAAGTAAAAGATTGTGTTGTTCCGGCTGCCGGAGTTGCAGGTGAAGCTGTTGCAAAAGGAGGAGCAACTAAAGGAGTTAATTCATACGCACCAATATCAGGAACTCCTGATGCCGGAGATGCAGGTCTTGCATTTCCATTTATATCTGTTGCGACAATTCCCGGTAAATGAACCGCTCTTCCATTAAGCGACCAACAAGCAGAATCAGAAATATTTGGTTGAAGATTATTTGTACTTGTAAATGCAGGACGATAAGAAATGGAATTGGAATCTTTACCTGTTGCTGCCGATTTCCACGAACCAATATCTGCATAAGCTGTTCCGCTATTATTTATCAAATTAGTTCCGGTAGTGTAATAATTATTGTTATCACAAATTTCAGTTGATGGATAATTAACCCAAGTCAGAGCAAAGTTCCCACCGGTATTTGAAAAAACATTATTTCTTACATCCAAACCTGAACTTGAAATATTATGAAAAAGAAACGCTGCATTGGTTGTGCTTGTTGAATTAATTGTGTTATTATAAAACCGCATGTTATTTGATATGTAACCAAAATCTATCCAGCCTGCAGAGTTGAATACGTTATTAAAAATGTCAATATAATTATTAACGTAGCCGATTGTGAAAATAACTTTACCACCATAAAAAATGTTATTGTAAACTTTAATCCTGTTTGATGAATTTCCGTTATTACTAAATTCAAGGTTTATGTTTTCTGTTATTCCTGAAGAAGCATTTATTTGGTTGGAAGAAAATTCAAATGCCGAATCATTTCCTTTCAAATTCATTATACTGGATGTTGATGTACCATTAACATTAATAATGTTATTTCTGAATTTTAAATTAACCGTGTTGAATAAATAATAAATAGGAGTATTGTATGCGTTCTGAAAAGTATTGCTGTCAATTACAGGATTGAGAGAATAATTTGGCGAACAATAAAAATCCATTCCGTTGGCACTTCCTGAAAACAAATTTTTTCTTAACACTAAATTATTCATTATTGCTCCATTTGCATAAAAAGTATAATTACTGGTTGAAGAACTTGAGCCGGCTAAAATTTTGCAGTTATAAATGGTATCATAAGATGGAGAACCACTCATGACAATACAATTGGCTGAAGTTGACAGTTGATTAAATTCAATGCTTTTAAATTTTATATACGAACCTGATAAAGTAAGTGGAACGCCTCCGTTATCATTAATAATTACAGAATCGGGAATATTGGTTATAGATTGAAATGTTATTGTTTTATTTGCAGAAGCCCCTGGAATAGAGGGCATATTTATCGCTTCATTATAAGTTCCGTTCATAACATTAAAAGTAATGGAACCACAAATACCATAAGATTGAATGGCGTTTATAGCCGCTGTAAAAGAAGCATAATTTGCTCCTGAACTTCCAATTGTATAAGTGCCAAAAATTGCAGCATTTTTGATGGCACTTATGGAATCATTACTTGGAACGGTATCTGTCAAACTATTTGGCTGGTATGTCCATGCTTTGATTGAGACGGGTGAACTTAAAGGTGTCGAAGCTCCTAAAGTAATTTGTGCAGTATTAGATCCTGCACCTCCAATAGTATCAAGTGTTGAAGTATAATAGATTGGTGATTGAGAAATACCATTTAACAGTTACACTATTGATTTGGTTATGTCCGTAGTTTTTTATCGTTGTTTTAAAAATATTACTACTTCCTAAGCAAACAGAGTATGGAGAATCTATTGACAACACTCCTGCATCATTATAAGTTGGGACTAAATCTATTCCAAAATCAGGTGTTATTGCGTCTGAACTTGAAGGAATAGAAACAGTACCATAAACCCTGCCGGGACTATATGTAAGTGTATTCTGATTAATGTAAAAAAAACCGCTTGAACCGGTAGATTGGATGTCAATGATAAGGTTTTTGCTATTCTCATAGTAAAAAGGATTTGTCAGAGGAATTTTTATCCAAACTCCTGTACCAAGTCCCGATATTGTGAAACTTGAACTGTTTATGCATTGCACCATGCCAGTTGAATACCACGATGCAGTATTAAGTGAATCTACAGTTGAAGTTCCTAAACTAACTTTAAAGTTGTAGTAAACAGCACTTGCACCAGAACTGCCAGAAGCATAAAAATATATATTGGTAATATTTCCTGAAATAGCACCTGCAAACATTGTTGGTCCAAAAAAAAACTGAGCCCTTTGAAACGTAGAAGCACCATTTGGGTGCATTTTTTAATCCAGTTACACCTTTCTCTAAATACTTTTTCTTCCACCGCAAAAGCAACGATGGGGAGATGTTGTACTTTCTACTTGTTGGAGTTAGTCCTTCTCTTTGGACTTCCTGTACAATCGATAAACGATCTTCAGGACTGAACTTTCTTCTTTCTTTTGTCATTTGGTTCCTAATTTAACTATTACTAAATTGTTTTTATAATTTAGTACAGCTCATTAGGGGGCTAAGACATACGGTTGGATTTCGTGGGCTCTTTTTTGTTTTACTTTTTGTAGAAGTAAAAAGTAATAATGAAAAAAAATAATTACAAATCTTCATTTATTAATCTTTTTTTCTTTTCATACTTTTTTTAGAAAAAAGTACTGCAAAAAATCGGACGATTTAAAACGCTCCGATTTCAGTTCGCACAGTCCAACCGCCCGTTGGCAACTGAAATCTCATCCGCGCAAGAGGCAACCGCTCCAAATCGTCCATTACCCATCACACGGTTTCAATACAATATTTATTGCAAATGATTTATTGTTCTCGTAAAACAATAAGTTAAAAGCTTTCAGTTCAAAAGTATTTACGGATGAATGAAAAACGACCGTTTTTAACTCGGAAACTACCGTTTTTGTCTTGGAAACAACCATTTTTAACTCAGAAACGACCGTTTTTGTCTCAGAAACGACCGTTTTTGTCTCGGAAATGATCGTTTTTAACTCAGAAACGACCGTTTTTAACTCGGAAACGACCGCTTTTGTTTCGGAAACGACCGCTTTTTAGCTAAAATAACAGTGAAAATGTAGGAAGTAAATGCTTTTAAACCATTGCCGGTATTGGGACTAAATCCGATTGAAAAATATTGTCATAACACAAAACAAAGCATTTTAAGTAAGACAAGGCAGTTTTTTTACACCTACCCTAACCGTTCCTTAAATAGGAAGGGAACAGGTTTCGTTACCGAGGTGCAAAGTTCTCAGTACTAAGGGAGGATTTAGGAGGTTGTAAATAGACTCTTCAGTAAAATGAAACGGTTTTTTGTTTACGCACTTTGTGCTTTTAGTTTTTTTGCCGCTTCAATAATTTTTGGCATCACTTCAAAAGCATCGCCAACAATTCCGTAGTCGGCAGCTTTAAAAAACGGAGCTTCCGGGTCTTTGTTAATTACCACCATTACTTTGCTCGAGCTAACTCCTGCAAGGTGCTGAATGGCTCCTGAAATTCCTACGGCAAAATATAAATTGGCTTTTATCGTAATTCCTGTTTGTCCTACATGCTCGCTGTGTGGTCGCCAATGCATGTCACTCACCGGCTTTGAACAGGCAGTTGCGGCATTCAATGTTGCTGCCAGATCTTCGATGAGATGCCAGTTCTCCGGTCCTTTTAAACCTCTTCCGCCACTGATCACAACATCTGCTTCGGTTAGTAAAATTTTTCCTGTTGCACGGGTTGTTTCAACAGGTGTTGTAATAAAATCGGTATCTGAAATAGCTGCATCAGCAGTTAAAATATTTACCGGTTTATTATTTTCATTGATAGTAAAAGTATTCGGGGTAATTGATAAAACTTTTTTAGCTGATTTGAGTTCAACATTGGCAAAAGCTTTTCCTGAAAAAACATTTCTTCTTATCTTAAATCCATTTGTAGTATCAGGATAAGAAGTTATTCCGCTTGCAACTCCAGCCTTTAATTTTGCCGCGATCATTGGAGTTAAAGCCTTTCCTGTTACTGTATTTGAAAGAATAAAAATCTCAGCATTTTCTTTAGCTGCACAATCGGATAAAACTTTCGCGTAAGCTTCGGCAACAAAAACTTTCAATTTTTCATGTTGAAATGAAATGATTTTATCGGCTCCGTATTTTGAAAGTTCTTCAAGTTTTGAATTGTCACTATTTCCTATTGAAACAGCGGTACAAGTGGTTGAAAAACTTTTAGCAATATGTGCTGCATAAGCAACTGCTTCGTAAGTTGATTTTTTAAAATTCCCTTCTGTATTTTCTGCGAATACTATTATGCTCATATTTTTTTTATTTAATTCTCTTTTGCGCTCTCTCTTTTTAGGATAGTCGGAGAGGGGCTTATTTTAGATCACCTTTGCCTCACTGTGTAATAATTCAATTAATTGCTCAGCATTTTCAGCGGCTATCATTTTGCAGGAACCTTTTGCAGCCGGCAATTCAAATGAAATGGTTGAAGACATTTTATCACCCGCAACCGGTTCAATAACTTTCAGTGGTTTTGTACGTGCCGACATAATTCCGCGCATATTAGGAATACGTGCTTCCGCGAGTTCCTGCATCGCACTTGCAACCAACGGAAGTTTGCAGGTAAGTTTTTCTTTTCCACCATCAATATCACGTGTCATTGTAGCAACACCGTTCTCAATTTCAATAAAATTAATTCCATTCACCGATGGAATTCCAAGTATTTGAGCCAATAATCCGCAAACCAATCCTCCGTTGTAATCAATGGATTCGCGACCGGTAAAGATCAGATCAAAGTTTTCGGATTTTGCATAAGCACTAATTTGTTCAGCAACAAAATACGCATCATCAGGTTCGGCATTTATTCTCACAGCATCATTAGCACCTATCGCAAGTGCTTTACGAATGCTTGGTTCCGTGGTTGATAAACCAACATTGATGATTGAAACTGTTCCGCCTTGCTTTTCTGTAATTTCGAGAGCACGTGTTAAAGCGATCTCATCATAAGGATTGATGATATATTGAACACCGGCAGAATTGAACTTAGTATTATTGTCGGTAAAAGTTATTTTTGTAGTGGTATCAGGCACATTGCTGATGCAAACCAATATTTTCATAAAAAAATTTCTAATCAGTCGCAAAAGTATTCAAAAAATTTATTTCATCAATGTTAAATAAAAGACTTATAAAATTGTGGGAAATGCAGAAAGAAAATCCGGAAGATACATTTCTCAAATATGCAATAGCGATGGAATTTTTAGGAATGAATGATATTGTTTCGGCAAAAAAATATTTTGAGGAAGTAATTGCCGTTGACGAAAATAATGTTGCTGCTTATTATCAAATTGGGAAGATTTATGAAACAAATAACGAGGCAACAAATGCAATATCCATCTATGAAAAAGGACTTGAAGCTGCAATAAAAAAGAATGATCTGCGTTCTGTTCGCGAAATTAATACAGCCATTGAATCGTTAAAGTTTTAAATTAAAAAAATTTAGAAGTGTAGAAACGTATTTGTATAATTGAACCCTTAAAAAAATTTATAATAATGAATAAGAGAAATTTAATTGCAGGATTACTTGTCATCATGGTATTAACAGCATTTATAACGAAAGATGTTTTGAAAGGAGTGGATATTGCATCAATGGATAAAAGTGCAAATCCCCGTGAAGATTTTTACCAGTTTGCAAATGGTAGCTGGTGTAAAAATAACCCTGTTCCGTCAGTTGAAGCAAGGTGGACAAGTTTTAATATTCTGAACGAAAAAAATAATGAAAATCTGAAAAAAATCCTTCAGGATGCAGCTGCTGATAAAAACGCTGCGCCCAATTCACCAAGGCAGATAGTGGGTGACTTTTACCGAATAGCGATGGACACTAACCGTATTGAAGGTGAAGGAATATCTCATGTACTTAAGGAACTTCACAATATTGATAAAATAAAAGATAAACATGAATTGCTAAATGTGATTGCAAAATTTCAGAAGAAAGGAATTTCATGCGGATTTTCGTTTGATGTTACACAGGACATAAAAAAGAGCGACACGTATATTTGTTTTTTGTCGCAAGGTGGGTTAGGTCTTCCCGACAGGGATTATTATTTTAAACAAGACGACAAGTCAAACAGGATTCGTGAAGAATATAAACAATATATAATGAAAATGTTTCAGGCAGTTGATGTGGAAAATTCAAACGCCCCTTTTAATGTGGATGCTATAATGTATATCGAGACGGAACTTGCAAGTGCAAGTATGACAAGAGTTGAACGGAGAGATATGGAAAAACAATATAATAAAAAAGCTATTTCCGAATGGAACGCAATGTATCCAAGGTTATCATTCCGCGAATACTTTGATCAGATTCAAATACCCATGAGGGAAGATCAGGAAATTATTATTGCGCAACCCCAATATTTTGATAAATTGAACATGCTTTTTGATATTGTTGCTCTTGAACAATGGAAAGCATATTTTAAATGGAAATTGATAAACACTTCAGCTAATTATTTAAATAATGATATTAATAAAATGTCTTTTGATTTTTATGGAACTGTATTGAATGGAACAAAAGAACAAAAGCCAAGATGGAAGCGTGTGATTTCGTCTGCAAATTCTTTAATCGGAGAATTGGTTGGACAGGAATATGTTAAAGTTGCATTCAGCGCATCTTCAAAGAAAAGAATAAATGAAATGGTTGATAACCTGAGAGAATCTTTCAGGGCAAGAATTATAAAACTTGACTGGATGAGTGAAACCACAAAACAAAAAGCACTTGAAAAACTCAGCTCATTTTCGCGTAAACTTGGTTATCCTGATAAATGGAAAGATTACAATGGATTGATAATAAAACGTGATATGAATTATCTGGATTTATATTTCACCTGCTGCGAATTTGAATTCAGAAGAAACGTAGAAAAGCTTGATAAACCTGTTGATCGCACCGAATGGGAAATGTTACCTCAAACAGTTAACGCGTACTATAATCCAGTAAATAATGAGATCGTTTTTCCTGCTGCAATCATGCAACCACCGTTCTTTAATCCTGATGCGGATGATGCTGTTAATTATGGTGCAATAGGCGCTGTTATCGGACATGAATTTTCTCATGGGTTTGATGATCAGGGAAGCAAATATGATGCAAAAGGAAATATGAATAAATGGTGGACTGACGATGACCGCAAAAAATTTGATGACAAGACAAAAGTTTTGGTTGACCAGTACAATAAATTTTTTGTTGAAGATAAAATTAATGTCAACGGTGAATTGACACTCGGAGAAAATATTGCTGACTTTGCGGGGCTAACTGTTTCTTATGATGCTTATCAGTTATCTCTTAAAGGTAAAAGCAAAAAAAATATTGATGGTTACACACCTGAACAACGATTTTTTATCGGATATGCTCAGGTTTGGAAAAATAATGCACGCCCCGAATATACAAGACAACAGGTGATGACCGATCCTCACTCACCTGGAAGATTCAGGGTTATAGGACCACTTTCAAACATGCCTCAATTTTACGCTGCTTTCGGTGTGAAAAATGGAGATAAAATGTTTCGTGATGAAAAAGACCGTGCATCTATCTGGTAATAATAATTTTTAATATTTTAGAGACATTCATTTCTATAGATGTCTCTTTTATTTTTTAATAATGAATAAGCATTTCTCATTTAAAGAAATAATTTTATCAGAAGATGAGAATGTAATATTCATCAATAAGCCGGCAAATAGTTCTTCGCTGGATGATAGAAATTCACATATTCCGGGCATTAATAAGCTGGCAAAAAAATATAATGAACATTTACAGCTTTGTCACCGCCTTGATAAAGAAACTTCAGGTATTATGGTGCTTGCTAAAAACCCTGAAACCTACCGGGATATTGCAATGTTGTTTGAAAGCAGAAATGTGAAAAAAAAATACCATACTGTTGTTGATGGCCAAGTGAATTTTAATCATAAATCAATATCACTTCCAATTTCAGTCACTAAAAAAAACAGTGCTAAAATAGATTTGAATGCCGGAAAAAAATCAGAAACAATTTTTAATACAATAAAACAATTCAAAAACTTTTCTCTGATTGAATGTATGCCGGTGACCGGGAGGCTTCACCAAATAAGGGTTCATCTGGCATCACAAAATTTCCCTGTTGTTGCCGATGAACTTTACGGAGGGAAAATCCCTAAACTTTCTCACCTTAAAAGGAAATTTAAGTCAACTGAAACTTCAGATAAGAACGGTATGATAAACAGGGTGGCACTTCATGCGTTTTCAATTGAATTTAATTTAGCAGAAAAAAAATATTCTGCGGAAGCACCATATCCAAAGGACTTTCAGGTATTTTTAAAGATACTTGAGAAATACGACAGTTGAGTTATGGAGATAAATTATAAACAGAAAAATCTTTGTCATCAAAAATTTTCTTATAATAAATTATGGGCGTGGACAATGAATGTTTATCAATAAATAAATATCTGCATCCCTGAATTTTCAAACTATCAGTAAATGATTTTCTCAAAGCTTCAACATCATAAATTGTCCATCCTTTGCGATGAGCAAAGTAAATTTCCTGCGGATTCATGGTTCCATTAATCGCGATGAGATTATTTTTAGAGGAAACTTTATCAGCAATTTTCTCAAGTTTTAATTTATATATTTCTGAATCCTTTGTAAAAAGATCGTGTTGCTGATTGGCGATGTTTTCAATGATTAAAATTGCAAAAATAAATCTTTGAAATTTTACAGGTATTTTAGTTAATGCATAACCTATGTTGAGCGACATAACCGGAATGAACGGAATCATGTAATAACTGTGAAGGGCAAAGGTTTTCCCGCCTTTTAACATGATTATAAAAAATGAGATGCTGCAAATCAGCGTAATCATATACAATAAACGGTATTTGTTTTTTATGGAAAGCAAAATACCAATAATAAAAAGTATAAATCCGCTGAAATAATTTGCATGAAAATAAAAATTTTCGAAAGCATTTGAACGGAATTCCCAAAGTTCTTTTGCACCTGTTGTTATTGGAACGCCCATAAAATAATGCCAGAAACCCGATAGTGTTACCAGGTGTGGAACCCAATAAAAATACCAGAATGCAACAGGCATCATTGCGAAACAAATTGAAAATGCAAAAAATATTTTGTTCTTTAATGCAATTTTATTGTTCAAATACGGAATAGTAAAAACTGCAAGTAAACAGGCTGCCGGAATTTTAGAAAGTGTTCCGGCTAATATCAAAAAAGATGAAATGGCTAAATATTTATATCGGTTTTCAAAGAGAAATAAAATCCCATAATAAATGCCGATAATAATAAGTGATGTGCTGAAAGTATCAGGCATTGACTTTCGCATAAAAAGAAACCATGCTGAACACAGCAAAGTGATGGTACCGAAAAATGCAATTTTCTCTTCTGTGAATTTTTTCAGAAGAAGAAAAAAATAATACACACCGAATGAACTTACTGTTAAATTTATCAAGCGTCCCCACCAATGATTGAAACCGAAAAGCAATGAAAAAATATAATACAGATAATTTAATAACGGAAATTCAGTACCGGTAATTCCGCTTGTTGAACCGCCATTATCAAGCTGCGGGTACATTATATTATTGTTCACTTCAAGAAAATTCCGGGTGATCATATTTCCTGTCACTTGTCTCCAGTTATGAGAAATTTCTAATGGAGGCTGGGTGATTGAAAATAATCTGACAATGAAAAAAATAAAGATCCAAAAGCGGATGTCAGAAAAATATTTATTGATGATAATTTTTATCATCAGCATTTAAAAATCGTTTCTTCTTTCAGCAAAATTCCAGCGGAATGCCATTGATGGCAAAAAAGTTTCTGTATCAAAAATTCCACCGGTGCTGCTTGTTTTACGATAAGAGAGTTGAAAGTCAATAAAAACATTGTGCCTTACCATGTATGAAACAGTAACATCAAACTTATAAAGATGTGTCTCTATGCCTTGCCCGATATAATTGCCGTAAGGATTTGTTTTTTCAACATTCAAATAACTGAGTCCGATATTTTTTCCCCAATTGGTGTTGCCTGTGTCGTTTCCATAAATTGCAATTATTGCAGTTCCTTTTATAAATAATTTGTTATAAGGTTGGAATCTTAAAACTCCTATAAATTCTCTGAAATTGGCACCTAAAGGATGAGCCATATCCTGATTGTAATTTACCCATGTATCTAATTTTGAAAAGGAGGTGTACATGTAAGGATTTGCCTGATTATATTCAAACTGAAGATCGAGATTATTGATATTAAATACATCAATATATTTTATGCCGAGCTGATAAGCCTGTTTGTTTGCCCACCAACCTGTTCCGGCTAATATTTCGCTCAAAACAAATTCAGAAATTACCGCTTGTCCGTATAAAGAAAAATGTTTCGCAAAATTGTATTTAAAATCAGCTCCGAGAATTGCTTTATCAGGACTGTTCAAGCCATTTTCAACAACTTTATATAAAATTATCGGGTTCAAATATTGAGGGTCAAACCCACCATTTGAATATCCGCTGTCGCGTTGAAATATGATGGTTTGAAATAATCCTATATTGATTTTTTTTGTTACATTTATTGACGCATAAGTTGTAGCAAAATAATGTCTTTTGGGCAAATTGCTTTCATTAGGAGTAGTGTAATTAAGAGCCTCACCAAAAATATTCGTATAATTTATTTTCCAAAAGTGAGTGTTGATCCTGAGAAATAAATTATCAACCGAAAAATCAGACATATAAAATGTTCGGTAACCGTTTCCTAAAAAATTTCGTCCGTGACCGAACTGAAAATCTATATATTTACTTGCATTGAAAGAAATATATCCGGATGCCAATTCGTAATTAAATGTTTTATAGTCTGTAGTTTTTAAAAATCCAATTCCGGGAATAACTGAATCTTTCTGGTAATAATCCCTTACCCAGCTGTTGGTATGGTTTATCTCATCACTGAATTGGGTATAAAAGCTCACTACATTTGTAATTGAGCCTCTTATTTCAGCACCGCGATTATTTATTGAAACCACTTCTTTTAAACGGGTATCATACCCTGTCTGTAAATAAACAACAGGATTTACAATGAAAGTGAAATCTTTAGATTGAGCATTGTAAAAAGCAGCTTTATGTTTATAAATAGGTGTATTGAATATTTGTTTTTCACTGATAGTATTTTCACTTTTACTAAATTCAAAATTATCGTTTTGTAAATAATTCAAATTGAAAAAATCTTGCTTGCTTAAAGGTGTATGTCCTAAATCAAAACTATCAACAAAAGCAGCTATTGAATTTCGCCTGTAAGATTTAGAAGAGGAATTAAATGATGTTGGATCGCTTAATATTCCTGATTTTATTTCAAACCGGTCGAGCATGTAATAACTTTCGGAACCTAACGGTACATAGGTACTTTGTGCATTAAGCAAGTATGTGTATGAACAAATGAAAAAAAACGATAAGAATTTCTTAACTGAAGTGGGTTGCATTCAACAAAAATGCAGAATTATTTGATTATTTAAAATTTTGAATGATGAACATGGAATTAAAATTTGTATGAAATAACAAATACTTAAATTTTTTATGAAAATTTTAAGAAATAAATATTCTACGTTTGTACTCTAATTATAGTGAAAATATATTTACAACATATTAAAAAAGCGGGCAAAATTTTTCAAAATCTTATTTTTGTTATTTTACTTTTTTGCTCTTCATCATTATTCAATGAAGCCAAAGCCGACCACATTGCCGGTGATGATATGTGGTGGGATTGTACTGGTACACCTGGTGTTTATCATATTACTTTTATATTTTACAGAACATGCACCGGAATTCCTTTATGTCCTACCATATGCGGTTCTCCATGTTCATTTACTTTAAATATAAATGGTGCCGATCCGGGATGTAATGGAACTTCATACGGAACAGTTACTTTAAGTTTGACTAAGGTAGCAGATGTTGGTTTTAATCCATTATGTCCAAATGCAAAAAATATTTGTAACAATATGGGTTGTGTAACAGCGGGGTCTTATACTCCAGGACTTGAAGGATACACTTTTGAAGGGAATGTTAATTTAGGTAGTTCATCAGGTATTCCGCCTACATGCTGTAATGTTAATATTTCGTGGTCATCGTGTTGTAGAAGTGCAGAGATAAACACAGGCTCTACCTGGGCACCATATTATACTTATTGCACCATTAACCGATGCGCGGCAGCAAACACACCTTGCAATAGTGCACCACATTTTACAAATGATCCTATTGCTCTTATGTGCGCAGGACAGCCTTACATATTTAATAACGGAGCATTTGATCCCGATGGTGATTCGTTATCTTTCAACTTTGTACCATCTCTTGCATCTCCCGGTGTATCTGTTCCTTATACTCCTCCTTACAGTCCGACTACTCCCATGCCATATTATGCTCCGGCAAATGCTACATTTCCTCTTGGAATTTCTTGCGATTCAATAACCGGTGATATAGCATTTACACCTGTTTACGGTGGGTCAGGAATGTTTGTGGGAGTGATGGCTATGCAGGTAATTCAGTGGCGTACTATAAACGGGGTTCCGACTAATATAGGAGTTACCCGAAGGGATATTCAGATGTGGATAATTGCTTGTGCACCTAATAATCCACCATGGATCAGAACAGACCCTGGAGTAACTTACAATATTCCCAAGCTTAGCTGGCAGGTTTGTGCAGGAAACACGTTATGTTTTGATGTGATAGCCAAAGATACGGACTTTCCAACCCCTCATTCTGATACAACATATCTTTCCTGGAATAATACTTTAGCTCAGTTTGGTGCAACTTTTAAACCAAAATATATAGCTACCAACCGTCATAAACCGGCACCTTTAGGAGGTCCGAGGGAAGATATTTATACATTCTGCTGGACACCTACAGATGCAATGGCAAGGAATCTTCCTTATTATTTTACCGTAAATGCAAAAGATGACCGGTGCCCAAATCCTGGGTCTGTTACTAGAGCGTTTTCTGTTAAGGTATTGCAACGAGCGAGTGTTACTATTCACAAGAATGATTATCACTGTGCGAAGTGGTCAGTCAATTATACAAAGAATATACCATCCCAATCATTCACTCAGACCATCTGGCATGTCAGCAAGGTTCCCAATGATTATACCCTGTCACCGACAACCTCATACACGTATATCAACCAGGTCAGTTCACCCGTATTAAACTTTCCCATAGGAGGCAAATACCTTGTAGAGCTTGACATCAGCACACCGGGTCCGGCAGGACAAGCACCGTGTTTTGCGCAGTTTTATGATACCTTACTGGTAGATACTGCAGTAAAGCCCTTTGTGAATGATACGTTTGTATGCATTGGCAATTCGGTAACAATACCATACTATGCAAAATGGGGACATCCATCGTATTTTTACAGGTGGTTCCAATACCCTGATACTTTTCTGGCACCATTGAATTCACCATATTTCATCACCCAGTCTTTCACCCTTTCACCACCGAAGACCACGAGATACACTTTACAGGTAAGGGATTTGGCAGGATGCCGCGGGTACGATTCAAATGTAATGGTTTATGTAAAACCGTTGCCGACATTTATCCTTCCGGATACACAGCGGATATGCTATGGAAGTTCCTATATGATGGATTTCGGAAATGACAGCGGACGTGTAAAGGGTTATATGTGGAGTACGGGAGACACCACACAAACGATCACGCGTTCGGATTCCAACTCTTACGTATTAACGCTTACAGACACATTTTACTGCCAGAACTACGATACATTCCATTTATATGTAAACGCAAAAATACCGGCAAATGCAGGACCGGATACCGCCATATGCCATGGGGATACTGCCACGTTAAGGGCTTCGGGAGGAATGCTCTACGAGTGGAAAAATCTTACAACAGGAGTGATCGTTCAAGCCAAAGGGTACAACAATATTGTGCGGGTGAATCCGATAGCAACAACATCATATGAAGTGCGTGTTTATGCAAGTTATCCCGATACCACGAACAAATACCTGGAGTGCTCTGCAGTAGATACAGTACAGGTCATGGTAAATCCATTACCACAACTGACGCGACCGCAAGATATACAGATATGTAAAAGCACAAACCTTCAGGTGCTGGGTGTATACGCCACGTCACCTTCAGGCGGGACGGGAGTATGGAGTTATCCGGCAGCACCGGGAGCGCTCACGGGAAGCGGAAGCAGCACCCAGGTGAACCCCGACAGTTTAACAAACATTCCTTCAGATACCTTGCTATATCCCAACGGATTTCCCAACTGGATACACTTCAAGTATATTGAAAAAACACAGGATGGAGGATGCACCAACTATGATTCGGCAAAAGTAATAGTATATGGTGTTCCACCGATAAAGGTCACTTCAGATGTGAAGTGGTGTTTAAATGGGGGCGTGTTTAAACTACAGCCATACCCACCGGTGAGTGCACCATATAATACATGGTATTTTACACCTTATGATGCCAATGGTGTACTGTCTGTTTGGACAGGACCTGGAGTGAGTTCCATCGCTGTTCCGCCAAATAAAACGAGGTATGAATTTGACCCTCAGAACTCCTCAGTGGTATTGTCACCGCAGAAGAATACATTAACATACACGTTCACCAAAACGTATGCAACACTCAATTCACCAACATGTGTCAATCAGAAGCAGGTAAGTTTTGAGATCATACCGGTACCAAAAATATCAGCAGGAATCTTGCCGCCAATGTGTAATAATGATGCACCGGTAAATATATCAACGGCAGCAGGTTCACAAACCACAGGAACATCAACATTTTGGTTGTATGCACCTGTCACACCGACTAACGGCATTAACAATGCGATGAAGGATTCACAGAATTTTGATCCTTCAAAGATCACGATACCAACAGGCACACAACTGAGTTTTAAATTATATTACAATGATCTTTCAACGGGCTGCGCGGCAAAAGACAGTTTAACGGCAACGGTGGTAAAAGTACCAACTACAACACTTACATTTACTGATCCGACAGCAACCAACAATCACCATGCGTTAGAGATATGCCGCAATTCGGGCAATGTGTTTCTGACCCATACAGGCAGTCCTGTCGGAGGTAGCGGATCATTTGCAAGTTACCCGAGTACGTCAGCATTAACAGATGCTCCGCCAAACCAACTACAAGTTAACACGAGCGTTGATAACACAGTCATTCCGGCAGGAACACCCTACAAGATCAAATACACGTATTCCATAACAGTTGGTACAGCATCCTGCAAGAATTCAGATTCGGCTACCATCTCAGTGGATGATCCACCTGTATTAAAAATTGCCAGCGGAACTTCTATCTGCCCAGTGGATTCACAAGCTCAATTAAAGCTTTCTCAAATACCTGTTTCACCTTACACGTATGTATGGTCTTATTCATCGCAGGCTCATGGGCACTGGACAACAGATTCAACAAAATCACCTGTCACCTACCAAAGAGATTCATTAAAGGATATACCATTAGGACAAATAACGGTTTATGTTACCACCAATAAACCGAACAATTGCCCGGTTGCAGAGGACAGTGCCAATATCGTGTTTAACCCACAACCAACGGCAGCCATTAATTGTCAAACCTGTGAAGGGTGCGAACCGCTGAGTTCAGTATTAAATGCACAATATGCAGGAATGCCGGTAAGTTACCTGTGGACTGTTGACGGGGTGGCGCAGACTAATTCCACACCGGATTCAATTTTGAACGTGAGCATATCACGCTGGACAGCCCATAACATTTACAAGGTTCAGTTGCAGGTGACATCCAATACCACTCCGGGATGTGTGGCAACCTCGCCAATCAGGAATGTGACGGTACATGCCAAACCGATAGCATCCATCACATCCAATCCGACAACAACAACGGTGGCACGTCCGTACTTTGATTTTACAAATGCAACGATATATCCGGAAGCATCCAACAACAGTTTTTTATGGAACTTCGGACCGGAAACAGTGGGAGGAGCAGACCGTACCTCAACGGATGAAAATCCAAAGAGCGTGAACTTTGCGGCAGAAGTGGGAATAAAACGTATTTGTTTTAAAACCACCACACAATACGGGTGTTCGGATACCGCCTGCATGGAAGTGACCATTGATCCTGATATCACGGTATTTATTCCGAATGCATTTTATCCGAATGCAGATCCGAATTATCCTTGTCCGAATGGGGATGCCGATTGTGACCGGGTGTTTAAACCGGCAGCACGCGGATACCAGACAATAGAAATATTCATCTTCAACCGTTGGGGTCAACAGGTATTCCATACCACCAATGCTGATGAAGGATGGAACGGGTACATGAACAATCAGAAAAATGGAACACCATGCCCTCAGGATGTTTACATCTACCAGATCAATGCTACTTCTTACAGCGGTAAATCGTATAAATATTCCGGCTCTATTACTTTGTTGAGGTAAATTTTTTTATTCAGTTGCAGCTCGTTTCAAACGATCATTAATTGCTCTTCCCAATCCTTCATCTGGAAATTTTTCTGCCAAAATTATGTCAATATTTTTCTTGTCAATTTCACGCATGGCTGAAAAAAGTTTTCTGGCAGCTTCATCCAAATTTTTATTCGCAGAAAGTATTATTTGATTTTCATCAGAAACAAAATTATGCTTTTTATAAAAAGAAATAATTCCGATTTTATCTTTTTTGAAATTATGAAAATGAGATTCAATATCACCAAAAATTAATTTATGATTGGTTGCATAATGCCGAGAAAGCATACCTGGAGCAATGATGTTTGTTTGTTTAAACGAATTTACTTTTCCAATTACTGATTCAATAGTTTCAAGTGATAAACCACCAAACCTAAGAATACATGTAGTCTTGTCCATAAACGAAATAATTGTTGATTCGAGTCCAATCTTACATTCTCCACCATCAAGGATATAAGAAATTTTATTCCCAAGCTGTTCATGAACATGTAATGCACTTGTTGGAGAAACATACCCTGAAGGATTTGCACTCGGGGCAGCCAGAGGGAAATCAATCTTGCTTAATAATTCAAGTGTAAGAACATGATCCGGAATTCGAACCGCCACAGCATCCGTGCCGGCACTAATAATATCAGGTATTTTACTGCTTTTTGGAATAACATAAGTTACAGGACCGGGAGAAAATTTTTCAGCAAGCTTTAACATTTTTTCAGGCAGATCCAATTTCCAATCTTTCAATTTTTCAATTGAATCTGTGTGAATGATCAGAGGATTAAATTGCGGGCGATTTTTTACTTTGTAAATTTTTATTACAACATTTTCATCAAATGCATTTCCGGCAAGTCCATACACAGTCTCGGTTGGAATAGCTACAAGTTCTCCGTGCTTTAATAAATCAATTGCTATATTTATATCAGAACCAATCACAGTTTAAAGTTTCATGTTTTAAATTTAAAGCAGAATAATACAAAACTTTAAATTTAAAACTTCAAACTTTTTTATTCACTCAAAGTAGAACTCATCTCGCCTCTGCGTAAATTATATTTTTCAATTTTATTGTAAAGATGACTTCTCTGAATATCAATTTCTAAAGCAGTTTTGGCAACATTCCATCCGTTCTTTCTTAATTTTTCTTCGATAAAAATTTTCTCAACATGATCTTTGAATTCTTGCAGTGTATCAAATTTTTCAAATACACTTTTTTCATTCGTTTGATTATTTACCGGACTTGCAAATTGTTGAACATCTATTTCAGTGATCTTATTTCCGCTAAGAATTACAAGCCGCTCAACAACATTTCTCAACTCACGGATATTTCCGGTCCAATTTATTTTTTTCAATTCTGCAAAAGCACCCGGAGAAAAACTTTTTCTAACAATCGTATTGTCTTCACAAATTTCTTTTACAAATCTTTCAGCAAGCAAAGGAATATCATCTTTGCGTTCATTGAGTGACGGAACATGAATGAGGATGACACTCAAGCGATGATAAAGATCCATTCTGAAAGTTCCTTTTTCAATTTCTTTATTCAGATCTTTGTTTGTTGCAGCAATTACACGAACATCCACATCAATGTCTTTCTCGCCACCAACTCTTGTAATTTTATTTTCCTGAAGTGCACGAAGAACTTTTGCCTGAGCAGATAAACTCATATCGGCAACTTCATCCAAAAATAAAGTTCCTCCATTTGCCTGTTCAAATTTTCCGATACGTTGTTTCATCGCTGAAGTAAATGCACCTTTTTCGTGTCCGAACAATTCACTTTCGATAAGTTCTGTTGGAATTGCAGCACAATTAACTTCAATCAAAATATTTCTCGAACGGTTACTTTTTTCATGAATCCATCGAGCTACCAATTCTTTTCCTGTACCGTTTTCACCGGTAATAAGAACACGTGCATCAGTAGGTGCGACTTTTTCAATGGTGTCATTAATATTTTGAATAGCCGGTGAATCGCCAATAATTTCACGTTTCTTGCCTATTTTTCTGCGTAATACTTTTGCTTCTATGACCAAAGATTTTTTATCAATCGCATTGCGAAGCGTGATCAGCAAACGGTTTAAATCCGGTGGCTTGGAAATAAAATCGAAGGCGCCTTTTTTGGTAGCTTCAACAGCAATGTCAATTGTGGCATGACCAGATATCATGATGAAAGGAACTTCATCATCAATCTGTCTCACTTTTGTTATCAATTCAATGCCATCCATTTTTGGCATTTTAATATCGCAAAGGACAGCGGCATATTCTTCGGCTTCAATTTTTTCAAAACCCGATTGCCCGTCAGCAGCTTCATCCACTGTGTATCCTTCGTATTCAAGAATTTCTTTAAGCGTGTTACGTATCGCTTTTTCGTCATCAATGATCAGTACTTTCGGCATGTCAAATATTTTTTTCTTTTTCGCAAATAATATTTTTTTTTCAGAATGTTATCGTCAAAGAGTCAACAAAAGAATTTTTTTGAAATGAATTTTAATTTTCTAAAATAAACTTAACCTGTTTCCTGAAATTTTCGCTTCATGATCGAGAAGAAATTGTTTGTTTTTTAGTCCGCCCGAATAACCGGTCAGATTACCATCGGAACCAATCACACGATGACAAGGAATAATAATGGCAATTGGGTTTTGCCCGATGGCATGCCCAGCAGCTCGAATACTCTTTTCATCTCCAAGTCTTCGTGCAAGTTCAAGATAAGATATGGTTTCACCATAAGGTATTTTTGATAAGATATCCCAAGTACGAAGTTGAAAAGTTGTTCCGGATGGAAACAATGGCAGCTCGAATGTTTTTATTTTACCTTCAAAATATTCATCCAACTGTATTGCACATTGTTTTGCAACAAACGGAACATGTAAATTATTTTCTTTATTTTCATTTACAAACGAAATCCCGTTAACATATTTTTCAGAAACTTTTATTTCGAGCCATCCCACAGGAGATTGATGGTATAAAAAATATTGAGCCGACATTTGTTATGATTTTAAAAATGATAAAACAACTTCAGAAAATTCATCAGATTTTTCGGCATGAACCCAGTGTCCTGCGTTTTCAATGGTTTTAATAATTGCGTTTGGAAAAAACTGATGAATCAATTCGCTGTCATTTTCATGAATATAATTTGATTTTCCGCCTCTTAAAAATAACGTTTTTCCGGTAAATTTTTTTTCTGAAATAATTCCATTGATCATCTCATCATAATTTTTGTAAAGAACATCAATATTAAATTTCCATGAGTATGAACCATCATCATTTCTTTCCAGATTCTTTAAAATGAATTGGAGAGTTGATTCATCAGGCAAATCTTTTTTCATTAATTCTACAGCATCTTTTCTTGATTTTACTTTTTGTAAATCGAGATTAAATATTGCTTTGAAAACTTCATCATGCCCGCGTTTATATTCTTTAGGAGAGATATCAGCAACAATTAATTTTTCAACTGTATCAGGAAAATCAAGCGAAAATTTCATTGCAATTTTTCCACCCATTGAATGTCCGAGTAGATTTATTTTTTTTATTTTATGAATAGAAATAAAATCTCTGACATCCTCAACCATCAATGAAATTGTATGTTCGCTGGTATGCGGTGAACGACCGTGATTCCTCATGTCTAAGGCATAAACTTCAAATCCGGTTTTGCCCCATTCTGTAGCAAGTGTATTCCAGTTGTCGAGTGAACCGAGAAAACCGTGTAAAATAATTAATGGTTCACCTTCACCGTATTTTTTATAATTTAAATTGATCAAACTGTTTTGAAATTTATGAAACAAATAACGTGAAAAATTATTTGAGGATGAGTCTTATTTTTTTTAAAAGATCACATTTTCTTTTTTAAAACAACCTCCTGAATTCTTTTACTATTTCCGTAGGGCATTCCGTTAACGATAGGAACAACGATGTGTTCAAGTTTCGGGTCGCATTCAAAAATCACGTTCAACGAAATGTTATTTATCTGATCAACCGTTCTTACATTTTCAAGAGACCAAAGATCATATTGATTGTTCTCACCGATAAATGCATCTTTTGCTGAATTGGATTTTATTACTATTCTCGGAACGGGTGGAATGCAGTCACCTGATATTTTAAATGGTGTTTTTAGTGAGATGAAATATCTGTTATCGCTGCCAAAACTGATATTCAGCATTCCTAAAAAATTCTTGTCGGTATTGCCTGAAATAAATCCGGAAAACATTTCGATACGAGAATTAGGTATGTTTGCAGTAATAACTTTTTCTTCACCTTCAACAATCAGATTGTTATCATAATCATAAATCCTGATTACATCCGGAGCCCCGCAGCAGCCATGTTTCACTGCATAATAATTTCTTGCCTCAAGCATCAGGTCATCGCAAATTTGTTTAATGTGAATCATCTTGCCTTTAGGATTTAATAAAGGTTTAAGAATAACTTCGATGGTTTCATTTTCCTGTTCACTTTTTGTGGAGGTAACTTTAACTGTAATATATTTTGCAAGGTAATGTTCACTTATATTTTTCTTCAATTGCAAATACATAACTTTATAATTTGTTTCAACGGTTTTGTAAACGAATCCGCCTACGCTGTCGGCTTTATTGATTTGAATGGAGGATTTGCCTGAGTCACTGAACATGGCTGATTCATCATCATTTTTTTGAGATGAGAATTCATCGCAACTTGTTAAAAACAAAAAAATAAATATAATAAAAAATGGCAATCTCATTTTGAGGATTTTATTTTTTCAGAAATCGAAATCAAACTTATGATTTGTAATTATTATTGCAAGTTTTTTTTAATCTTTTTTAAAGATGCTGAAAAGCAATTCAGTTTGAATGAATGTTGTTGGATAATTCAGAGAAAAAAATGAAATAAATTACAATGAATTTTTATTTTTCGATGACCAGTGCTTCCGGTGTTGCACCAAGTTCAATGAGGAGTTTGGTAATATCATTTACGAATTCATCAGGCCCGCATAAATAAAAATTCTGACTGAAATCGGCAATGTATTCTATGAGAAAATCACGGTCAATTCTTTTACCCATAAATCCAACCGATCCTTCGCGCGTGTAAATATTTACAAAATCAGTTTTCAGCATCTTCAACAATTCATCACCAATAATTACATCATACGAAGTTTTGTTTGAGTTGATGAGCCTTATTCCTTTAAGTTTTCTTTCTTTGTATAATTCACGGAGAATGGCAATGAAAGGTGTGATTCCCGCACCTCCAGCAATAAATGTTCCTGATCCTTTATATAAAATAGCTCCAAATGGTTCATGAATGATGAGTTCGGCTCCTGCATTCAAATGTCCAAGCATATCGGTTACTTCATGAGTATCTTTGTAAATTTTTATCATAAATTCAAGATGATCCCAATTATTCAAACCTGTGAATGTGAACGGGCGCATTTTATCTTTCCATTCGGGAAGATTAATGCACACATCCGTTGCCTGACCGGGAATGAACGAGTAACCTTCAGGTTTCTCCACCACAAAACGTTTTACATCATGTGTGATGAAATTCGCTTCAACAATTTTTACAATATATTCTTTCATGATTCAAATTTACGGATACTTCTTATAAAATTTTCACTTTGTATGTTGAAGCCATTTTTTCTAATTGCTCATCGCTGATGTTGTGAATATTTTTATTTCCGTGGTAATTTTCCACGGTTGTCACAAATAAAGCATAATCAAATTTCGATGCCAATTTAAAATACGGTTCCATTTCCCAACTCAGGGTAAATGTATTATCAACAAAAACTTTTTCACATTTATTTTCTAAACTTTTTCTGGTTTCATCTTCACAGTTTTTATAAGCCAGATAATTTTTATCAAACTCAAAATTATATTCTCCTTTTTCGTTGGTAAAATAACTGTCAATGGAATGAACAGGATATTTACCATTATCGCTCAATACCTTTGCCAGAGTTGATTTGCCGCTGCCTGGTAAACCGCGAAGGAGGATGAGAGAGAATTTATTTTTCATAAAATATTTTTCTTAATGTTAAATATTTTTCACTGAAATTGAATCTAAAAAAGAATAATTAATATTTCTTTTTCCTCGGATTTTGTCTCGTATCCCAGAATGTGATCAAATCAATATGGTTAGCGTAGGTTTTATAAATAAGCAGATTGTGTGGAGTGACTAAAACTTCATGAACATTTTTCTTATTGGTTTTTCTAAACATTTTTGGATGTTCGGAAATATATTCAATCACTTGTTCCGCGGCAATCACAAATCTTTCGATCTCTCTTTCCGTCCAATTGTTTTCAAGATAATCAATAATCTGGTCGAAAGTTTCTTCAGCTTCTGTTGTCCATTTTATTTCTTTAACCATTTCCGGTATTTTTTCATCACCACTTTATGCGGACGACTTTCTCCTTTTTCAGATTGTTTTAATCCTCTTTCAACCGATGCCTGAACTGTTTCAGGAAGTTCTTCAAACCAATTGTCTTCATGGCTTTCAAACAACGATTGAATATAACCGATGATTTCCTTATCGTTGGTGTTGAGGATTTTTTTTGCCAGATCAACTTTTGCAGATGCAATATTCATATGCGAATTTTTTTGTTTCAAATTTAAATTATTTCGGGAAAGATTTTATAAAAATCATTTCGACTGGTAATGAAGCTAAACTATTTCGCTCCTACGGAGCTTAGGTTTATGGCTTTTTTATAACTATTATGATTTTTCCCCTACGGGGAAATTTAAGCAGAAAAAATTTCATTATATAAATTGTAAAACTCCGTAGGAGTTTAATATTAATAGAAAAATAAAAACCGAAATTTGTTAAGCTCCGGAGGAGCGAAATGTTTTTTGGTTGAATTTTAAATGAATGTTAATGCCACGAACATGATGTTCAAGGCAAGAGGGGAAAAACACTTCCATTTTTATTCTCCATGATGCCTGTATTTCATTCGCTCTTTCTTTGCAACAACAAACTTATTTAATAAAGTTGATTGCTTGTTCAGTTTAAGGATCGTGATAAAATTTTCATATTCATTATAAACTGAATGATTTTCAACATCAGCAAGGAAAGCTATTAATGAATTAACTTCAGAGATATTTAGATGATTAATCTCTCTTATAAATACTTCTGGGAAATTATTTGCGTATCTTATAGTTAAATCTTGAAGATAAGATGTTGCGTCTGAAATAAATGCTGTTCTTTTAAGATATTCTTCACCATCCTTTGCAATATGAATGATTTTTATTCCAACTTCATGGGGGTAATTTTTAGATATTGAATCAAGAATAAAAATATATTCATAACTTGAGTCATAAAGTTCTGAAAAGTCTTCAGGATCGAAAATTTTAGAAAATGTTGAATAATCTTTTGGAAATAGCTCAAGATATTTTTTCTGAATTTCAAGATTTTTAGGATTATTTTTTACTTGATAAAACTCTTCTTTGACTTTTAAGGAAGATGGAGATACTTTCTTTGTTCTTAACTCTTGCCCAAAGCAAGTTAGAGTTAAGAAAAAAGAAATAATAATAGAGGCTTTAAAAAAAATGCCTAATAAAAATGTCATTCTGCATGTCATATCCATTTGAATTATATGAATTAAAGCTCCTTACCAAATCTTCACTCTCACCGAATCTTCTCTCCACATTTTATCTCCTTGCTTTATTCCGAAGGTGGCATAAAATTCAGGCATGTTCGTAAGCGGACCAACAACACGATACTTTGCCGGTGCATGTTCGTCACTTTTAATTTGATTGGAAATTGCTTCAGGTCTTTCGTTCACCATCCATGCCAAAGCATATCCCATAAAAAATCTTTTATCCGGATCTAATCCTGCAACAAATTCATGATTTTTATATTGCGCGGTTTTTTTGAATGCTTCATATCCCATCATGATTCCGCCAAGGTCGGCAATGTTCTCGCCCTGTGTTAATTCACCGTTTATGTGCAAACTTTCAACAGCAATGTAATTGTTAAATTGTTTCACTATCATTTTTGTTTTGGTATAAAATTTTGTGCTGTCATCCGAAGTCCACCAATTATTTAAATTACCAAGATCATCGTATTTACTGCCTTGGTCATCGAATCCGTGAGTAATTTCATGTCCGAAAGTTGAGCCACCAATTACAGAATACAAAATTGCATCGTCAGCTAATTTACGTTCATAACCGGGAACAATAATGTTGCAACCCGGCACAACGATTTCATTATTTGAGGCATTATAATAGGCATTATAAGTTTGTGGCTCCATGTTCCATTCGGTGCGGTCAACAGGTTTCCCGTATTTCGCTATCATGTAATTAAATTCCCATTTGTTTGCGCTCATCACATTTTTTAAGTATGATGAACGGTCAATATTCATCGAATTCATGTCTTTCCATTTATCGGGATAACCAACTTTCATCACAATCGTGTTTAGTTTTTGCAGTGCTTTTATTTTTGTTGTTTCACTCATCCAATCTAATTTTTTTATTCTTTCGGCATACACATCCTTAATAGAAGTTCCAATTTCCATCAATTTTTCTTTTGTTCCTTTCGGCAAATATTCACTTACATAAACCTGCCCGATAAGTTCACCAAGTGATCTGTCGGTTTGCTTTACAACTCTTTCCCATCTTGCCTTTGGCTCAGGCACACCGCGTAGAATGGTAGTATAAAAATGAAATGATTCCATGAAAGTTCTGTCATCCATGTATTGTGCGTGTAAGCGCAGGTGATGGTATTTTAAATAATCTTTCCAATCATTAATTGGAAAAGTTTTTAAATAGTCATTTAATGCTGTTAAAAATTCAGGCTGACCAACAATTACCGTATCCACATTTTTAAGTCCTACACCTTCAATAAAAATATTCCAATCAATATTTGGTGTGGAAGAAAGAAGTTGTTTATATGTGATCTTGTTATAATTTTTTATCGGGTCGCGTGTGTCTTCTCTTTTGCGCGAGGTCTTTGCAATCGCGGTTTCCAACTTCATCAGGTTTGTTGCCGAAAGTTTTGCTTTTGCATCATTGTACCCTAAAATCTTAAACATATTTTCAAGATGAATAACAAATTCTTTTCGTATCATCACTGCACGTTCATCTGTATCAAAATAAAAGCCACGGTCGGGTAAGCTCAATCCACCCTGTCCGATGAATACAGCATTCTTGCTGCTTATTTTATCATCCTGCCCAACACCGAAACCAAACATGGCACGCGAATAAAATGAGTATTGAGAAGCCAGCGTTCGGATCAAACCTTTTAAATCTTTTATTGCATCAATTTTGTCAAAATCATTTTTCAATTCCGAAATTCCTTTCTTATTTAGTGTAACTGAATCCATTCCCGTAAAGAAAAAATCACCGATCTTTTGTTTGTTTGAACCCTTAGCAGCGTTTGCAATTGCAGCCGATGATTCGCAAATATTTTTTACCTGAGCATTGATGGTATCCTGTATCAATTGCCAAAGTCCGTTGCTCTGTTCATTAGCCGGAATGGGATTTTCTTTGAACCATTTTCCGTTCGCGTATAAGAAGAAATCAGTTGACGGATCTACTGAGAAATCAATGTGCGAAACAAGTGCATCGGTTGTTTGTGTTTCGGTTTTGTGCGAAGAGCAAGCTGCAAATACCATTGCAACAGCACAGATTAAAAATATTTTTTTCATTGATGCAAAATAGTTTTTGTTTTTGAAATTGAAAGTGTCATAAATTTTTTCTTTGTTACACCCACTCGAGTTTTCGGTTTTGAAAAAAAATTAATGCTGCAAATTTCATTTCAATTTATATTATTGCACCGTTAAGTGGTTTTCCGGTTTTATCGGAATGAAAAGGGAATCAGGTGTAAATCCTGAACAGTTCCCGCTGCTGTAAACACCGATTTGATTTTAAATTTATTGATTTTATGATTTACAAATCACCAAATCAAAAATTCTAAAATCAAAAATAATTTTTATCTCCTCTTTGTCACTGTTTCGATTGCAGGAATGGGAAGACTGGATAAAAAGGTGTGAGTCAGAAGACCTGCCAGTTAACTTAATTCATGTAGCTTTCGGGAGAAAGGCGAGTTGATGATTTAAGCGAACAGCTTTTATTTATCGGTTCAAAAATTTCCAAATGCTATTAATTTTTTTCTAAACAAGAAATGAAAAAAGTTATTGCTTTTGTATTTGCATTGATGGCGGTGTCAGTTAAATCTGGTGCGCAGCAAGCTATTGCCAGTACTTTGAAGCAATTAAATGAAGTTACAATTACAACAAATCGTATTTATAATTTTAATACAGGAAATAAAATTGAAGAAATGGATTCGATGATTATGATTGCTTATAAACATCAATCGTTGGCTGATTTACTAAGTTCACAAAATCAACTTTTCGTTAAATCGTATGGTCCGGGAAGCCTTGCCAGCACTTCGTTTCGCGGAGCAGGTGCCGAACAGACTGCAATTTTATGGAACGGATTTAATCTCCAAAGCCCAATGAACGGACAAATTGATTTTTCGTTAATGCAAACAGATGTTATTGATAATATAAAAATTCAATATGGAAGCAGCGGAGCATTATTTGGAAGTGGAGCAGTTGGCGGAGTTATTCATCTGCAAAACAAACCTGATTTCGGAAGCGGATTTCATTTGGAGCTTGGGCTTCAAGCAGGAAGTTTTGAAAACTATAAAGAAAACTTTAGGATGAGTTATGGAGGTAGAAATTTTTATTCATCATTTAGAATTTTCAACCAAAATTCAACAAATGATTTTCCTTTTATAAATACATTTCTTGCGGGAACTCCGGTTGTGAATCAAACCAATGCAGGCTTTATTCAACAAGGTGTGATGAGTAATAATTATTTTTTGATTTCAAAAGACCAGCAAATAAATTTCAGAGTTTGGTATCAAAATTCTCAAAGACAAATTCCACCACCAATGAGTGTTTCCTTGAGTGATGCAAAACAACAGGATGAAACTTTACGAATAAGTGGTGAATGGAGTTTGCAGAAAAATGATGCTTCATATTTTATCCGTTCAGCCTGGTTTGATGAAAAGCTTGTTTACACAGATTCATCAAGTAGTTTGATAAGTAATAACCAAGCACAAACAAATATTACTGAAGCGGAATCGAAAATCATTTTGAATAAAAATCAAATTTTAAATATTGGTTTGAATAATACTTTTTCAATAGCTGAGATTGATTCACATTTAGGAATTGTTTCTCAAAACAGAACGTCCATTTTTGCTTCATACAAGATTTATAATTCATTAAAAAATTTCCAAACCTGTTTGAGTGTTCGTGAGGAATTTGTTCTGAACAATCTTATTCCAATCATACCTTCCGTTGGAATGGAATGGAATATAAATAAGCAAATAAGAATCTTTGGGAATGCAAGCCGTTCCTATCGGTTACCAACTCTCAACGAACGGTTTTGGAATCCGGGAGGTAACTTAAATCTAAAACCGGAACAAGGATGGGCAGAAGAAATTTCATTTAATATTAAGCAAAATATTTCTTTAATAAAAATTGATCTCACTGCAACAATTTTTAACAGGATTATCAATGACTGGATTCAATGGATTCCAACAGGTTCATATTGGAGTCCGCAAAACATTATGCAGGTGTGGAGCAGAGGTGCAGAAGGAAATTTTAAAATGTGTTTTGCATTACATAAATGGAATTTTATTTATTCATTACGGATGAATTATGTGCTTTCAACAAATGAAAGATCGGATGTCCCAAATGATATTACTTTACACAAACAACTCATTTATGTTCCTAGATTAAATTACACAAATCAACTTACCGCAACATATAAATTATTTTTTATAAACATTAGCCAAACCTACACAGGCATTAGGTTTACACAATCGGATGAAAGCGATTGGCTGATGTATTATTTGTTGTATAATATTTCGGCAGGAAAGGAATTTGCTTTCAATCATTTTGCATTTATATTGAACGCACAACTCAATAACATTTTCAATGAAAATTATCAGGTGATTGAAAACCGGCCAATGCCGGGAAGAAATTTTTTAATAGGAATAACATTTAAAATCTAAATATAAAAAATCATGAAAAAAATCTACATCAACATTTTAGCAATTGGCATAATTTTATTTTATGCAAAAGTAAATGCGCAAACAATTTCAACTTTTGAGAACATCACACTTGCTGTCGACACCTTTAAAAACGGCAGCGACAGACTTGGTGGATTCACAAGTGGCAACGCATTTTTTGTAAATCATTATGATACCGTTTATAAATCGTGGGATGGATTTGCAATCTCTGATAAACGCGATTCAACTACCTCAGGCTATGGAAACCAGTATTCGGCATTAGCTGCAACAGGTTATAATAATTCGGCAAATTATGCTGTGGGATATTACAGTTCTTTTTTACCTATGAGAATTAAACTTATTGGTGCGGCAAAAGGAAAACAATTGAGTGGATTTTATATTACCAATTCAACCTATGCATATCTTGCAATGAAAAACGGTGGAACCTACAATAAAAAATTCGGAGGATCAACCGGCAAAGACCCAGATTGGTTTAAGTTAAGAATTAAAGGATACAGAAATGGTGGTCAACTTTCTGATTCTACAGATTTTTATCTTGCAGATTTCCGGTTCATGGACAGCACAAAAAACTATTTTATCAAAAGTTGGACGTGGCTTGATTTGACAAAACTTGGAAATGTGGACAGCATTGATTTTATTATGTCTTCAACCGATACAGCCGGTGGATTTGGAATGAACAATCCGGCATATTTTTGCATTGATAATTTCACAACCAGAGACGCTTTCACAGGAATTGATGATGTTAAAATTATCAAAAATGATTTCATTATTTACCCGAATCCTGCAAAAGAATATTTTATAATTGAAGGGATAAAAAATCAGGTTTCACTATCAATATTTGACATAACAGGAAAAGAAATCAGACACAAGACAATTTTAAATGGTGAAAAAATTTCAACCGAAAATCTTACTAAAGGAATTTATTTTATTCGAATAACTTCAGATGAAGTTGTTCAAATAAAAAGAATTATCATCGAATAATGTTTTCATTGAAAAAAATTGCTGCAATAATTTTATTAGCAAAAGCATTTTTTGTTTCGGCACAAATTCCGTTTGGTCATGAAAAAGCAATTTATAAAGACAGCAGCATTTATGTTTCATGGGCAACAGGATGCACGGTTCACAGAGGATTACAGAATATTGCCGATTCAACTTCGGGTTATGCAACGGATGGCGATTCAACGGATGCACTTGGAAAAGCAGATGGAGTTGGAGTGGTAAGTTTGGGTGACGGAGGGTATGCAATTTTAACTTTTGATAAGCCAATTGTTAACGGATCAGGTTACGATTTTGCAGTATTTGAAAATGGTTTTCAATTAAACGTTGATTCACTTTTTTTTCTTGAACTTGCTTTTGTGGAAGTGAGTTCGGATGGAGTAAATTATTTCAGGTTTCCTTCTTCATCAATTACTGATACGGTCAATCAAATTGGAAATGGTGATGGCATCAATCCTAAATGGCTGTATAATCTTGCCGGAAAATATATGATCAACTACGGAACTCCTTTTGATCTGGATGAATTGAAAAATATTTCCGGTTTGAATGTTAACCACATTACTCATGTAAAAGTTATTGATGTGGTTGGAAATCTTGAAAATACTTATGCCCGCAGAGATTCGGCAAACAGAAAAGTGAACGATCCATGGCCTACACCTTTCCCTTCCTGTGGTTTTGATCTGGATGCTGTTGGTGTAATTAATCAATCAGGAAAAAGCGCGGTGAATGATATTTCTTTGATAAATTCAGGAATAAAAATTTATCCGGTTCCGTTGATAAACGGAAGCGAATTAACCATCACTAATGAAAATTCTGAATTGTTTGATAAACTTGAGATTATTGATATTTCAGGTAAAATAATTTTGATGCAACCATTTACAAATAATCAATTGACTACTTCATTACGTAATCTTAAAAAAGGAATTTACATTTTAAAAATATCAGCTGAACAAGAAATAATTTACCGAAAAATAAATATTGATTAATGCTTAACAGAATTGCCTGTTTTATTATTTTACTGATTTTTATTTCGTGCGAAAAACCTCCGGGATCTCTTCAGTCTATTGTTATTCCTGCAAATCAGCAAGGTGGTGTTTTTATTTTAAATGAAGGTGGATTCAACAACGGAAACGCCTCGCTTTCTTTTTATGATTACTCATCAAAAACTTTAACTGATGATGTTTTTTCTTTGTCAAATAAAAGAAATCTCGGTGATGTCTTGCAGTCAATGATAATTTATAACGGCAGTGCTTTTTTGGTTGTAAATAATTCAAAAAAAATTGAAATAATAGATCCAATAACTTTTTTGTCGAAAGGAACAATTACAGGATTTAATTCTCCAAGGTATATGGTTGTTTTAAATTCTTCGAAAGCTTATGTAAGCGATCTTTACGAAAGCGCTGTTTCGGTTGTTGATTTAAATTCAAATTCAGTTTCAAAAAAAATTAATTGTCCTGCCGGTACTGAGCAAATGCTGTTTGTAAATGACAAAGTTTATGTAAGCAATGTCAATCAAAATTGCGTTTATGTCATTGATGGAAGTTCAGATGTTGTAATGGACAGTATTCATTTGTCATTCGGTTCAAACAGTTTAGTTTTAGATCAGAATAATAAAATTTGGGTGTTGTGTTCAGGAGATCAAACACATAGTAAATTTGGAGGAATTTACAGGATAAATCCTGCAAATGATTCAATTGAATTTTCAATAAATAATATTTACCCTGCAGGTATTTTCGGGGCTTTCAAACTTTGTATCAATGGAACAAAAGATAGGTTATACTGGCTTAATTCTGATATTCAATCAATGAGTATTTATGATACTTTGATTTCACAAATTCCGTTTGTAAAAAGTGTAAGCAATACTTTTTATGGCATCGGAGTTGATTCTTTAGCAGGAGAAATTTATGTGAGTGATGCAATGAACTTTGCACAGAAATCAAATGTGATCAGATATAACACATCAGGTAATATTTTAGGAGTGTTTAAATCCGGAATAAATACAAACGGTTTTTATTTTTATTTCAGATAAATTTTTTGTTGAAGATTAGTGCTTTCAGTAATTGCAAGTACTGGCAAGGAAATTATAAAAGTAGTTCCTTCTCCTTGTGAAGATTCAACTTTTATTGTGCCATGATGAATTTCAATGATCCTGTTTACAAGCGATAATCCAATACCATGTCCGCTGATATTCCTTGTGTCATTTCCTCTGTAAAACGGTTCAAAGATATGAGGAAGCTCGTCATTGGATATACCAATTCCTTCGTCAGAAAATTTTATAATAATATGATCACCGAATGAAACCTTAACATTGACATTAAAGTTTGGAGAGAACTTACAGGCATTGTCCATCAGGTTTGTAATGGCTGATTTTATTAATGCTGAATTTCCTTTTATCGAATTGTATTTATCATCTTCAGTATATTTTTCGAAGTGAAGCTGAATGGTGTATTTTGGTTTATTTCTAATGAGTTCCTCACGGGTGTCAAGAAGGATGTCAACAATTGAAATTGTTTCATAAGCCTTTTCCATGAAATCCACATTTACTTTTGCAAGGTCGCTCAAACCCTGAAGTAATTTGATGAAGTTATTTACATCCTCATTCAGTGAAGTAAGACTTTGAACATATTCTTCTTCACTACGATCCTGCATCAATAATACTTCAATCTGCCCTTTCATGGATGTTAAAGGAGTCCTGAATTCATGGGAAGCATTGGAGACAAAATTTTTCTGCATCATAAATGAACTTTCAATGCGGTCGAGCATGCTGTTAAAAGTTTTAGCAAGATGTGCTATCTCGTCTTTGTTGTTTAAAACTTTTACACGTTTGTGTAAATTGGTAGCAGTTATTTGATCAACTTCTTCATTAACCTGAACCATTGGTTTTAATGACCGTCTTGCGAATATCCATCCGAGAAATCCTGTTAGTATAAAGCTGATAAAAAATATCCGTATCAAAAGTATTCGCAGGTAATTAATTTTACTGATACCTGATTCATCAATTGCACCAATAATAACATAGTATTTATTTTTTCGGTGTACAAATGTGAAACCGGCAAATTCATCATTATCAAACCTGAAACTGATCTCGCCTTTTTTATCAATTTCATTCAGGTATGATTTATCAGGTTCTGAATAATTATTTGCACTTCTGTAAAACAGATTTTTTTTAATATCGTAAACAAAAATCCTTTGTCCAGGTAGGAAATTCAACTGATTACGTTCAACTTCACCGAGAAATGCAGTATCAATCTTATCCTCTTCTTCAAGTACTAATTCAGTAAGAACAAATCCCTTTTCTTTAAGGCGGTCATAAAATTCTTTTTGTCTGAAACTGGCAGAATTCTGATAAATGAAAAATGAACTGATTATTAATATAGCCGCGACTATTATTGAAAACTGAATGGATAATGATAATTTTATATTCACAGTTGCAATTTATAAAAGCGAATTGAATTTATGCTAAACATAGAATTAAAATGATGTGAAAAATTATTCATTAATATTTAAATATTGAATTTTAACCAGAAATGTAACACCTCAGATCATTTTAAATGCTAAAGTTTCCCCAGTTTTTAAGTTCACCTTCATTCCATAATTTTGGGAAGAAGATCCTTCTCTGATAGGAGGGATGTAAGTATTTTTGCCAGTCGCTCATGCCTGTGGCTTCACGTTTCACGCCTTTTTCAATCAGGTATGATTCGGCAGTTTCCAGATGAGTGAGCGGCCATTTGATATTAAATAAATAATCAAATTTTCTTAATGAATTTTTTAATGTTTCGTAATTTTTGTCCGATGAATTTAGTAAAGAAAATTTTTGTGCGAGATTTATTTTTTTACATTTATATGCAAGAGAAATCAAGTAATTCAAATATTTCTCTTCAAACTGCTGAAGTGTTAAACTTTTTGTTCCGGTTCTGCGGTCGAGTCCCGCATCAAGCCAATATAAGTAATTGAAAGATTCTTCAATTGTAGTTGCTTTTTCTTTGAATCCGTGCTTAACTAAATTAAATAAATCGGTTGTATAAATTTCAATTTCGCGGAATTGTACGGACTGAAATCCGCTGGCAGGAGCAAGTGACAACCTGAATTTATTATAATCTTCATAATTCATTCCTTTCGACATTACACCGAATGAGGAATTTAAAACTTCGGCATAGCGGCAACAGCGGTCAGTTTTTTCAATAAAAAATTCAATGGATATATTTTCACCAAATATCATCTGGCCAATTTCGTGCTTGATGAGTTTCAGTAAAAGTTCGGTTACCTGATGATAAATAATAAAGATCATTTCATCGGCAAATCCTGTGCGCTGAACCTGTAAATTCAATAATGCGT